>Ga0116227_10003579_pt1 | contig 34384 bp, 22 predicted proteins | sample S1TSphgellanicum_FD_89693 | JGI IMG/M metagenome (GOLD analysis project Ga0116227, IMG submission 89693) | Host-associated microbial communities from peat moss isolated from Minnesota, USA - S1T2_Fb - Sphagnum magellanicum MG | ecosystem: Host-associated > Plants > Peat moss > Unclassified...
CTGGCGCTGCGCTACGCGCATTGGTTCGCGCGCCTCTGCGGTGTTGGCGTCCTCGCGGTCGGCGTGGCCTACAGCTTCGCCTGACGATCCCGATGAGCGTCGCCCGTGAATACGTGATCCATCCGCAGCAGCGGATCGTTCGCGAGCGGCGTCAGTACAACAAATGGGCGGGCAGCCAGACCCTGGAGGACTATGCGCTGCGCTACACCGCCTCGAGCGCGCGCAAGCGTTCATCCTTTGTCATCGCCAGCACGGCGCTCGGTGCAATTTCGTTTCTCGCCTGCGAGGCCATTGGTGGCAGCCTGAGCCTGCAGTTTGGTTTCGCCAACGTGATGCTGGCGATTGCCGTGGTCTCGGTGTTCATGTTCCTGGTCGGATTGCCGATCGCCTATTACGCCGCGCGTGATGGCCTCGACATCGACCTGCTCACGCGTGGCGCAGGCTTCGGCTACATGGGTTCGACGATCACCTCGTTGATCTACGCCTCCTTCACCTTCCTGTTGTTCTCCATCGAAGCCAGCATCATGTCGCAGGCCCTGCACATGGTGACGGGCATGCCGCTATGGATCGCGCATCTGGTCAGCGCGCTGGTGGTGATCCCCATCGCCATCTACGGCATCAGCCTGATCAGTCGCATGCAGGTGTGGACGCAGCCGATATGGCTGATCCTGCAACTCGCGCCGATCATCTATCTGTTCTGGAATTACTCCGCGGACATGAAGGACTGGCAATCCTTCGCTGGCCAGCGTGGAACCGGCGATGGTCATATCGATTTGCCGCTGTTCGCGGTTGCCGCATCAACCCTGCTGTCGCTGCTGCCGCAGATTGGCGAACAGGCCGACTACCTTCGCTTCATGCCAGATCGCGCGCGTGCAGGTTTGTGGCGCTGGTGGACGGCAGTCCTCAGCACCGGGCCAGGCTGGGTTTTCATGGGCGCGCTCAAGCTTGCGGCCGGTGGCCTGCTGGCCTGGTTTGCCCTGCGTCACGGGGTTTCGGAATCCGCCGCCTCGCAGCCGACCGAGATGTTCAATGTGGTGTTCCAGGACATGCTGCATTCGCCTGGCGTGGCGCTGGCAGTCACCGGCATCTTCATCGTCACCTGCCAGATCAAGATCAATACCACCAACGCCTACGCAGGCTCCATCGCCTGGTCGAATTTCTTCTCGCGCCTGACCCATGCGCATCCGGGTCGCGTGGTGTGGCTGGTGTTCAACGTGTTGCTGGCGCTGCTGCTGATGGAGATCGGCATCTTCAGCGTGATCGAAAGCCTGCTGATGCTCTACGCCAATTTCGCGGTCGGCTGGATCGGTGCGCTCACCGCAGACCTGGTGATCAACAAGCCACTGGGCCTGAGCCCGTCCACCATCGAGTTCAAGCGCGCGCACCTTTACGACATCAATCCGGTCGGCGTCGGCAGCATGCTGCTCTCGATCATTGTTTCGACCAGCGCATTCTTCGGCATGTTCGGCACCCTGCCACAAACGCTCTCGCCCTTTATTGGTTTCGCGGTGGCGATGGTGACCGCACCGCTGATTGCCTGGGCCACGGGTGGCCGTTTCTATCTCGCGCGCCAGCCCACTGGCCTGCCGGGAGGTCTGCGGGAAATGACCTGCGTCATTTGTGAAAATACTTTTGAACGTCCGGACATGGCGTTCTGTCCCGCATACAACGGCCCGATCTGTTCGCTGTGCTGCACGTTGGAGGCGCGCTGCCACGATGTCTGCAAGGAAGAGAGCCGCTTCGGCCAGCAGATCGCCGCAGTGCTGTCGAAGATCCTGCCCGGCAAGCTGGCCAGCGCCATGCACATGCGCAGCGTCGGCCACTTCCTGGGCATGTTGTTCCTGTTCACCATCGCCATCGCTTGCCTGCTGTCCTTCATCTATTTCCAGTACGGCACGCTGGTGCCCGATGCGCGTGACGTGATCGCGACGACGCTGTGGATCGTATTCCTCGCCCTGTTCATCTTTTCCGGCGTGGCCTGCTGGCTGCTGGTACTGGCGCACTCCACGCGCAACGCCGCCTTGCAGGAGTCCTCGCGCCAGACGTCGATGCTGATGGATGAAATCGCTGCGCACGAGCGCACCGACGCTGCGTTGCAGAAAGCCAAGGAAGTGGCCGAAGCGGCCAATGAAGCCAAGAGCCGCTACGTCGTCGGCATCAGCCATGAAATCCGTTCGCCATTGAATTCCATTTTCGGTTACGCGCAGCTGCTGGAGCGTGAACCGGCAAATCCACCGCAGAACGCGGTGCGCGTGATCCGCCGAAGCGCCGAGCATCTGTCCAATCTGGTCGATGGCCTGCTGGACATTTCCAAGATCGAGAGTGGCCTGCTGCGCCTCAATCGCGACAAGGTCCGCCTCGGTGATTTCCTCGATCAACTCGTCGACATGTTCCGCGTGCAGGCAGTCGCCAAAGGCATCGAGTTCCGCTACGAGCCTGCGGCCTGGTTGCCGGCCGTCGTCAATATTGATGAGAAGCGCCTGCGCCAGGCGCTGATCAATCTGCTATCCAACGCGATCAAGTTCACCGATCGCGGCCATGCCGCGCTCAGCGTGCGTTATCGCTCGCATGTCGCCGAGTTTGAAATCACCGATACCGGCATCGGCATCCGTCCGCAGGACATGGATGACATCTTCAAGCCCTTTGAGCGTGGCGGCATGCCGGGTGCAAAGGCGGCGCCGGGCGCAGGCCTTGGCCTGACCATCACCAAGGTGCTGGTGCAGATCATGGGTGGCGAGATCTCGGTGCAGAGCACGCCTGGTGAAGGTAGTCGCTTTCTCGTGCGCCTGCATCTGTCCGAGGCGCGCGGTGAGGCTTCCGCTGAAATTCGCCAGCCGGTCATTGGCTATCACGGACCGCGTCGGAAGATATTATTGGTGGACGATGATCCCGAGCATCTCAATCTGCTGCGCCATCTGCTGGCGCCGCTGGATTTTCGTTTGTTCCAGGCCAGTGACGGTCTTGCTGCCATCGAGATGGCGCGGCAGTGCCAACCCGATCTGGTGACGCTGGACATCGCCATGCCGGGCGCTGATGGTTGGCAGGCCGCAGCGCAACTACGCGGGCTGATGCCTGCGCTGCGCATCATCATGGTGTCGGCCAATGCGCACGATCATCGGCCCGGCGCTGACCAGGACGAAGGTCGTGCGGCGCATGACGCTTTCATCACCAAGCCGGTGGATGTCGAGTTTCTGCTGGAACGACTGCGCAAGCTGCTCAACCTTGAGTGGATTCATGCCGAGCCCATGGCCACGCCGTTCGCGGCAGAAGCCGCGGCGGATACCGCGCCGGCAAGCCTGCGCGAGCAGCTGCCGGCGCTGCGCCAGCTCGGCCGCATGGGACATGTGCGCGGCATCGAGGCCAAGCTGCGCGAGATCGAGCTGGATGACCCGTCGACGACGCTACACCTTGCGCACCTGCGAAAATTCGCCAGCAGCTTTGACCTCAAGGGTTACCTGAAGGCGCTCGAGAACCTGGAGACTGCTGCGCGTGACTGAAGAACGCCTGGTGCGCCGCGACATTGTGCTGGCGGTGGATGACACGCCTGAAAGTCTCAGCCTGCTGACCGACACGCTGGAAAGCGCAGGCATCACCGTGCTCGTCGCCACCAGCGGCGAGAGCGCGCTGGCCCTGCTCGATGAAGTAACACCCGATCTGGTGCTGATGGATGCGGTGATGCCGGGCATCGATGGCTTTGAAACCTGTCGTCGCATCCGCCAGGAAAAGCGCCTGCTGCAGCTGCCGGTGATTTTCATGACCGGTCTCAGCGAGACCGAGCATGTACTGCGCGGGCTCGAAGTCGGCGGCGTTGATTACGTCACCAAGCCGCTGATCCTGAGCGAACTGCTGGCGCGCATCCGCGTGCACCTGGCCAATGCGCGCGTGGCGCAGGCTTCACACACCGCGCTGGATGCGACGGGTCGTTTCCTGCTGTCGGTCGACGCTACCGGCAACTTGCAGTGGTGCACGCCGCGCGCGGAACAACTGCTGGCGCAGTTGTTCAAGTCGAGCCCATCCGAGCTGCACTTGCCTCCGCATATCGCCAGTCATCTGACCCGATTGCGCACCGAGGGCGCAGGCCGCGGCCCGCTGGGCCTGACGGTGGGCTCACGCAAGCTGGAGTTCTCTTACATCAGTTCGGCAGGCCCCGGTGAATATCTGTTCCGCCTGGTGGAAATCGCGATGGACTCGGATGATGAACAGGCGCGTCAGACGCAGTTGCTGCAAGGCAATCTGTCCATCACTGCGCGCGAAGCGGACGTTTTGCTATGGATCAGCCGCGGAAAATCGAATCGTGATGTCAGTGAAATCCTCGGCATCAGTCCGCGCACGGTGAACAAGCATCTGGAGCAGGTGTTCGAGAAACTCGGCGTGGAGAATCGCGCATCCGCCGCTGCGCGCGCGGTGCGCATCCTCAGCACCTGAGCCGGGTGCGCAGGCGCGCGCTGCGAACTGAATCTCAGGAGCCGCCCCCCTTGGGCGCGACCAGCAGCGGTTTGACGAAGCGCAGCGTCATGCGATCGCTTTCACCGATGTCCAGATATTTCTGCTTGTCCTGATCGCCGAGCCGCAGCGTTGGCGGCAGGGTCCAGACGCCTTGCGGGTAATCCTTGCTGTCCTTGGGGTTGGCGTTGATCTCTGATTTTTCCTGCAGCTTGAGTCCGGCATTGCTGGCCAGTTCGATCACGTAGGCTTCGCTGACGTAGCCGCTGTCCTTCATCTGCTGCAGCGTCGTGTCTGGCTTGGCGCGATGCTCCACCACGCCCAGCACGCCGCCGGGTTTGAGTGCAGCAGCGATCGCGGTGAACATCTGCTTCTCATACCCGCCAGCAATCCAGTTGTGGATGTTGCGGAAGGTCAGCACGCGATCTGCGCTGCCGGTCTCGGCCATCGCCCAACGGTCGGGTGCGCCGAGCTCGGTGATTTCAACGTGGCCAAACTGCTGTGGATTGTTGGCGAATTTCTTCGCGTAATCCTCCGCCATGTCCTTGCGCCAGCGCGGGCTGCTTTCATCGCTGACGACAAAACCCGCGGCGATGTAGCGGCCGCGGTTGCGCAGATAGGGCGCAAGGATTTCGCTGTACCAACCCGCGCCAGGCCAGATCTCGACCACGGTCATTTCAGGTTTTACATCGAAGAACTGCAGGGTTTCCAGGGGATGCCGGTAGCGGTCACGCGCGCGGAATGCCTCGCTGCGAGCGGGGTTGTCGACGGCGCGTTGAAGCGGCGAAGGCGGCGGGGCGAAGATATTGTTGCCCGCGCAGGCGGCGCTAAGGCTGGTGGCGAGCAGCACCACGATCAAGCTGGCTTTCATGCGATTCCCTCTGCAGTCATCTTTTTATGACCGAGGGTAGCGCCAAACGTTCTGCGGTGTTTGGTGACGAATACGAGTGGTGTCATGCAAAAAATCGCGCCCAAGGGGCGCTCCTGCAGGATCAAATCCGCAGGAGCGCCGCTTGGGCGCGATGGGCAACTCTTGCGTGAGCTTAGTGGTGGTGGCCACCGGCGCCATGGACGTGACCATGGTCGAGTTCTTCCTGGCTGGCCTCGCGCACTTCGGTGATCTCAACGTCAAAGTTCAGCACTTCGCCAGCGAGGGCGTGGTTGCTGTCGACCGTGACCATGTCACCCTGCACTTTGGTAACCGTAACGCGAACCGGGCCCTGCGGGCCATCGGCGGTGAAGCTCATGCCGGGCTTCACGTCGGCCACGCCCTGGAAGGCGCGGCGCGGAACCTGCTGCACTAGGGAATCATCACGCAGGCCGTAGCCGTCCTGCGGCTGCACGGTGACCTTGAGCTTGTCACCGGCCTTCTTGCCGGTCAGTGCGTTTTCGAGGCCGGGGATGATGTTGCCCATGCCGTGCAGGTACGCGAGTGGCTCCGAGCCTTCGGAGCTATCAAGCACTTCTCCCTTGTCGTTGGTCAGGGTGTAGTGCATCAGGACGACGCTTTTGTCAGCGATTTGCATGGCAGGTTCCATGACCGGATTACGGTCTGAGGTTTTGAAAGGGCGCGTATGCTAACTCGAAATGCCCGGAATGGGCCTTGCACCGCTTGAGTGCAGCGCGCTGCATCGGTCGTTTGCCGCAGGGCGGCTGTTATTAAAAATATAATAATAGTTCAGAGATCGTTGATTTATAAATCATCTTGCTCAAAAAAACAGCATCACCGATTCGATAGCGCCCGCGGTCAAATATGGCTGCTTGGGTAGAGGCCGCGGCTATACACCAAGCCCAATAAAATCTCCCCCACCCTTTCGATGTAGGTCATTTGCCTGCGGTTTTGGGTACGCTATCGCGATGCCGCCGATTGGGATGAATATCACAAGATACAATCGGCTAAACTTTCGGCCCGCTTCAATGAATTAAGCCATGCATCGGCATCAATGCCGGCCGGGTTTTCATCCTGATCAGCGCCGGGGCAGGCGCCTATTTTTTTGTTTTTTCACGAAGTCTGAGGAGCATTTATGGCAGTGAAAATTGCCGTGCTAAAAGAAACTCGCGCTAACGAAAAGCGTGTTGCACTGGTGCCGGTCGTGGCGGACAAGCTGACCAAGCTTGGTGCCGAGATCAGCATGCAGAGCGGCGCTGGCCTCAACGTCAAACTGGCCGACGAGGCTTACAAGAACGTCAATTTCGTCGCCAACCCGCAGGGTCTGGTCAGCGATGCCGACGTCGTCCTCTCCGTGCAGCCGCCCAGCGCCGACATCGTCAACGCGATGAAGGACGGCTCGGTGTTGCTCTCCTTCGTCTACGCCCATAAAGAGCCTGACCTGGTCAAGCTGATGCGCGACAAGAAGATCACCTGCTTTGCGATGGAACTGGTTCCGCGTATCACGCGTGCACAGTCGATGGACGCGCTGTCCTCGCAGGCCGCGCTCGCCGGTTACTACGGCGCGCTGCTCGGCGCCACCAGCATCGCCCGCATGATGCCGATGACCACCTTCGCCACCGGCTCGATCAAGCCGGGCACCATCCTGGTGATGGGCGCTGGCGTTGCCGGTCTGTCGGCTATCGCTACTGCACGCCGCATCGGCGCGCGCGTCGAAGGTTATGACGTGCGCCCGGAAGTGAAGGAACAGGTCGAATCGCTTGGCGCCAAGTTCATCGACACCGGCGTCGACGCCCGTGGCGCTGGCGGCTATGCCCGCGAACTGACGGCTGAAGAAAAAGAGAAGATTGCTTCGGTCGTGACCAAGCACATCCAGTCCGCCGACATTATCATCACCACCGCTTCGATCCCGGGCCGTCCTTCGCCCAAGCTGATCAGCAAGGCGCAGGTCGATGGCATGAAGGCTGGCGCGGTCATCATCGACCTCGCGGCAGAAGGCGGCGGCAACTGCGAATACACCCAGCCGGGTGAGTCGATCCAGGTTGGCCAGGTCACCATCAACGCGCCGCTCAACGTGCCTTCGCTGCTCGGCGAACACGCCAGCGAGCTCTACGCCAAGAACCAGCTCAACCTGCTGGAGCTGATGATCAAGGAAAAAGAGCTGAAGCTGGATTGGGAAGACGAAATCATCGCCAAGACCGTGCTCACCCACGGCGGCGACATCAAGAACGAAGCTGCCAAGAAAGCAGTAGAGGGCTAAGACATGCTGACCGGATTTATCGCGCTGTATATCTTCATGCTCGCAGCCTTCACCGGCTACGAAATCATCGGCCGCGTGCCGTCGATCCTGCACACGCCGCTGATGTCGGGTTCGAACTTCGTCCACGGCATCGTCGTGGTCGGTGCGCTGTTCGCACTGCTCAACGCCACCAGCGTCACCGAGCAGGTGATTGGCTTCCTCGGCGTGCTGCTCGGCGCGGGTAACGCCGCCGGCGGTTACGTGGTGACCGAACGCATGCTGCAGATGTTCAAGTCCTCAGACAAGAAGAAGGGCTAATCGACCATGAATCCTTCAATTGCATCCCTGATCATCGACGTCAGCTTCCTCTCGGCTGCGTTCCTGTTCATCTATGGCCTCAAGCGCATGTCGTCACCAGTGACGGCGGCCTCGGGTATTCGCGTCGCCGGCCTCGGCATGATGGTGGCGGTCATCGCCAGCTTCCTCTACGTGTTCAGCGTCAGCGACGCCGCACTGCCGTTCCGCACCACCAACGTCATCCTCGCCGCGATCGCACTGATCCTCGGCCTCGGCTGGGCATGGACCAGCGGCAAGAAGGTCGAGATGACCGCGATGCCGCAGATGGTCGCGCTGTATAACGGCATGGGTGGCGGTGCTGCTGCTGCCATCGGCGCGATCGAACTGTTCCGCACCGGCGAAGAGCACACGCTGATCCCGCTCGTCGTCACCGTGATCGGTTCGCTGATCGGCGCGATCTCGCTGTCCGGCTCGCTGATTGCCTGGGCCAAGCTCGACGGCCGCATCAACGGCGTCTGGCGCGTGACCGGCCTGCAGGTCATCAACGGCACCTTCTTCTTCACCACGCTGGGCCTCGGCCTCTACATCGCGCTGGTCGCACACGGCCATGCGCCGGTGTGGATGACCGCTGCGTTCTTCATCATGGCGCTGATCTTCGGCGTGCTGATGACGATGCCGATCGGTGGCGCCGACATGCCGGTGGTGATCTCGCTCTACAACGCGTTCACCGGTCTGGCCGTGGGCTTCGAAGGCTTCGTCCTGCAGAACCCTGCGCTGATGATCGCCGGCATGGTGGTCGGTTCCGCCGGTACGCTGCTGACGCTGCTGATGGCCAAGGCGATGAATCGCTCGGTGGCCAACGTGATCTTCTCCAACTTCGGCGCCGTCGGCGGCGAAGGTGATGGCGAAATCGCAGGCGCGATGAAGCCGGTTGATGCGGGCGACGCGGGCATCAACATGCGCTACGCCTCCAAGGTCATCATCGCCCCGGGCTATGGCCTCGCCGTGGCGCAGGCCCAGCACAAGCTCTATGAATTCGTGAAGCTGCTGCAGGATGCGGGCGTCGACGTGAAGTTCGCGATCCACCCGGTGGCCGGCCGTATGCCGGGCCACATGAACGTGCTGCTCGCCGAAGCCGGCGTGCCTTACGACATCATCATGGACATGGAAGACATCAACGGCGAGTTCAAGGAAGCCGACGTCGCCATCGTCATCGGCGCCAACGACACCGTGAACCCGGCCGCGCGCACCAACAAGAGCTCGCCGATCTACGGCATGCCGATCCTCAATGTGGACCAGGCCAAGCAGGTCTACGTGGTCAAGCGTGGCCAGGGCAAGGGTTACTCGGGCGTGGAAAACGAGCTGTTCTTCAAGGACAACACCAATATGGTCTATGGCGATGCCCAGAAGGTCATGGTGCAGATGATCCAGGCCGTGAAATCACTCGACGGTGGCGGTCACTAAAGCTTTATCCAGATGCACTGGAAGGCCGCCGCAAGGCGGCCTTTTGTTTTTATGTACAGGAGTCGCATGACATTGGTTCTTCAAGGACAACACCCACGTCCATTGATAGGGTCTATGGCGATGCCCAGAAGGTCATGGTGCAGATGATCCAGGCCGTGAAATCACTCGACGGTGGCGGTCACTAAAACTTTATCCAGATGCACTGGAAGGCCGCCGCAAGGCGGCCTTTTTTATGTGCAACACGAAATTTGTCGTGCGCCGGATGCTGTTTTTCAAATGGACGACATTGGCCCAATGATGCAATGCGGGATGATGAATTGCTGCCATGCACCATCTGTCAGTCGGGCCAAATGTACAAATTTTCCAGATTCTTGAGCATTCCTGAAGCGACAGGCAGCGATTAATGTCGCGGGGCCAAGGCTGCAGGTGTCGCTATAGGGAGCGACACGATGAATTGTTGCTATGCAACAGCTGTCAGCCGGGCCCATTCATTCCTTTGAGTCATTGCTCTTCAGCCTCTTAAATGCACCCGTTCGTCGCTCTGGCTGGATTATGTGACAGGGTATACAGTTGAGATGCGGGCGGCCTAATTAGATTTATAAAGTTGATCGCCGCTTGTATTGGGGGATTTCGGTCAATCGGCCGATAACGCTATGCCTCTCAAGGATGAAGGGCTTTTACTGTCCTGCTTGGGGTGCTTTCTGAAAACTGATTCTTGTCATGAATCAAGTTCTGCAAAAGCGTTAGCGGTCTGTGCCAGCACAGGCTTTCGCGGGACTGCGCCTGCCTTATTTCAATGGCGCTGGCCGCGGATGCTGGCGTTCATCTCGATTCCGCCACTGTTGCTTGCTGCCACGGCGGCCCATGCTGCCGGCACGCGCGCTTCGACGCCGATCAGCAATACCGCCACCGTCACTTACTCCGACGGCGGCATTGGCCATGTCCAGCAATCGAACAACAACATCCTGCGTGTCGACGAGTTGCTGAATGTCAGCATTGTTTCCAATGACGCGGGCGGTGTGCTGGTGCACTCGCCCGATCATGCGCAGGCCTTGTCATTCACCGTAACCAATCTCGGAAATGGCAACGAAGCCTTTCGCCTCAGTGCTGATACCGCGATCACCGGTGACCAGTTTGATCCGCAGCTGCAAAGCCTGGTGCTGGACAGCAATAACAACGGCGTTTACGACCCGGGGACAGACACTGTCTATGTTCCGGGCAGCAATGATCCTGTGCTGGCGCCGGACCAGTCGATCCGCGTGTTTCTGGTCTCGAATATTCCGGCGGCGCAGCCGGATGGCGCGATCGGTTTCGCCGCCCTGCACGCAGCAGCGCTGACCGGTACCGGCACGCCCGGTTCGGCTTTTCCGGGCAAGGGCGATAACGGGGTTGATGCCGTGGTCGGCACCAGTGGCGGGCAGGCGCAGGCCCAGGGCCGCTATCAGGTTTCTGCTGCGACGCTGACGCTGGTGAAGACCCAATCCATCGCCGATTCCAACGGCGGCAGCCAGCCTCTGGCCGGTGCCACCGTGACCTACACCCTGACCCTGCAAGCCAGTGGCAGTGGCACCGCCTACAACGTCGCGGTCAACGATCCGATTCCCGCGGGCGTCAGCTACGTCGCCGGCAGCCTGCGCCTTGATGGCGTCGTGCTCAGCGATGCGGCGGATGCCGACGCCGGACAGTTTTCAGGCAATGCCGTTGCGGTGCAGCTGGGTCAGGTCCAGGCGCCGTCCACTCACACCATCGTCTTCCAAGTCACCGTCAATTGATTACTGCAACAACAAGGAGAGTTCTCTCATGTTCAACAAAGTCATTGCCACGTTTTTTCTAGCTGCCGCGGTGCTGGGCGGCACTGCCCAGGCCCAGGACAAGGGCGCCATCGACGTCAAGAACGAAGCGTTCAAGGAAGTCGCCGTGCCGAACTCGACGACCAAGAAGCTGGTGCCCGCCGGTAGTGCCGCGCCGGGTGAAACGCTGCTCTACGTGCTGACTGTGCGCAATGTGTCGGACAAGCCGGTCAGCAACGTCGTGGTTGGCAATCCGGTGCCCAACTACACCGAATACAAGCTCGATTCGCAGACGGCAAGCAACGCCAGGTTCGAGGTCTCGGCCGATCACGGCAAAACCTACGGCAGCCTCGGCGTGCTGGAAAAAACGGCTGCCGACGGCAGCAAGGCCATCGCGCAGGCCAAGGATGTCACCGATTTGCGCTGGACCTTGAGCACGGCGCTCAAGCCCAAGGAAGAAACCAAGATCAGTTATCGCCTGCAGCTGCGCTGAGCGGGCACCAGCAGTTTTTGCAAGGCGTGCTGCTTCCGTCGACAGCACGCTTCAGATCAGACGGATTCAAACGGGGTTACAAAGGAGTTAAGTCATGAAGACAGTTCTGAAATTTGCCGCAGTGTTCGCGGCCTTCGCAGCTGGAGGTCTTGCACCGGCGTACGCCGCGGGCACGGCTGCCGGCGTCACCATTTCCAACAAGGCCACGGTCAATTATTCGGTTGGCGGCGTTGCGCAGACACCGGTCGAATCTTCGCCCACCGGCAACAACGCTGCTGGCGTCGGTGCGGGTAGCGGCACCAATTTCGTGGTCGATCGCAAGCTTGCATTGACCGTCACCGAGCAGGATGCCGCGCAGACCGTCAACGTCTCGCCGGGGCAGACCGCAACCGTGCTGAAGTTCGTGGTGACCAACAACGGTAACGATACGCAGGACGTGCTGTTCCAGGCGCTCCAGCGTGCCAACGGTACCAGCGGTGGCGGCAGTGGCACCGACAACTTCAACTCGAACAACACCAAGGTGTTTGTCGACAGCAACAACAATGGCGTCTATGACGCGGCGACCGACACCGCCGTGTTTGCCGATGAGTTGGCTGCTGATGGCACCAAGACCGTGTTTGTCGTGTCCGACATTCCGCTGTCGCAGATTGACGGTGATGCCGCCAAGATCTCGCTGGTTGCGCAGGTTGCTGCCGGCGGTGCTGCTGGTACCCAGGGCGCTGCGATCACCAATGACAGCAACGGCCACACCAGCCCGGCCATGGTCGCCAGCAATGGCACCACGGTGACGCTGCCAGGCATCGCGTCCAACGTGGCCGACAACGCTACCACCGTGCAGAACGTGTTTGCCGATTCCACCACCACCGGCGTCAACAGTGGCGGCACGACGGACACGGCCAGCAACGGCCAGGCTTCGGATACCGGCACCCTGCTGGTGGTCAGCGCCAAGCTGACGGTGAGCAAGACCTCCAAGGTGGTCAGCGATCCTATCAACAACGCTTCCAATCCCAAGGCGATTCCGGGTGCGGTGGTTGAGTACTGCGTGATCCTGCAGAACACCGGTACGCAGGCCGCTTCGCCGGTTTCGATCAGCGACAGCATTCCCGCCAACACCACCTACGTGCCGGGCTCCATCCGTAGCGGCGTGACGGTGACGGGTGGCGTTTGCACCAGTGGCAGCGGCACCTCGATGACGGATGCGAATGATGCCGACAACGGCTCCTTCGTTTCCGGCAACGTGACGGTGAACTTCCCGACGCCGGGTGTTGCGGCGGGTGCGACCACCGCTGCGTTGTTCCAGGTCACGATCAACTAACGGCTGAGCCGGAGTAACCCCGGTCCGGGTGCGTGATGGTTTCTGTCCATCACGCACCCGGATTTACAGGGCGCTGCATGGCGGGTCTGCATGCGGTCGCCTGGTGATGACGTGGGGCTCCGGAGGCATGTCTTGAGCATAGGGCTCAAACGCATCGTTTCTGCGCTGCTGCTAGGCGCGGTGGGCGCGGCTTTGCCTGCGTCCGTACTCGCGCGGCCGGTGCAGAACACGGCTGCCTTCAGTTTCACGGATCGCAATGGCGGCAGCGTGCAGACGCAGTCGTCGAATACGGTCAGCTTCAACAGCGTTCCGGCGCCAACGCCGTCGCAAGTGGTGCTCTCGCAATACTCACCCGGAAATTCCAGCGCGACGGCCACGCCGGTGGATGGTGGCCAATGCGCCAATGCCGCGGGAAATTTCAGTCCTTCACCAGCACCGGTCAACTACAACGGCCAGGCCATCGACACGACCCAGGCCGTGCCTTTGGCGCAGACCACGCAGTTCCACGCCGGACAACCGGTCTTCATCACCCTGACCGATCACAATCGCAATCTGGATCCAACGCAGCGCGATTCAGTCGAAGTCACGCTCACCAGCAGTGACGGTGATCAAGAGCGTTTGCGTTTGCTGGAAACCGATATCAACAGCGGCGTTTTTGCCGGCTTCATTCAAAGCTCAGGGGTACCGCCCGCGCAGCAGTCCTTCGACTGCAAGCTCTCGGCAACGCCTGACACGCGTTTAACGGTGTCCTACACCGACATTTACTACAACACGGATCATTCCAGCGCCAGCGCGCTGTTTGATCCCTATGGCCGTGTCTTCGATTCGCAGTCGGGCGCACTGATCAACGGTGCCACGGTCAGTCTGGTTCAGGCTGTGACCGGGCAAGCGGCAACGGTTTATTGCGACGATGGCGTGACGCAGTGTCCATCCACCGTTGTCAGCGGTGCGTCCGGCCCCACGGGCAGTTATCGTTTCCCGCTGGTGGCATCCGGCGACTATCGTTTGCTGATCACGCCACCATCGGGTTATCTGGCGCCGAGCAGCGCGCCGCAGGCACAGGTTCAGGCGTTGCGCGATCCGCAGGGCAATCCCTATGACATCGACAGTTCCGCTTCATACCAGAAGCCGTTCCACCTGACCGGCCCGGTGCTGTCGGCGGATATCCCGATTGATCCGCGCCAAACCACCTTGACCTTGCAGAAGACCTCCAATGTGGCCGTCGCCGCCATCGGTGACTTCGTGCAATGGCAACTGAATCTCGGCAACAGCGGCAGCAGCGCAGCGACGCAGATCGTGATCACCGATACCTTGCCGCTGGGCTTCCGCTATCGCGCCAACTCGCTGCGCTTCAACGGCCAGCCGACGACGGATCCGGCGATCAGCGCGGATGGACGCACCTTGAAGATCCTGGTGCCGACGCTGGCGCCAGGCGCCACGCTCGAGATTCGCTACGTCACCGCCATCGGCGCCGGTGCGAAGCAGGGGGATGTCGTCAACATCGCCAATGCCAGCGCTGCGGGTGGCGGCAATTCCAACCAGGCCCAGGCCAGCGTGCGCGTGCAGAGCGATTTCTTCGATAGCACGCTGACGTTGATTGGCCGCGTCGTCGATGGCGAGTGCAATGTCGAGCCGAGCGCCCTCAAGGGTATGCCGGGAATCCGCTTGATGATGGAAGACGGCACCTATGTCGTCACCGACAAGGAAGGCCTGTTCCACTTCGAGGGCGTGCGGCCCGGCACCCATGTCGTGCAGATCGATCTGGACAGCGTGCCGCCCGATTACGAAGTGATTCCCTGCATCCGCAACAGCCGCTTCGCCGGCCGCTCGTTCTCGCAGTTCGTTGATGAACCGGCAGGCAGTTTATGGCGCACCGATTTCCATGTGCGCAAGCGCCCGCCGTTGAGCGCGCCGGTGGGCATCCGCATGCTGACCCATGCGCGGGCGAACAACGATGAGCAGATGCTCGAATATCGCGTGGAACTCGACGGCGCCGCGGTGCCATTGCAGCGTTTGCGTGCGCTGCTGCAATTGCCTGCTGGCGCCAGTTATGTGGCGGGTTCCAGCCGGGTCGATGGTCGTGCGATTGCAGATCCTGAAGTCAACGAGCAACTGTTGAACTTCAGCCTCGGCGATCCGGGGCGTAACTGGAATCGCGTGCTGGAGTTCCGCGCCAAGGCACCGCTGTCCTGCGATGCCGAACGGATCAGCAGTGCCAGCGCGCTGTTTGATACCGACAGCAAGAAGAATGTCTACACCCCGCGCGTGCAAACGCGGATGGCCTGTCCGTCGGCAGGTGGAACGATCTCGTTCCGTCCGGACGTCCGCTTCGACAGCCTGCAGACCCGGATTCGTCCGGATCAGGCTGGCAAGATTGATGCGATGGTCGACGCGCTCAAGGGCCAGACCGTGGAGAGCCTGCTCGCCGAAGGCAGCGCCGACAGCCAGCGGATTCCACCGCAAAGCGGTTCGCCGTATGCCAGCAACTATGAGTTGTCGCGGGCTCGCGCCCAGGTCGTTGGAGAGGCTGTCGCCTCGGGCATCGGCCTGCCTGCGGATCGGGTCGAAACCCTCGCTAACGGCGCTGGAAGACCCGTCGCTTCCAATCTCGACGAGGAAGGGCGCGAGGCCAATCGCAGCGTGACGCGCGTCGATGCCCGTCTCGCCGCCAAGGATGAGCAGGCACAGGCGCAAAGCCCGCGCATGACGGTGCAGGCCGTCGGCTCCAGCGCCGATGCGTCAGTCCACGCCGCGGCACCATCGCCGCGCGAATTGGTGCTGGATGCACCGACAGTTGCGGGCGCGGGCCGCGACTGGCTGGCGCTGGCCGGGGCGCAGGTAGATGCCAGCGGAACGATACGGCCGACCTTCCTGTTCCCCGCGGAAAACTACAACCCGCGTTCACCCGGCATCCGCGTGGTGCTGGCCAAGGCGCCGAAGGACAAGGTCACGCTCAAGCTCAACGGCGTGTCGGTTGATCCGCTGGCCTTCGAGGCGACGCAGGCCAACGCGCAGAAGACGGCATCCTACTTTGCATGGAGTGGCGTGGTGCTGAAGGAAGGCGATAACCAGCTGAGCGCAGAGATCACGGATGCCAATGGCAACCGCGTGACCACGCTGCAACGCGTCGTCCATTACTCGGGGCAACCGGTCAAGGCCGAGTTGCTGCAAGCGCAGTCGTATCTGCGCGCCGACGGCATCAACCGTCCGCGACTGGCTGTTCGATTTACTGATGCCAGTGGTCATCCGGTGCGTGACGGACTTGCCGGTGCGTTCGAAGTACAGGCGCCGTACCAGGCGGCGGAAACGGTTGACCAGCAACAGCGACGGCAACTGGCGGGCATGGATGGTTTCACCACCTCCTGGCGTGTCGAAGGCGACAACGGCATCGCCTATATCGAGCTGGCGCCAACGACGAACTCCGGCAGTGTCGTGCTCAAGATCAATCTCGGCGATCCGCGCAGCCGTCCGCTGGAAATCCGCAGCTGGCTGGATGCCAACCAGCATGACTGGGTGGTGGTCGGTTTTGCCGAAGGCACGGTGGGTTACAACACCCTGCACAAGAATGTCGAGGCCTTGAAGGAACAGGGCACCGACGACAAGCTCTACAGCAACGGCCAGGTCAGCTTCTATGCCAAGGGCCAGGTGCTCGGCAAATGGCTGCTGACGCTGGCTTACGATACTGCCAAGGACAGTGAAGCCGGCACCGGTCAGAGCGCAACGACGGGCTCGAACACGCAGCGTTCGCTGGGCGGTTACATCGATCCCAACCGCTATTACCTGCTCTATGGTGACGGCACCCAGCAACGCTACGACGCCGCCAGCCAGGCCAAGCTCTACGTGAAGCTGGAGCGCAACCAGTTCTATGCGCTGTTCGGCGATTTTGAAACCGGCATGAACAGCACCGAGCTGACGCGTTACAACCGCGTCTTCAACGGTTTCAAGAGTGAGTACAACGACGGCCGCAACGCGGTGACGGTGTTCGCTGCCGATACCGCGCAGAACCATGCGCGTGATGAATTCCAGGGCAATGGCACTTCCGGGCTGTATCGTCTGTCCGTCGGCAATATCGTCGCGGGCACTGAAAGCATCCGCATCGAAACCCGTGACCGTTTGCACAGTGAAAACATTCTGCAGACCCAGCAATTGGTCCGCGATGTCGACTACACCCTCGACAGCATTGCAGGCACGCTGTTCTTCCGCCAGCCGGTGCCCGCGCGCGATCCGCAATTCAATCCGGTGTTCATCGTCGCCGAGTATGAAACCGACGGTAACGGCAAACGCCAGCTCAATGGTGGACTGCGCGCTTCAACGGTGTTGCTCGACGGCAAGCTGACCGTTGGCGGCAGTTATCTGCACGACAGCGGCCAGGTCAGCCAAACCGATCTGGCGGGTGTCGACGTGAAATTGCGCACCGGCGAAAACGCGACGCTGCGCCTGGAGGCCGCACGCAGCAGCAGCCGCGCCGCCGACGGCGGCACGGTCACGCCTGCCAGCGGCTTCGGCAGCGGCAACGCCTGGCTGGCCGAGTGGGAGCAGCACAGCAAGAGTGGCGATCTGCTGTTCTACAGCCGACGGCAGGACAGCGACTTCGGCGTCGATCAGCAGAATGCTTCCGAATCCGGCACCCTGAAATTCGGCGGCAAGGGCCGCCTGCGCCTGTCGGATCGGTTTGCATTCGAGACCGAGGTGTTCCAGCAGGAACTGCTGGGCATCGACGCCAAGCGTGATTTCGCCAACGGCAAGCTGGCCTATCAGAATGGCGTCAGTGGCGTGTCCGCGGGTTTGCAATACGCACGCGATGAACTGCCTTCGGCCGGCACCCAGAGCGCCAAGCAGATCACGCTCGGCGCCAACACCGCGTTGATGGGTGGCAAGGTTGAGTTGTTGAGCCAGAACGAAATCGGTATTGGCCAGGACCAGAACAGCAGCTTCCCTTCGCGCTATCTGCTGCAGGCTGGTTACAAGCTGACGCCCTGGGCCAAGCTGATTCTTGCCGATGAATATGCCGATGGCGACAAGTTCAACTACAACACGCTGCGCTTCGGTACGGTGTTGCAGCCGTGGAAGGGCGCGGTGCTCGACAGCACCTTGAACCAGCAGAACATCCAGGAATACGGACCGCGCACCTTCGCCAATTTCGGTCTCGCGCAGAACATCCTGATCGATCAGCGTTGGGGTGTCGATGCACGCTTCGAGAGTGCGCAGACCCTGATCAAGTCAAAGCCGATTCCAGTGGATTACTTTGCGCAGCAGGACAGTCTCGCCAGTGCGGCCTTGAGCGGTGGTTCCGCGACGGGCAATAACGGCAACGCGCTGCCGGTGGCCAATGCCCTGACCGAAGATTTCAACGCGGTCTCCGTAGGTGCGACTTATCGGGCCGATCTTTATTCATGGAATATCCGTGCCGAACATCGCACTGCGGATTTCGACAAGCGCAACAGCATCACCAGCAGCCTGCTGCGGCAGGCGACGGAGGGCATCGCCACGGCGGGAACCTTGCAGTGGTATCAGGCGCAGGCGGACGACGGTGGCGAGTACACCGTGGCCGATGCCAGCCTGGCGTTGGCTTATCGTCCGCTGGGCGGAAACTGGGCGCTGCTGGATCGCTTCCGCCTCAACTATCAGGTGCAGGACGGCAGCCTTGGCTTGGCCGGCAGCCAGTTGACCGGCAGCGCCAGCATCGGAGCCGATACGCAGACGCGCAAGATCATCAACAACCTCGCGCTCAACTTCACATCCAGGCAATGGAGCGAGCAAGATCGCAATGGCAATCTGTTTGCCATGAGTGAACGCACCCAGGCCTCGCTGTACTACGGCGCCAAGTACGTGATCTCGAAAATCGATGGCGCCAGCTATAGCGGCTACACCGACCTGATCGGCGTGGATGCGCGACATGACCTCAGCCCGCGTTGGGATATCGGCGTGCAAGGCAGCGTCCTGCATGACTGGACATCGAAGACCCTGAGCTATTCAGTGGGGCCCAACCTGGGCTTCTCGCCAGTCAACAACTGCTGGATCACGGTGGGCTACAACGTGCTGGGTTTCGTCGACCGCGACTTTGATGCCGCGCAGTACAGTGCGGCCGGGCCGTATCTCAAGCTGCGCTTCAAGTTCGATCAGCAGACCCGTATTCCTGATCTGGGCCTGGGTCGCGCGGTGGCGACGCCGGCGCGGACGCAGCCGGAGGTGCATGTCGTCGATCTCAATCGACCTGGTGACGAGTCAGGCAATACCGTGCCAACGGCGGTGGCTCCATGAGTACAGGGCAAATCATGAACGCGTGGACTGTTCGATGGATGGCAGGGCTTGTGACGAGGCGTGCCGCTGGCGGCCGCGGATATTCGAGACTGCTGGCGGCCGTGTTGCTGGCCTATGCCGGCCATGCCTCGGCGTTGAGCACCACCAAGACCTTCACGCCGGACAACATCGCCACCAATGCAACGTCCAACCTGAGGATCGCGCTGACGCACACGATCCCGCTCAACAACCTCACCATCACCGACAATTTTCCGACCACGCCGGGCTCCATGACGCTGGCCAATGCCACCACCACCAATAGCTGCAACGGCACGCTCACCGACAGCAGTGGCGGCAGTCTGGCGGCAGGTGATACCGGCATCCGGCTCAACAATGGCAGCCTGACAGCGCTGCTCAATCCTGTGTGCAACTTCACTGTCAACGTCACCGCCAATGCGGCTGGCACTTACACCAACACCACCGGCACTCCTTCAGGGGCGACGCTGGCGCTGCTTCCCACGACGGGTACGGGCGCGAGTGCAAATCTGTATGTGTACGATCCACTGGTGATTAGTAAATACCCTGCCTGGATGGGGCGCTACCGTGATCACATCGAGGTGGGTGGCGATGCCATGATCTCGTACGACATCACCAACCCAGCGGCGAATCCCGGTACGCTTTCGAACATTACCTTCACCGACAGCAGCTACGACACAGCCTCGAATCCGAAAGCCTTGAGGTTGGTCGCAGGCGCGGTTTATACCTCGGGTTGTGGCACCGGAGCCACGGCAAATGCAAATGCAACAACTGGCACGATCACGGTAACCAACGTCACTCTTGCGCCAGGTGCTACCTGCACGATCACGCCGCACGTTACCGGCGTCCGCGTGGGGACCTACAGCGCGGGCTCCAGTCTCAATGCCACCAATCTGACCACAAGCACAGGCGGCGCAGGGAGCACCAAAACAGTCAATCTGGGCACGATCACTTCGGGCCCTGCGACCATCGTGGTAGGGCCGCTGTTGAACGTGAGCAAGAATTTTACGGCGAGCTTTGGCGCCGGCACGGATAGCAATGTGCAGACCAATGTCGCTACGGCCCTGGCCGTGCAGGTGCAAACCTTTGGAGCGACTTCTCCGATCACCAACCTGGCGATCAGCGATGCTTTCCCCACCAGTCCCGGGGCGATGACACTGGCCGATACCACATCGAGCAACAGTTGCAGTGGCACGCTGGCGGATAGTGGCGGCGGCAGCCTGAGTGCGGGCGACCTGGGTATCAAATTGACCGGTGGTTCGATTCCCGAGGGGCCCGCCTCCTGTGCCGTGACGGTGAACGTCAAAGCGGCCACTCGCGGGAATTACAACAACAACACCAGTGCCCCCAGCGGCACTTACGTTTACCACGCTTCGGGCCAAGCCTATTCCACGCCCGGCACCAGCGCAGCAGCGACGGGTGCTGCGGCCAGCGATACCTTGAGTGTCTACGACCCACCGACGTTTACCAAGAGCTTCAATAACAGCACGATTGCGGCTGGCGCCACCTCGGTGCTGACATTCACCATCACGAATCCTTCCGGCAATCCGGGCACGCTCAGCGGTGTTTCGTTCACAGATAACTTGCCGACTTCGCCGGGCCAGATGAGAGTTGCGGCAACCCCGTCGGTCACCACGCCCTTGCCCGCCAGCTGTGGCAGTGGTGCAGCAGTGAGTGCAGCGGCCAATGCTACGGCCATCAGTTTCAGCGGCGGCACGCTGGCACCTGGAGCCAGCTGTACCTTCAACGTTACAGTGACGGCCTCTGCTGTGGGGACCTATGCCAATTCAGCGACTCTGGACAATACCGGCCCCGGTACCACCATGAGTGTCAACACCGGCGGCGGCAAGATCAATTTCACGGCCGTCACGGCCTCCGCCAATCTTGTCGTCAACGCCCCGCCCACCATTACCAAGACCATCACGCCCAGCCAAGTTAATTTGTTGGGAACGGCGACGCTGACTTACACCATCACCAATCCGGCGAGCAACCCGAGTTCATTTACGGATCTGGCTTTCAACGACGTGTATCCGACACCCGGATTCGTTCGCGTCAACCGCACAAACGCGGTTCCTGGCTACACGTCCAGCGGTTGTGGCAGCGCCACCATCAGCGTCAGTAACCCGGGCAATTACACAAAATACTCGGGCGGCATGCTGGCTCCGGGCCAGACTTGTACGATCAGCGTGATACTTACCGGCGTCGCTTATGGTCTGTATTCTGACAGCGTGACATTGACGACGGGCCAAGCCACGATCACCTCAAACGTCGCGAGCTTGCTGGTGACCCCGTTGAGCGTCGACAAGAGTTTCCCGGCCGCCAATGGCACCGGTACCGACAACAATGTGCAAACCAACGCCGCGACCAGTCTGGCGATCAAGTTGACCAACGCTGGTACCGCTCTCAGCGGCCTGTCGATCGCCGATACCTTCCCAACGACACCCGGCGCCATGACCTCGGCAAACACCACGGTCAGCAATACCTGTGGTGGCAGTGTCACGGATGATGGCGGCAGTGCTCTGGGCGTTGGTGATACAGGCATTAAGCTCAACAATGGCACGTTGGCGGCCAGTGCCAGTTGCACGGTTACCGCCAACGTCAAGGCCAACACCCGTGGCACTTATGTCAATACCACTGGCTCGCTGTCGAGCACCTCGGGAGCCAGCGGGGCACCGGACAGCGACAGCCTCAACGTCTACGACCCGCCGGTGTTCAGCAAATCCTTTAGCCCGAGCACGATTGCAGCAGGCGACACGGCGGTGCTGACTTTCACCATTACCAATCCCAGCGGCAATCCCGGGACCATCAGCAATTTTTCCTTCACCGATGTGTTGCCAACCACGCCAGGCCCGATGAAGGTCGCGGCGACACCTGGGCTGGTAACCTGCGGCACGGGCACCCTGACCGCCGCTGCCAATGCCAGCAGCATCAGCTACAGCGGTGGCAGCCTGGCGCCGGGAGCGAGTTGTACCTTGCAGGTCAATGTCACCGCCTCTGCATCAGGCACCTATGCAAACTCGGTGGCGCTGGCCAATACCGGTGCGGGCAACCTCGCCAACGTCAACACAGGCGGCGGCAAGGTCAGTTTCTCGACGGTCACTGCCACGTCCAACCTGACGGTGGCACAGACCAATCCAGTGTTGTCGGCCGCAAAAACCGTATCGGTGCTTAACGACCCGATCAATGGCGGCAGCAATCCCAAGGCGATTCCGGGCGCGACGATGGTTTATTCCATCACCGTTTCCAATACCGGCCCGGGTTCGATCAGTGCCGACAGTACGGTCATTACGGATCCGGTCCCGGCCAATCTCACGCTGTGCACCGGCAATGGCAGTGGCAGCAGCGGCCTGACGGTGGCCTTTATCGACGGTAGTGGCGGGAATGCCAGTGGTCTGACAGCGCTGGCCGCGGGCGACATCAGCTATTCCAGTACGGCCGGAGGTGGCGCGCCATTTACCTATGCGCCCGCCGCCAATACCTGCGATCCGGCGATCACCGGCCTGCGGATCAACCCGAAAGGCAGCATGAGCGGGGCCTCGGGCGGCAATACCCCAACCTTTACCCTGCAGTTCAAAACCACGGTCCGATAGCCCCTGCAGCATAAAAAGACCTGTTTTCGACCCTCGCGATGTGGCCGGCATGGCGCATCCGCATTTGCGCCGGCACCCGGGTGTATTAGCATGGGCCCCCGGCCCGATAGCTACATTGACAACTGTCATCGTCGCGCCAGCCAATGTGGCTGTCCTGCGCCGGGCGCAGCATCGTCAAAACTATTATTTCAGTCTGTCAGCGAGAAGAGGGGAGCAAATGAAAAAGTTCGCACTAGGTGCAGCAGCAATGCTGTGGACGGCATGCAGCGCGCAGGCCGCAGTCACCGCAGCCGAGGCTGCACGTCTCGGCAAGGATTTGACCGAGGTCGGTGCTGAACGAGCCGGCAACAAGGACGGCAGCATCCCTGAATATGTCGGCCGCTCTGCTTTCGGCGAGTCACAAATCAAGCTGACGCACGCCAAGCTCGAAGAATTGCGCGGCCGCCTGGTGAAGGATCTCAACCAGATCATTACCGATCCCAAGGCCGTCAATGAAGTTCTGGCCTTGGGCCAGTCAATCATGGACAGCGATCCCGCCAAGTTTGCGCAGGTCATGAAGCTGGTGCGTTCGATGCTGTCGGCCGACGCAAGCCTGAAGGCAGATTTCGACAAGGTGCTGGCCGGTCGTGGTGGCAAGAGCGTTGATGGCCTGCTCGCGCAGGTCGATGCCAAGAAAGTAAAACTGCAGGACCTCAGCCCAGACATCGTCGCGGTGTTGAACGCGCTCAAGGACAAGCCGGACACGATGTCACGCCTGGTCGCTGCATTTGATATCGGCAAGGCGCTCGAACTGGCCGCGCTGGCAGACGACAAGACCAAGGGTCGCAGCGGTTCAGAGCTGATGATGAGCTACGCACCTGGCTACGTGAAGGACTTCCTCAACTACAAGGTGCCCGGCAAGGACGCCACCCAGTTCATCAAGCCGCTCTACGTCATCACCGCGGCCAATGCGGCAAAGTACGACGCGATCCTGAGCGAAGGCCACAAGGCCATGTTCAAGACCTACCCCGACTACAAGATGGTGGTGTATCCGTCGGTGCGTAACGCCTTCTTCCCGGATGCGATCAACAAGGCCACGGTGGCCAACGCCACCAGCGCGACCTTGAACGGCACCGATGATGTGGTCGGCGCCAAGACCGGCTTCCCGTTCCCGATCCCCAAGGCAGGCGCCGAGCCGGTGTGGAACCACAAGCTCAAGTTCCGTGGCTCCGCCGTCAAGCGCTACAACAACCAGGCCATCGTGCAGTCGGATGGCACTTATCGCATCTCCAAGCTGATTGAAGACGTGAAGTTCAAGTACGCCAACCTCAAGGAACCGGCGACGGGCGACAAGCTGCACATCTTCGCGTACTACATGCAGTCGGTGCTGTCGCCGCCTCGCGTCGCAGGCCAGATCACGCTGGTGCAGGAAACCGCTGGTGGCGCGGGCAACACGCGTGTCGCCTATCTGTACAGTCCGGGCCTGGGTCGCGTGAACCGCGCGCCGGACGTGGGTTATGACAATCCTTCAATCGGCTCGGACGGCGAACAGTTCAACGACCAGATCGACGTCTTCAACGGTGCGCAGGATCGCTTTGACTGGAAGCTGGTCGGCAAGAAGGAAATCCTGATCCCGTACAACTCCTGGGTGCTCAACAGCCCAACGTTCAAGTACAAGGACATCATCCGCCCGGGTCACATCAACCAGGATCTCGCCCGCTACGAAATGCACCGCGTCTGGGTGGTGGAAGCCACGCTGCGCGCGGGCCAGCGCCATCGCTTCGGCAAGCGCCGCTTCTACCTGGATGAAGATTCCTGGTCGATCGCCGTCGTCGATTGCTACGACAACCGCGGCCTGCTGTGGAAAGTGCAGGAAGCGCATCTGCTGACCGTGCCGTTCATCCCGACCGTCACCGGTATTCCTGAAACGATTTACGACCTGCAATCGAAGCGCTATTTCGTGACGTCGATGACCAACGAAGACGCGATCTCCGATTTCGAAGTCAACTACACCGACGATTACTTCTCGGCCGACGGCCTCAAGCGTAAGGCCCGTTCCAAATGATGCGCGCAACTCTGGCACTGGCCGCAGCCATGCTGGCCGGTAACGCAGTTGCACAAGAGGCGGCACCACAGGCAGCGCCATCAGTCGGCCCACGCGCCGCACTGATGGCGGCCAAGGCCCAGCAGGCACGCATGCTCGATATCACCATCGCCGGCTCATACGCCGTAGCGGTGGGCGAGCAGGGCGTGATCCTGCGTTCGTCGGACGGCAAGACGTGGACGCAGTCACCCTCGCCGGTGAATTCCATGCTCACGCGCGTGCGTTTCACCGACGACAAGCATGGCTGGGTGCTCGGTTACAGCGGCAGCATCCTGCAAACCGAGGATGGTGGCGCGACCTGGAAGTTGCGCCACTACGACGCCACCCAACATGCGATGTACGACATCCTGTTCCTGGATGCGCAGCACGGCTTGGCGGTTGGCGGCTTTGGCAATGTGCTGGAAACGCGTGATGGTGGTGCGAACTGGGAAGCGAGCGCGCCTGCGCTGGCGGACCAGCGTCTGCATCTCAACTCCATCCTGAAACTGGCGGATGGCAGCATCCTGATCGCAGGCGAGCACGGCCTGCTCGCGCGATCGACCGATCAGGGCGCAAGCTGGAAAGCCCTGTCATCGCCGTACATTGGCTCCTTCTTCGGTTCGGTGGCACAGGGCGATAAAGGCGCGGTGGTTTACGGCATGCGCGGCAACGTTTTTGAAACGGCGGATCTCGCCGCCTGCCCGTCGGAAGACATCGCCAAATGGGATCCGGACAAGCAGGAGACCATTGAAGATCCTGCAAAGATGGCGGCGCTGGGCTGGAAGAAAATCGAAAACCCTTCGCGTGAAAGCCTGTTCGGCACTTTGCAGATGAAATCGTCACGCGTGTTCTTCGGTATCAATGGCACCGTGATGCAACAACAGAACAATGAAGGCGCACTCGCACCGGTGAAAACGTCAGCCGTTGAAACCCTGGTACACGGGGTAGTCTTCAATAACCGCGTGATCGCAGTTGGCCGTCAAGGCATTCAAGACCTGGGGAGAGTGCCATGACCGCGCCGATGCGAGAGACCAATTTCACCCGCACGGTCCTGAAGATTGTCGAGCCGCCCATTTTCAAGTGGCGCGCGATAACGCTGGCCGTTCTGTTCCTGCTCACCATTTTCTTTGCCTGGAACGCTGCGCAGCTACGCCCGAATGCAGGCTGGCTGAAGATGGTGCCGAAAGAGCACCCGTACATGAAGACCTTCATGCAGTACTACAAGGACTTCGGCGGCGCCAACACGGTTCTGATTTCGCTGCACAACAACAAGGGCACGATCTACCAGCCCGAGTTCATGGAGACGCTGCGCAAAGCGTCGGATGACGCCTTCTTCATCCCCGGCGTTGACCGTGCGCGCGTAACGTCGATTTTCTCGCCATCGATCCTCTACGTTGAAGTGGTCGAAGGCGGCTTGTCCGGCGAGAACGTGATTCCTTCAACCTACGCGCCGACGCCGGAGATGATGCAGCGCATCAAGCGCAACGTCGCCAAGGCCAGCGTGATCGGTCGATTGGTTTCACAAGATCAAACGACCGCACTGATCCAGCTTGAACTGCTCGAGAACGATCCGACCGCTGGCACGACGGCGGCACAGGCTGATCAGGCCAAGCCGATGCGCGAACGCATGCGCGCAGCCTGGGAAACCGGCGCACTGGCAGGCGATCCGGCGCCTGCCAATCCGACACTGGTGGATCGCATCAAGGCGGTCAGCGCGCTGTCGATGAAAGGCGACAAGCCTGAGCCCGGTCTCGACTACGTCAAGGTCGGCGACAAGCTCGAGGAAATCCGCGCCAAGTACGAATCCAAGGACATCTCGGTCAGCATCGTTGGCTTTGCCAAGGTGGTTGATGACATGACCAAGGCATCGCTTGAAGTGGCGATGTTCTTTGTCATTGCACTGATCCTCACGGGATTCCTGCTGTGGGTCTACATCGGCTCGTTCCGGCTCGCGATGCTGGTGGTGGCAACCTCGCTGGTCGCCTGTACCTGGGAATTGGGCCTGCTCAATCTCGTTGGTTACGGGCTCGATCCGTTCGCGATGCTGGTGCCGTTCCTGATCATGTCGGTATCGGTCAGTCACGGTGTGCAATACGCCAACTCGTGGGCGAATGAGGTGGCAACCAAGGGCGTGACGCCGTACCAGGCTTCGCTTGCCACCTTCCGCGCACTCGCGATTCCCGGCGTGGTTGCGCTGCTGACCAACGTTGCAGGCTTCTCGACGATCTACCTGATCAACATCCAGGTGATTCGCGAAATGTCGGTCAACGCTGCCTTCGGCATGGCCGGCGTCATCATCGTCAACAAGGTGCTGCTGCCGGCAATGCTGTCGTACATGCGCCTGCCCAATATCCCCAAGTTCCGCGAGGCACAGGAACTGCGTGAACGCATGGGCGATGCGGTGTTCAAGAAGATGGCGGTGCTGACGCATCGCGGTCCTGCGACCGTTGTGCTGATTATCTGCCTGGCGCTATCGATCTTTGGTGCCAGCCAGTATCACAAGGTGCAGATCGGTGACACCACCGAGGGTGTGCCGGAGCTGCGTCCGGATTCGCGCTTCAACCAGGACGCCCGCGCTATCGCGCACAACTTCACGATGGGCGTCGATCATCTCAAGGTCGTGGTGGAATCGTTTGACGACGGCTGCGTGGATTACTCGGTAGCTTCCGAGATCGACAACTTCAACTGGTACATGAAGAACCAGGATGGCGTGCGTGATGTGCTGTCGCTCTACGATCTCGCCAAGTTCGCGCATGCCGGTTTGAGCGAAGGCCGTCTCGACGCCGAAGTGTTGCCGCATGAACAGCAGGCCTTGGCGCAGATCACCGCGCTGGTGCCAACGACGACCGGCATGCTCAACAACACCTGCTCGGCGATTGCACTGTTCATCTTCACCACTGACCACAAGGCCGGGACGATCACGCACCTGACCGATGCGGTGAAGGCCTATGGTGAGAAATTCCAGAAGGACAAGCGCGTCACCTTCCGCTTGGCGTCCGGCAACATCGGCGTGATGGCAGCCACCAACGAGGAAGTGCGTCGTAACGAACTGCCGGTGGTGGGTTGGGTTTACGCGGTCATCATCCTGTTCCTGTGGCTGTCGTTCCGCACCCTGTCCGGCGTGCTCTGCGTGATCCTGCCGCTGTCGATGGTGACACTGCTGGGTTATGCCTTGATGGTGGCGATGGGCATCGGCCAGAAGGTGGCGACGCTGCCGGTGCTGGCCTTCGCCTGCGGCGTCGGTGTCGACTACGGCATCTACAGCTACTCGGTGATTGCAGCCGGCCTGCGCAATGGCATGTCGCTGGAAGAAGCGTACTACCAGAAGATGCGTTCGACCGGTAAGGCCACGCTGTTTACCGGCCTTGGCCTGGCCACCGGTGTGGCGCTGTGGATCTTCTCCAAGCTGCAGTTCCAGAAAGACATGGGCATCCTGCTGGTGTTTGGTTTCACCACCAACATGATCGGCGCCATCGTCGTACTGCCTGCCCTCGCGCACTTCCTGTCGAAGGAAGAGCTCAAGCACGCAGGCAAGGATCTCACCGCGGGCGCGAACGATGCGCTCAGTGAAGATCACAAGTAGTCCGCGTCACGATTGATCATGCAAAAAGATTTGCGTGAGACTTTGGGTACAGAGCGCCGCCTGGATTTCCTGGCGGCGCTTCCTGAATCGGCCCAGGCCCAGTTAAGCAGGGACATTGTCGCCGCACGCCAACGCCAGAAGAAGGCGCTGGAACAGGCGGTGGATCATGGCCTGCGCATGGTGCCCGCTCTGCTGCGTGGGCCACTGAAGAAAATCCTCTTTTAATGAGCCAACTCGACGTACTGGCCGAAACGGTCAAGCTCGCGCGCCTGCTCGGCACTTCCGAGGAATCACTGGACTACCTCAAGCCATTGGGCGCAACCCAGTTGCGCGAATTGCGTGAGCGTCTCAGCGAAGCGGAATTCGCGCGCACGCGCCCGATCTTCCAGCGGGTCGCGCAAGCAGCCAAGCTGTTGCCCAATGCACTGGTCGCCACCATTGGCGAGAAGATCTTCGGTGCCGTGCTCTGCGCGCGTGTTGCTGGCTTGATGCCATCGGATCGCGCGGTGGATCTGGCGATGAAGATGCCAGATGCATTCCTGGCTGATGTCGCCGTTGAACTGGATCCGCAAAGCGCGCGCGACGTGATCGCGGCGATGCCGGCAAAGCGCGTGGTCGCGATCGCGCTCATTCTGGTTGCGCGTGCGGACTACATCACCATGGGCCGCTTTGTCGGTTATCTGTCGGAATCGGTGATTGGCGCGGCCATGAACGCCGTCACCAGCGATGAAGCCCTGTTGCGTACTGCGTTCTTCGTGGAGTCCAAAGACAAACTCAACGCGCTGATCGGCCTGCTGCCGGAATCGCGCTTGCGCTCCAGCATCCTGCTCGCTGCGGATGATCACTCGGGCCTGTGGGTTGAAGCATTGGCCTTGATGGATCACGCCAACGAACAATGGAAGCGCAAGATCGCCGATCTGGCCGCGGACCAGGACGAGTCGGTTCTCGACAGCATGATGCAGGCGGCGCAGCGCTTGCAGGTCTGGGATTCGGTTTTGCCCATCGTCGGCTGCATGAGCGTGAACAGCCAGCGCAAGGTCGCTGCCCTGCCTGGGCTGGCGGATCCCGCCGTGCTCAACGGCATCATCCATGCGGCGGAAAAGCACTCGCTGTGGAGTGATCTGTTGCCGCTGGTGGGTTACATGCATGAACAGACGCGCCGTGTCGCCGCGCAGGTGGTTGAGCATCTTCCGCGCGAGGTGTTGCTGAATCTTCTGTCCACCGCGAACGAGCGCGATCTGTGGGCCGATCTGGTTTCAATCCTCAAGCTGATGGATGCCAGCGAACAGCGCAATGTAGTGCGCCTGATTGGTGAGCAGGATGAAACCGTACTCAAGCAATTGATGTTGGCGATGGATCGCGCAGGCCTTTGGGGCGAAGTGCTGCCGCTGGTACGGATGATGGATGCGCCAGCCCGCAAAACCGCTGCGCATCTGGTGCCGCAATTCCCGCAGGCGGTTTTGCTGCGCTTGATCGAGACGGTCGACCAGCTGCAAATCTGGCCCGATCTGTTTGCCATCTCGGCCGACATGGACGACGCAGAACTGGAAACCATCGCCGGGCTTCTGGCGCAGCAGGATGCAAGGCTTCTGGAGCGCCTGGTTCGTGTTGTCGACCAGCATGCGCTGTGGCAACAACTGCTGCCGCTTGCTGCCCGCATGACCCCCCAGGCCTTGCAGCATCTGCGTGGCGCATTGCTGCTGTTGGATCAGCGCATTCCGCAGATCAGGAAGCAGGTTCAGGAGATGGGTTTTGCCAAACAACTGGAAGCGCTGTTTGCCGATGCCTGAATGCTGTTCCGGTCAAGCGCTTTTAGTGTCGCCCATCAGCTGTTTCTTCATCTCGCCAAACTTCGCCAGCTCTTCTTTCTCGAGCTTGGGATACTTCAACTCCAGCGATTCGAGCGTGCGCACAATAATGTCAGCAACCGTCATGCGCATGAATGATTTGCTGTCAGCGGGAATCGCATACCACGGCGCGTGCGGACGTGAAGTGGCATTGAGCGCGTCCTGGTAGGCGGACATGTAATCCTTCCAGCGATCACGCTCGGCCAGATCGCCGGATTCGAATTTCCAGTTTTTCTCCGGCTCATTCAGGCGTGCCAGCAGGCGATCGCGCTGCTCGTCGCGTGAAACATTGAGCCAGAACTTGAGAATCACGGTTCCATTGCGTGCCAGATGCTGCTCGTGCTCGCAGATCGAATCGTAGCGCTCTCGCCAGAGGTCGGCCAGTTTCTTTGGGCGATAGGGCAGATTCTGCGCATCCAGGAATTCCGGATGCACGCGGACCGCGAGCACTTCCTCGTAATAGCTGCGATTGAAGACGCCGATGCGGCCGCGCTGCGGCAGATGCTGCGAGGTGCGCCAGAGAAAATCGTGCGCGAGTTCGGTTTCGCTGGGGCGCTTGAATGAAGTGACTGCGCAGCCTGCGGGATCAACCCCCGACAGGACCGCGCGAATGGTGCTGTCCTTGCCTGCGGCATCCATCGCCTGGAACACCAGCAGGATGCTGTGACCGCTATGGGCGTAGAGGATGTGTTGCAGCGCTGCCAGCTCTTCAACCAGCTCCACCAGCCTGGCCTTGCGAGCGTCCTTGTCCAGCCCCTGCTTGGGCGCTGTGCTGGGCGCTTTGCTCAAGACGAAGCTGCCATCAAAGGGAACGAGATAGGGACTCTGCACGGCCTTGAACATGATCACTCCTCATGCAGCGCGTACTTGCGCGACTGCTTTCTGCCTAATCAATCTGCCTAGTCAATGCGTGACGGCGGGCGCTCCCGGGATGACATAAAACAGGATTGCGAAGTAGTGGAAGATGCTGCCGCCCAGCACGAAGATGTGCCAGATCGCATGGTGGTAGCGCATGCGCTCGCGTACATAGAACGCAACACCTGCGCTGTAGGTGAGACCGCCCGCGAGCAGCAGCCACAAGCCGCCGGTCGGCATGGAAGCGAGCAAGGGTTTGATCGCAAACAGAACGCACCAGCCCATGCCGAGATAAATGGCGAGGGAGAGCTTCTCGAATTTCCCGGTCGCGAAAATCTTGAAGACGATGCCAAACAGCGCCAGACCCCAGGTCACTCCAAACAGGATCCAGCCCCAGATACTCTCGTGCAGGGTGATGAGCGTGAAAGGCGTGTAAGTGCCGGCAATCAGCACATAGATCAGCGAGTGATCAATCACGCGGAGGATGTGCTTGGCGCGTGGATATTGGATGCCGTGAAACAGCGCCGACGCCGCGTACATCATCACCAGGGACGCGCCGAAGATGGCGCTGGCGGTGATATGCCAGGCGTTGCCATACATGGATGCGCGAGCAACCAGCACGGTGAGCCCGGCAATCGACAGCAGTGCACCAAGGCCGTGAGTGACGACGTGCGCGACTTCTTCGCCAAAGTTATAGAGCTTGTGACCGACTTCGGTAAGGCCCGCGGTGACGTCTTCAATCAGATGCGATTGCTGCTGCGACATGAATTATTGATCCGGCAATACGAGGTTTTTAAAAAATTTACAGCTTGTTTTGAGAGACTTTCCCCGGAAATGGGGCAGATATTGCCGGACCAATAATACAAACCATGCTCTGTATTATTGAGGCGGCAACCTAATGTTTGAACAATGAGCCTCAATGGCATGCGGCGTACTCTTTTTTGAATGAGCGCAGTTGCCGCCTCAATAATTGACCTGCTCTACTTTCAAGGTGGTTCCATCCACTTCAATCACACGCACACGCTGGCCAACTTCGGTGTCCGGACCCGAGACGCGCCATTGGCTGTCATCCACATGAACCTTGCCGATGCCATTGACGATCGGCTCGCTCAGGGAGAACACGCGGCCGACATACGAATGACCGCGACGATTCAGCGTCGGTTTGTCGCTCTCGATGGTCGGACGGTATTTCCGATAGACGAAATAACTGACAACTGAGAATACGCCAAACAGTACGAGTTCTGTCTGCCAGTTGAGCGGCAGCATCAGGGTGAGTAATCCGACTGCGATGGCAGAGACGCCCATCCACAGCAGCACAAATTCTGTCGTGATCAGCATTTCCAGGCAAAGCAGACCCAGGCCCAGAACCAACCAATGCCAGTAGAGCAAATCCATTTGGATCTCCGCTTGTGCTTACTTCTTGATCTCAACACCGGCTTTCTTCGCCAGCTCCGCAATGCCGCCGAGTGCGCCGATGACACTGCCCGCTTCGAGCGGCATCATCACCAGTTTCTGATTGGGGCTGGTGGCGATGCGGCCCAGGGCTTCAATGTATTTGGTTGCAACGAAATAATTCACCGCCTGCACATCACCTTTGGCGATGGAGTCAGAGACCGCGCTAATGGCTTTGGCTTCGGCCTCTGCTTGACGCTCGCGCGCTTCAGCGTCGCGGAACGCCGCTTCCCTGCGGCCTTCGGCATCCAGGATGGCCTGCTGTTTTTCACCTTCGGCGGCCAGAATCTGCGCTTGGCGCGCGCCTTCAGCTTTCAGAATGGCGGACTGGCGCATGCCTTCGGATTCGAGGATCGCGGCGCGCTTGTCACGCTCGGCCTTCATCTGGCGGCCCATGCTTTCCACCAGATCAGCAGGCGGACGAATGTCCTTGATCTCGATGCGCGTGACCTTCAAGCCCCAAGGGGTGGTGGCCTGATCCACGACGGACAGCAGGCGCGTGTTGATGTGATCGCGCTGGCTCAGCAGTTCGTCGAGGTCCATCGAGCCCATTACCGTACGCAGATTGGTTTGCGTGAGCTGCATGATGGCGAACTCAAGGTTCTGCACTTCGTATGCGGCCTTCGGTGCATCAAGCACCTGGTAGAACACCACGCCATCAACGCCAACCATGGCGTTGTCTTTGGTGATGACCTCCTGCGAGGGAACATCCAGCACCTGTTCCATCAGCGACAGGCGGCGGCCGATGCGGTCGAACCACGGCACCATCCAGTGCGGGCCCGGGGTAAACGTCGTGCGATATTTGCCGAAGCGTTCGATGGTGTATTCCATGCCCTGTCGAACGACGACAAAGCCTTTGAGAATCGTGACCACGGCAAAGGCGACAAAGGCAAAAAAGACGAGGTTACCGATAGGCATACGCTGTTCCTTTACATTTTTTTAACGGGGCCTGATTGTAGGCCGGATTTATGACGCTTGAGCGGAAGCATGGTTCTTGGCCATGGCGCGGATACGTTCCACCATGGCATAAAAGCCGTTGCGACGGTTCATGGTGATGTGGTTTTCGAGGCCCAGCCGGGTAAAGGCCGATTCGATATCCAGCGCCAGGATGTCTTGCGGGGTCTGCTCCGAACACAGCTGAAACAACAGCGCGATCAGTCCCTTGACCAGATGGGAGTCGGAGTCGCCCTGAAATGACAGTTTCAGCGGCGGCCCCTGCTCCACGCGATGCGTCAGCCAGACCTGAGACATGCAACCGCGGACTTTGTTCGCCTCGTTATGGTCGGCATCGGGCAGCGGCGGCAGCTTGCGGCCGAGGTCAATAATGAAGCGATAGCGCTCTTCCCAGTCGCCGAGGAGCTCAAAAGTGTCAACAAGATCATCAATGTTCATGGGCGGTATTGTAGGGCGACAGAGTAGTGCCGGATCGCTTTTTAACGAGGGCGGGCATCTTTGTGGTCGTAAGCTGTTGGCATTGGCAGTGAGCCCGGCACTAAACGCCCGCTCCCGCACCCACCAAGCTTCGCTCGGACACCGTGTCGCGAGCGTATACTTCGCGCCCAATTCTGTAGGCATATTTATGACCCGTCCCTCCGGCCGCACTCCCGACCAGCTCCGCACCGTCACCATTGAGCGTGGCTTCACCAAGCACGCCGAGGGCTCGGTTCTGGTCAGCTTTGGCGACACCCGCGTGCTGTGCAACGCCTCGGTGGAAGAGCGTGGCCCGTCGTGGAAAAAGGACGGCGGCGGCTGGGTGACGGCCGAATACGGCATGTTGCCGCGCGCCACC
>Ga0116227_10003580_pt1 | contig 34381 bp, 26 predicted proteins | sample S1TSphgellanicum_FD_89693 | JGI IMG/M metagenome (GOLD analysis project Ga0116227, IMG submission 89693) | Host-associated microbial communities from peat moss isolated from Minnesota, USA - S1T2_Fb - Sphagnum magellanicum MG | ecosystem: Host-associated > Plants > Peat moss > Unclassified...
AAGCATGCACTCAGGGTGCCTTGCTTTTTTTGGCCCTTTTTAAGTTTGAGAGGGGAAGGATTTTTTTTCATTTTGCCATGGTTCCCAATGTGTTCCCACTATGTTCCTTTTAAGTTCCCAATGGGTTCCCCAAGTTCCCAATGTGTTCTCAACATGTTACCCATAGTACCTCACTTTTATCCCATATGCTTTGGCATATGCTTTGGCTGTTGTCTTCCTTTCACCTATATAGGTGAGCCAAAGGGAAGGAACTCTATACTTCAAAATAGGACCTTCTATTTTGGGGAGCCTCCATAGTTTCATTTTCTTGAGTGATGTGCAAATAAAATTGGCTCATTGCAAAAAAATAAAAATTGAACTTGGGAGGCACCGCATCTAATTAATAGCAGAGGTGAAAAGGGGAACAATCACATTAGGCATTCCAGGTTTCTTTATTTGTATATGAAAGCAGTCAAGGACTCAAGGTTTCTTTCATTGTACTTGAAAGCACTCCCCTCACTGAAGATACTCTCTCATAAATCCAAGGGACCTTTGGCCATTCAAATAAAAATCTTCCATAAATGGGCCTGCCCTCAGCACTATATCACAAGGGAATACAACACTTTGCTGAGCAGGGCAACCCAAAAAAGCTTGGCCCCTTTTGTTTTGGGTAGGTGCTACAAAAGAATGCAAAAGGAGTTGTTGCTGAAGAAGATGGCCCCCCCCTCAAGGATGATTGAGTCTCTAAAACAAATCCAAAGCCATATAAACACAAACAAACATCTAAGATCCCACACGTGGCATGAAGCTCTTCTAAAGTTCTCTCAAACCCAGCAGTTCCTCAATCTATGGTTTTCAACTGAAATTCATCTCCCAAAAACTCATCAACAAGCAAATGATACAATAGAGACAAATGTAAAATCAATCAGCCACTCTTCCTCACCTACAAATCATGAATGCACTTTTGCCAATTTTTCTAAAGGAATGAAATTGAACATCTTGCTCTCAAATTCAATCAAACATCTAAGAGATCAACTACTTATGCCACATGTATATGCATGATGTATGGAGAAGGGGGGAAAAAAAAATAGATAGAAACATGTTTCTAAAAAAACATAATTCCTTCAATCTTTCCTTGTTTCTTTTTTTCTTCCTTCTAGCGCAAAGTAGCCTAACTTAAATTGAAGCAATGGGCACATTTACAAATTAATGAGCCAAGGGTGCACCTTGACAGTCGTGATGTGGAACCTTGAGTTTAAATTAACAAGTTGATCTAGCAATGCAAGACTACTTAAATAGACACGCTTAAATAGTTTTGAAATCTTATTGAAACAATGATAAATTGAAAATTTTAAAAATGGTTACAATTTTCTTTTTTTAATTGAATTTTTTATACTCATTGGATTATCTTCAAACCTATGCACATTTACATTAATATATTAGATACAGTATGATGTAAATATATTAAATATTCATGAAACTTTATTTAATTAAACATGATTTTCCATTTCATGTGATTCCTTAATTTGTATATGTACTTCAATGATGATGGTGATCATCACAACGATGTTTAATTCGTTCTATGAAATTGTGTTCAAAGCTTTAGAAGTAAAAAAGAAAGTAAAGACCAAGAATTCAACAACCACACAATAAAAAAAATTAACAATTAAAGAGCTACATATTTGGGTTTTGTCCTTTTTTCCGTGAATATCAACAAGCTTTCTCCCATGGTTTTGGTTCTTCTTCTTGCAACCCAAATTCAAAATTGTATTGTTGTTGTGACTATCATCATCATCTTCTTTTACAACACCTTTTGCATTTATTTTAATCAGCACTTAGGGTGTTAATATGTTTAGGGTGGCTAAAAAACGATCATGTATTTGGGCGGTTCTTGTATTCTAAAATGCCCATTTTTTATTGAAAAGTAAACAATTGTAGCAAGAAAGGGAAGAGGTCCAAGGAACTAAAGGAGACAATGCTTTTTTGTTTAGCAAATAAAGACATGCAATAATAGTAGATCATGATCCAGCCCAGTAACCAAGCAGGGTCACCTAGTATGGGAGGTCATCACTCATTATGTAACCAATTATTTTTCACCACCTTACAATGGAACTTGGTATAGCAAGTTTCCCACCCCGTCAATAAAGAAGTTGTAGTTGAATGTAGTTTAAACTACAAAATGACACCATGTGAAAACTCCTAACATGAATTAGAGTACCATGAATTGGAAATGTAGTTTAAACTACAAAATGACACCATGAGGGCATGAATCTACGGATAACCGACGGTAATGTTTCAAATAAAAAGCCTGGAAATCATAATGTGGTTGGTTTTGAAAGGCTTCCATTCTAGCTATACAGCATGTAGAGACTAAACATTCAATTGTAGCTGATGGAAAACAGGTAAGCAACGCATGTTTGGAGATTGAGAATGGTATTGCCATTAAAAAGGTGAGGCTAAACCCTATGCCATGAGCCTCCAACATGAGAACACGAAGGCAATACAGACATCAAAACAAGTTCATCCAAATTTGTGGATATGCAAAACCTGAATACTTAGAAATATGGTCGTGTGTAGTTTGTGGCAGTTGGTTTTCATACATGAATATTGAAACCAGCAATTGTGGTCATTTGTATCATCCCCATTGCAATAGGGTCATTTACATAAAATTCAGATGTTGTCGAAAGTGTGGGGAATTGATCCATCCTTTGTGATTTGATTCAAAAAGCATAAGGTGTGTTTAGACATCTGAATATGAAAAGAAGAAGGTTGCTTTGGGTTTGGCAGAGGATGTGTCAATGTGGCTTGACCATAGACAAAGCTCTTCTGCATGTGGAGGTACCATAATCTTTAAGCTCACATTACATTTTTGTTGGTGACATTGAGCTTTGTTTGATATGCTTTGTAGTGGAGTATTCTCTACTACTTCAATGGATGGAAGAGGCCATGAGTCTTATAGTTTATGCCTTTGGTATTTTGTATTGGATACATTCTGGATTCGGTTTTGGGTTGAATGCCTGTAATATTTAATATTTGATGTATTCTGGACTGGTCTTTTGGTTATGCTTTCATGTACTCTAGACTTAGGTCTTTGTATGTATTGTGATATTTGGAATTGTTCTTGAGGTATTTCAAAGCCAATTAGAAAGTTGCAAAATTCCAGAATTTGAAATACAATTGCTGAGGGTGGTCCAAATACTACCACCTTCAACATTAGTATTTGGGATGCCTAAATTCGCCATTGGATTTAGTATTTCCAATTCATGGTACTCTAATTTCTACAATAACTATTCACATGTCACTACATATTTTAGATTCTTTGGGTTCAATTTTTGGTAAATGGAAATCCATCTGTCTTAGAGCCATTCCACACTTGATGTTGTGTTTTTTGAAATGATGGAACTAACATTTCCAATTTATGGTCCTATAATTTATGTTCCAAGTATTCAAATGTCATTACATTTCCTAAATTCTTTAGGTTCACATTTTGGTTTTCCTCCAACTTTCCTAACACCTCCACTTGATGATGTGTTTTTTGAAGGGGTGAGTGACACAAAACAGTTGGAAGATGTCATCACCAATGCGATTAAACAGGCCACAAAGGGCTTGTTGCAACAAAGCAAGGAAATGTGCAGCTTGGATGGGGTCTACCTCAATCCATCTACGTCATACATGGATGCTCCTAAGCTGAATACACCAATTGCTGTTGGAGGATCCCAGTCCACCCATCATCCTTCCCAACAGTCATGGATGGGTGAGTCTAGCATTGGTGTGTCAAAAGACTTGAACGTGCAAGGAACATCAATATCAGCTATTGCACCACAGAGTTTAAAATCCAATGCAGTTGCAAAATTGGAGTATCTTACCAGTTCAGTTACAACAAAAATGATAATGGTAGTGCCAGAATCTAGAATACCAACAACAAAAGATATGTTACAGAGTGGCCTCTCCTAGGAAGATGGTGAAGAAGCACAAAATTTCTGCAACCACATCCCCCAAAGGTATTGGAAGCAAAAGGAAGGTAGTCATGTCAGCAACAAAAAGGGGTGTCTTTGCCAATGCCTGAACCTAGAGCTTGGAAGAATCCCTTCAAATAGATCAAACTGTAAGTCCAATCAGTAGCCATGAGCCTGATCTGGAGGGAGGAGGGGACATTCTAACAGAAGCAATACAGTGCCAGCAGATGGTTGGATCTAGTAGTGAGGAGGATGGGGCGGAAGAGCAGGGGTGGAAGAGCAGGCTAGGGGGGCAGAGGAGGAGGAGTCTGCTGAACTTGAACATATCAGCTTAGAGGAATCCTACCAAGAGGAGGAAGAGACGGAACCAGATGAGGATGAGCAAGTTGCAAAGTCTCCTGCCCATGGTCTCAGAAGGCATCCCAAAACAACAATGAAATTGGCCCCCAAAGTCCCAAAGGCACATACCCTGTCACCTGCAATTGTTTTGCATGTTAGCATAAGAAGTGTGGTCGAGGCCCTGCAGTAGGATCTGACACTACAACTGTGAAATTAAGGACCAAAGCAAGAGGCATATTAGAAGTGAAGACACATAACAAATTGAAGGCCCACCCCAACAAGAAGGCAAACGTTGTCCATGAGGACAAATCTGCAAAGAAGGGTAAGGGGAAACATAACAAGCACAAAGACACTAATGCAAAGAAAATGAAATTAGCTGCAAAGAAAATCAAATGACAGGGTTCTCAGCAAGTGTGCATCACACTACTATATTTCACCTGATTTTAGAGTGGAGTGTAGAGGTTTCCTATTGTCGTCCCAATTTTTTGTAAGAGAATGACTAGTGTTGCAAAAGTGAAGATTGAAGGCTGACTGCGTCATGTTGAAGGTTCATATGTTGAGCTACCTGCACATGGAAGGTTAAAAAACAAAACACAAAAACTAGAGGCCTTTTATGTAGATCTTGTTCCCTTGCAATATCACAAAGGTACTTTGATGGTATATTGGGTGCTGCCGATTGCTACACATTCTAGATGGCATGCGTGAATATTGATCCACAAATAGCACTGTCAACACATGAAGAGGCATGTTTTCCAATTCACACATTGCTCCAACAGGATTTTGGCGTCAGCCTGCAAAGCTTGTGACAGACTAACCTGCATGAAATCGGCTCATGGAGGCACTACTGCTTTGCCTAGTGTAGTTGTCTCATCATTACAAGTATGTGCACAGAATGCTTGAGGGTTCGAGGTTTTACAGTATTGGCGAAGAGAGAGAGAGCGCGCGAAACCCTAAACCCTTTTGTGGGCTATTTGGAAGCAAGCAAGTAAGAGAAACAAAAGACGATTTGCTTTTGCTCCCCCAATTTGCGCTCCATTTCTCTCCTGCTACCACAATTGCACACCAACAGTTCACGGAATCGGAGAGTTTAGCTTCGCCGGGCGCAATGCAAAGCTCGAGGGTTCGGGGTTTTAGCGTATTCGCGAAGAGAGAGCGCGCTAAACCCTGAACCCTTTCGTGAGCTCTTTCTTTGCAAGGAAACAAGAGCAACAGCCCACTTGCTTTTGCTTGTTGGATCTGCGATCCATTTAACTCTCCTGCCACTACAATTGTACACGAACAGTTCAGAATTGGATAGTTTAGCTTCGCCAGGCGCAATCATGCAAAGCGTATGTGTACAGGAGGAGCCTTAACAGCAGAAGAGAAGATGACGATCAGCCAGCACTTGGTGAAGCTTGCATGGCTCGTCCAGCAGAGCGCGACCATTGCTGCAAGTTCGTGTTCTCGTCTCTATCTCACTCCTCCTCTCGTCCTCATTTCTACCACGATGGGCAAATTCCTGGATCCTGGGATTGCAACGACTACTCGAGGAGCTCGACCGTCGTCGTTGCAGAATCGGTAAGAAGAAGAGGGCATCGGACATGCGTGGAACGGAATAGAATGCAGCAATTCATTAAGTTGCAGAATGTGAGGTACGCGTGCACAACATCGGGTGTGGGCGGCGGAGGAGAGGGTATGCATTTTGGAGAAGAAGAGACGGTGCAGGCAGGGCTTGCAGAAGTACAGTATTCTGCTATTTATCATGTCGTTGGAACTGATGAAATGGTTTTCCTTTCTTCATGGTGGATTTTTTTCCTCTGCAATGTCATAACATGTTCATGAGGAAATAAGAATGGAAGGAAAAGGTTGCAGATACTTGGACAATCCTGAGCACTTCTGCAGTAATCGTAGTATATTGAAAGAGCGCAGATTGACGATTTCATTTTGTTAATGAAGATCTCATGTTGCTTGTCCATCTTCTTCTTCTATCTTGCAGGGGTATGATCCCAAGGTTACAAAGGTGAATCAAGCATGGATGAAGGCACTCTTTCAGAAGTAAGAGCTCAGGGTGAATACCAATTCCAAGCATGAGTAGTACCGTGGATGATGAGATGAGTATTGGTACATGAGAGTTCCAGACCCATGTTTTTTCCAAAGTCTTTCAGACGGTTGACTCACTGGTTATTGTGCGACCATGTCAGGCAGAAAAATCCCTTTACGCCTGTGATGGGAGCTTTCTTGCAAGCTCCAATCTTCATAAGCTTCTTCTTTGCTGTAAGCCTTCCTTCTCACTGCTCTCAAGAAGTACAGTGATACCACAAAGTCTCACTTGTTCCAGATTATTTTCATTCACTCAGATGCTTGTGTTTTGGTGATGTTGCTGCGCCAGGTGTGATAGCACAAAATTCTGGAGGGAGTTGGTTTCTTGAAATTTTTTTGAAGTTGAACTCTTCCTGAAGAATTTGGTCCTGGTCTGACTTGGATTTTATGCAATTGTAGAGTAGAAACATGGCAGGGAAGTTACCTTCATTCAAGGAAGGCAGAGCTTTGTGGTTCACTGACCTTACCACTCCCAACAGCTTCTTCATCTAGCCTGTCATGAGTGTCCTTCCTACTCTTTTGACTGTTGAGGTTTGTTCTCTCTCACTCTCTCTCTCTCTCTGAAGGTGACATACTACAGTCACAAAATTTTGGATGTCATTGACACAATAGTGTAGCTTCTGCCAAAAGAGTTGGTCCTTGGAGACCAGGTTTATTCAAACATAGATGAGGATGCTGGGTGCAGTTGGGAGCAGTAGATGTCATGCAATGACAACCCATGATGAGCAAGATGAAAATGTTCTTCTAAGGATTTGCCTTCTTGATCATTCCTGCTACTGTTAGCTTCCCCAAAGTGACACGAGCTTCTTCTATCCATCTCAACTCTCTCTCTCTCTCTCTCTCTCTCTCTCTCTCTCTCTCTCTCTCATGTTTTCTCTCACATTGACCAAGTAATGTGTTTTTGTCTACATCAAATGCACAGGCACTTTTCTGCTACTGGCTCACCACATATCTGTGCTCGTTGCTGCAAACTAGGCAAGTTTTCATTTTCAGATCACTTTTGTACTGGGAGGAGTCATCATCATATTATGAAGTTTTCTGGCCTGAAATTAGTCTCTTCTCTTATGAGCTTGCGATTTATGGTAAGCTGTTGCTTTTGTATTTCTGTTTATGTTTTTCACTTCTCTGTAGTGTTCCAACGTCCTAAAATGCAGTTTTTTTGTCTGTGATCAGCTTTGAAGCAACCTGCAATCAAGAAGGCAGTGGGAATTCCTGAGACTGCACATCTAGCACCAGCACTGAGTGAGGCACCAGTAGCTGGAACATCCATTGTAACATGGAGTCAATATCCAAAACAGATGAAGGACAGGGGAAAGTTCTTCTCCTTAGCAATTTCTAATTTGATTCTCTTGAAAGAATCATTGGCAAGATTGGGATGCAAGAAACATGTTACAAGGTAGTTGCATTTTTTCTCATTCTTACATTGCATGGATGATGACGTATCACCATCCCAGATTTTTGTCACTGAAGGAACCTTGCTCACACCAAGGACCTGGCTTGGAGCTTTGATATTTGGCCCTTTGCTAGATGTAGTTCCATAGCTGACAATTGCACAAGCTGTAGAGAAATCCCAAAGGATGATCAGTTTTGCAGCACTGCATGTGTGCTTTGAATTGCAAGTCAAGCCATGTAAGATTGTGGTAAGAGGTTGAAGGTTTTATACTAATTTTGTACAAGACTCCAGTAAAATTAGTCATGATAACTCTCTACAATCTGTAGCTTGGTTGCATTATGATGCTTGGAAGAATCAAGCAAGCATACCAGATGGCAATCCAGAGCAAAGGCTTTCAGCTTATAGCTCCACACATTGGTGTTGTGTCACAGTTGTAACCTCAAAGTTTATCTTGCTGATGACTAAAGAATTGCCTACAGGCAGCACTCCAGAAGGTGAAGGTTTTGTGTCCAACTTCTGATTCCAGACGAAGACCTGGCTTTCCAGATACTGCTGCATTGTCTGAAAAAGATCGGATGCTGCTTGAAGTAGAAGCAAAGTCTCTTATCACATATCAAGCAAGCAAAGAAATCGTGCAACTAGTTGAACATTTCTAGCAGGTGCTAGAACTCGTTCCACTCTGTTCTCTTGGTGAAGACACAGTGCCATTATAGAAACTCAAAATTTGCGAGTGTTTAGGGTTTAGAGCTTGCCGAACCTTAAACCCTCAAGAACCCCATGTGGTTACTTGTTATCACCAGCATTCGAAGATGATGATGATGAGAATTCCATGAGAAGATTCAAAGGTGTTTTTGGGCATGGACATCACGACTACTCTTGTTTTGTCACGGGAATTGCGCAACTTTCAAATTTCTGGAAACTAGGGTTTGGAGCTCGCAAAACCCTAGACTCTCAAGAACCCCAAGTTGTTACCACCACCATTCGAAGATGATGCTGAGAATTCCACGAGAAGATTCAAAGGATTTTTTGGTCATGGACATCCCTACTAATCTTGTTTTGTCACGGGGATTGCGTAACTTTCAAGTGACTGGAAATTTGGAATGGCCTGCTAAACGAGGCTTCAAATCTCAGAAAGTCTCGAGGAGCAGCAGCAGCATAATGAGCACGACGCGATTTCGTTACCTCGCCCGTGCTCGATCCATGGATAGATTGCAGCATCATGTGTGGCCGCCACCGCTTTCATCGTCTGCAACGGTTGTTTGTTGCAAAGATGAGATGCACTCGCAATTGCACCTCCCCGACCACGACCAACTCACTCGATGTTGTTGCGTAGGTAGGCATGGCGATGTGAGCTTTGAATGTGGAATGGGTAGTAGGGAAAAGAGGACATGGTGGAATGAATGGGTGACGAAGAAGCAGCAGCAGCAGCAGCGATTGTGGAGGGGATTGATGGCCAAAACATCCATGCCGGTACTCGACAGCTACCTGCTCCAAGAGCTTCTGTCCCCTCTCTTCCATGGCGCTGCTGGTTTCACTCTCCTTGGCATCTCTATAGGCACGGCCATTGTCTTCTCTTGGCTTGATTGTTCTGGTCTTTTCTATTATTTTTCTGAACGTATCCAAGGATACTTCTTGAGGATTTGTTTCTCGAGCGACTTTAGCTGTGGCAAGCTGAACGGGTGATTTGCATTTTGGAGAATTGCAGGAGTAGCTCCAGAGGTGATGACACTGGCAGAAAAAGTGGGGCTATCATTCTCGCACGTCACTCTCTTTACAAAGATCATTCTCCTGCGACTCCCTGTGAGTCGATTGCTTCCTCTGTCTCTCAATCAATCACGTTGAAGCTCTCTCTCTCTCCCATGTTCAAGCATGTTCAAGCTCACTCATATCTCTCTCTTTCTGTCTCTTTGTGTCTCTCAGAGCTGAATGTCTGCCACTTTTGTGAGCGACTCTTATAAGGTTATGAGCGCACTCAAGTGTCATGTTACCTTTCAAAGTGTTGTTGTGGAGATTTCTCTGCAATCTCACAGATATATATTCTTGACTAAAATTTTAGCTTCATACTTCTCATCTTTAACTTGGTCAACATGTAAATTCTGTGTAATTTGGATGCTGAATCCTTAGTGCTGTCGTGGTATGCCACAGGCTTATGTGGGGTTGGCACTGCCAATGGCATCATTGCTGGCCTCTTTGCTGGCATTTGGTCGAATGGGTTCTGATTGTGAAATTATAGGTGCATTTCTGTTCCTTTTGTCTTTTTTTGTCACTAACCTTTTTGTAGGTTTGTATGCCTCTGGGAAGTATGTTTGGCCTAGAGAGAGATAGGAATGAGAATTTTCATGTCAGATTTATATTGTGCTGCTTGCGATAATGGCACTGGTTTTCCATTTTTTTCCTCTTCGCTTTCACACTGTTGCTTTTTAACAACTGAATGGAGCACTGGAGGCAATTTCCAGTGTCATTGCAGTGTGCTTTCTAGTTGTTCACTTGATATTCAGAGGTTCAAGTCACCAGTGCTCACTGTCACTTATGGGGAACAGGGTGTGGGGCATACAGCCCTACGAATGGGTGGAATCTCAACATTGAGACTGCTACGTCCTGCTATCTTCCTCTTTTTGGCGGTCACCATATGCCACCTGTTGCTTGCAGAGGTGGGTTCATTTCCCAGGAAACTGAACCTTTGCAATGTAGATTCTGTAATCTATTAGTGGTTCAAGTTCTTGTGTGTGTGACTTCTCACAAGTGTATTAGGGTGTCACGAAGCTCTTTCTGCTACTGAATTCAGGAAGTGATACAACATCCTCTAAGAACAGAAAGTCATCTTGTGCCTTGGTAGCTTTTATCACTTAATTGCTGCCTGTGCATACAGGGAATCACTCCTTTGGCAAATAAGAGTGTCAAGGAGGTGACCAGGATAGCAATCACAAGCATTGCCATGACCCACAGCCCGGATAGGAAATCTGTAAGTTGAACCATTAGTCCCTTTTGCTTCTTACGAACAGTGCAACCTCTACACATATTTGCAGCATACATTACAAAGTATTATACTGGTTCATTGTTTTGATAAGGTATTGTACACACATTGACAGCTGAAGGGGACATCAGCTGCCTTCAGTCAGCCTCTAATTTACCCAGAATTCGGGTATGTTGAGTTTTCTTTTCTTCATTGAGCTGTATTTTAGGTCTTGTTGAGTGGATATTTACTTGCATACTGGCATGGATAGGCTACATGTTCCTATGTCCTGACATGTGCAGATGTCGTGAAGTTAGTCAGGAATAGGTGTAAGCAGGATCTTGCATGTATCCTTGCACATTAGCTAGGCAGTGCACATAGACTTTCTAAGGCTTTTGAGGTTGAAATAGTCAGGTGAATTGTTCTTGTAGTTTTGTCACCTGATTGTAAGTTGGACATTTCCAGGGAAGCTGGTCTAGCACGCTTGCTCTATGCCCATGGTTTTGATGGAAAATCCTTGCTCAATGTCACTCTTGTAGAAATGCAGGTATCAAGTACTGCATCCCTTATGCTCCTCTGAGTCATTGCAGGTTGAATGGAATGCTTACTTTGAATAAAATTGCATTCACCCCAAAGACTTCCCTCAAGCTGATGTCAATAGCTTTAGAGGCAACTGCATGTGCATTCATCGATGCCCACATGACTTGCTCAGTGGCATGTGCTGCAGGCTTTGGACTCTCAAGCTGCTAAACATCAAAAGGCCACTCTCTCTGATTCCAAGGCAGGTAAATTCTCTTTATAGTTGCCGATTCTGCCAACGAGTAATCACTTGGCATGCTCTGATTTCTCAGGTGTGGTTTGTCTTGATGACCACTGCATCAGCAAATTTTATTATACTTAGCTCTCATGTGTGACTTACAGAAACTCACAGGGTCCTTTCTGATGACATTACCAATGGCCCCCAATCAGATCTCATTGACTTCCACCAGACTATCAAAGGCATGCGAAACTTGACAAGTACCCTTCAAGACAAGATGATGACAGAGGAAACTATTCTTGAGCGATGAGGTGGAAGACTAGAAGTATGAAATCAGATGCTTAACAAATTTAGGAATTTGCAGCAGCCAAGAAGATAACTAGAAGTGAAGGGGGTGCTGCTGCTGTGTGGTGCAGGAATTGGGGTGAAGAGAGTGGTAATGGCGGAAGCAGCAATATGGGATGAAACTCTTATGATGTGGTTGTTCACTGATGGCTGTGAGTACACCCTGGGGGAAACTCGTGGACTTGGTGTTAAGGATGTGCAAGGAGACTTGCAAATGGGACCAAAAAGGACAAATGCAACTGCACACCTGCCTTTCCTGCAGGCAGTGAGGCAATACAAAATTCAATGTAAGTAGCACAAAGTCAATTACAAGTTGAGGGTGACCTGTATATGAAGTGTTTTTGACCAACACAGCATTTGGGCTTTGACCATTATAGCAGATCCCAGTATGTACAATGACTCCTTTGGTCAAAGCAAGCTAGAGCCAGCTACTGGAAATGTGTTTAAGGCATGTAAATTACCTTGATAGGCATCTAAAATGTCCATGAGATCCTGATTGCACAAGCTCTCTTAAATTCATGATTTTGATCATGCCTAAAGAATTTTATTTCAATCATATTTTTACAAATGCTGGGATAGTGGTGCACTCTTGTGCGTGCTGGCTCAAAAGCATGACATTGTTGCAGATGTTCCTGGACTAAGAAGAGCACCTCTGGAGATAGCAGAACTAGGTTTCAATAGGTCTTTTGATGACATGACCATTGAAGAGGTAACAGACCTTTTTATGCTCCTGGGTCACATTTGCATTGGCAATATGGGTATGTTGGGTGTTTGCAATAGGATCTAGGATCTGTGAGGTTTAGGCTTTTTTTTTTTTTTTTGCCCTTCCCTTTTTGGTGCAATAAAATATGGAGCATACATTTCTATTGAGTCAGTCATGTTTTGATTGCAGGTGTCAAGACTGCAACACCTCATGCATGTAAGTCGGAATGTGAAGGAATCACGAAAGCTCCAGGTTTGTTGAGTCTTCACTCTAACCTCAGATATCTTGTATTGAGCAACCTTCGTTTGTTCAGCAAGTCATTGTGCTGGCTGCTTTGATAGTGAAGATGTCAACTTCTTTTGGATATATTGTATAGGTCTGGCACATGAAATGGTCAGTAGCCCAATGGAAATCAGTGAAACTGGTGTGAATGGGGTTTAATCTCAGATCTCGGCACATGGAATGCATAATTTTTTTGGAACTTAGTGTAAGACCTTTTCTCTGGAAATGGTGGAGGTCTGGTGATTGATGAAGTTCAGTGGATTGCAAGGCAGCTAGGGCTTGTAGCCTTATGTTATAACCAGAATATGCATACCCAACAAGATTGAGTCAGTGGTTTGATTGACACAGGTGAAACTACAGCAACGTATTTCTCTTCCATTTGCCAGTGTCATATTTGGCTCAGTTGGTTCACTTTTGAGTCTCCGTTTGCCAGCAGAGCACAAACAGGTTGGGCTTCATCATATCTTGCATCCTTCATACTCTTGACCTTTTGCACAGATTGTTCTTTGAACCTTTCAAGAACTGTAGTTTTCTACCACAGGTCTATCCACTCACTGTGTATGCATTTGGTGGTTGGATCTTTGAAGCTTATGAGCTATTTACACAACCTTGAACCATGCTAGAAGTCACTGCTTTGATTACTTATCATATTTCACCTGGCTTGATCTATTTTGATTGGATTTAATTCCTTTGTGACTTTCATGGGACAGATTGGGCTGGGATTAACTCTTGCAATAGTATTTTCCTATTACACTGTCTCAGTGTTTGGATCCCTTGTGGGTCAGGTATTAAATCCCCTCTTCTCTGGTCAATAAATTCATTTCTCTGTTCAAATGCAGGATTTAGAATTCCCTGCTGTGGATGTTATCTATTTCGCTTTGGTAAAGCTCTAAATGATGGAGGTTGATCTAATTCTTGCCAGTCACAAGTTGTTTGAACTTGTATATCATCTTTGTTAGCACTATGATCATGAAGGTGCACAATATCAATAGCTAGTTTAGTTTTGTGATGGATGGTCATTGACATTCTATGTGCAGTTAGGGTACATAAATCCATATTTGGGAGCATGGCTACCAAATTTGGTTGGAGCAATATTTGCCTTGATAGTGTTGTGCACTTCAGATTAACAGTCTGCAATTTGGAATTGCAAATCTGGTTAGTCAAAGCACTTGCTCCACAAGAGGATTCCAAATCATGAAACACCAGCATTACTTTGAGTAAACTGAACTGTAAAAGTCTTGGTATCTAGAGGGTAGTGGTGCAAATCTTGAACATCAGGTTTAAGTGTTGGGGTTTGGTACTTTTACAAACCAGAGTACGGCAATCAATTGCAGAATTGAAATTAAGCTTCTTTATCTGAACCTCTAAATGCTGTGCATGCTTTTTCATAGGTAGTGCCTTTACAAAACTGGAGCAGAAATTGAGATACACAAGTTGCAAATCTGAGCAGAATACTTGTAAATTAGTGCAGTAGTTCTTTTGCTTTATGTGGTTTTGGACTCAGATGCAAGAGTGCAACCTGACTTTATAATGCTTGGATGTGTGGATGCAGCTCATACTTGGAACTTGCAATACTTTGCAATAAAACCGGACTTCATCAGAAACTTCCATTTCCATGCAAATAAACCAATTCCAATTTCAATACTTATGTGGCAAGCTTTGTAAGTCTGAAGGGATATTAATGACCTGAAGTATCAAGAAGGCTTTCACAACTCCCAACACAGTTTGAAGAACTTTTAAGGAGCATCAAGCCTGTTACAGTGTCACAATGAACACACTAACTGTGTACATTGTTACAGTTTACAGTCTTCATTCTGTTACAATGTGACTGTAACAGTAGTCTCATAAGGATACTTTCTGAAATTCTGGAACCATAAGTTTTGGAACCTTAAAAGTTGGAACCCTACAATTTGGAATCAGAAGTTCTTGTGGGTGTTTGGGCTCATGTTTGATCACTAGAAACTAACCCTCACTTGTTTGAATTCCTTGTGTTGTTCACTATTTGAATATTGTGAAATTGCCTTGGATAAGGAGCATGCTTAGTAAAGTCAAACTATGAATTGGTATCAAAATGTATATAAGTCTTATATATTTACAAGATTTTGAAGGATTTAGAGACTTTCAAATTTTTTTAAACTAAATATGGATATCTATTCTTAACTTTGAAAATCAATTTTGGAAGTTTATCTTACTTTGGAGAATATGATTGTTTGTGATGCATGGTGAACATCGGAGGATTGTTTGACTTTTGAAGTAGATGAGTTCAAAAACCTTGTGTTGGTTCATTCTTTTAAACAATGCTAAAAATAGCATGAAAGATTTGTAACCTCTCTACCTTTCTTTTGTTTAGTTAAAAAGGAATGTTTTACTATGAGGTTGCTTGATGGGTTCATGTGGAAGATGAGAAACATAATTTTGATAACTAAAAAGCTATCAACACTTTAATGATTCCAAGTTGAACAAAGGTAAATGTCATGATAGAAATGGTTTCATCATGCAATATACATTGTAGCACACATTTTACATCCATTGTGGTATCATACTATATTTCCCCTAAGCTACATAATTCATAAATGTTTTATTTGAACATTTATTGCTTTAATCCCACGATTGAATGATGAAATACAAAGTTGTTTCTACATAATGAAGGTTCTTTTTGTGAGAACCTATAAACTTGCAAAACATCATGTTGGCCTTCATAAATTGGTGCAAGAATTTTTGAAAGACATTTTTCCGAATTTAAAACTTTCACGCCAAGAGCATTATCACAAAATTATAGTTCCTTAGTTTGTGAACACAATTAAAGTGTTTTAAACCTTTTGTAATTATATTTCTTAGAATACTCATTTGAGGATGTAAGAAATACAATAGTTATTACAACAAGCGAAGATGAGTTGAATAGCTAAAAGATTCGCCAAGATGATGATATAAAGAATCAACAAGTTGTAAAAGATGATTCAAAATTTTTAAAGATTTTACAATGTATTCAACCACAATTTGGGATATATGAGATATATATAACTATTAATGGCTAGATTACTAGATCAAAAATTGACATTCGATTTAATTGTTTATTTGAATAATTTAATAATTCAAATTATTGGTAGCAGGTAGGAGTGACTAAAAAACAATTATTCCTATTGTTTTAAAGGTATCAACTTGTCTCCATTATTCTAGTTAATATTCAAAAAGAATGTGTTAAGTGGAATTTGATCCAATTAAGTTATTTGAATTTAACCACTAACATAGGAACTTGGTTGACTTTGGAGGATTGTTTAGGTGGCCATGGATGACCCTGTTATAGGAGATAGGTACTTTGTTACCCCACCTATTTACTTGGGGATTTTTTTGGGTGTGGAAAGAGAAAGTTGAAGTTGGTTAGAAGATGTATGTTCATAATTTTAGATATGGTTTTGTGTGTGTGATAGAATAGATCAGACCTAAATAAGGGTTACAATAATCGCTAAACTATTGTAACACATTTTCAACAACTTTATAATGTTTGCCCTTGTGAAACAAGTGCAAAAATTGTGGTTTATATTTTCGATTTGTATGTGTTACTTTCATTTTTACTTAAAAGACAAATGTGTGTTAAAGTTTCTTTGTTCATTATTATTTAATCCTAGTAGAAAGGCCTTCAAAAATTCACTATTAGAGTTGTTATACTATTATACTTTTTGTTAAGGATCACAATAATGTCATGGACACCATCTTCAACATATTTGTCAACATCATCGTGGATGAAATTTATCTGTTTTCCATCTATAATGGATGAAATTCATCCATTATTCGCTTGTATTTTATTTATAATAGATTCGTAATTCATTTTTAGTTGACATATTTCAATTCTAATTCATTTATAATTTATAACAATTCATTTATATTTCAAAAAGGTTTTTAAGAATTTTTTTGAACAATGAGCATATGGAAGTCCCCATGAAAGCTTTCTTGAACTAGGTTCCCAAAAGGGTACAAACACACCTAGGAAGCCCCAATTACATTTAGTCTATTCAATGCCAATTTAAAATTTTATAATCATGAACCATAGTTTTGATTATTTCATTTTATGTTCATGTTTTCATATGTTATCAAAATAAAATTTTGTTTGAACTTTTGTTTTGTATATTTCATGTCATTGTCTTTGATTTTCATGTTCAATTGTTTAAATGAAATTTAAATTTCACCATAGTTGACCTTGGTTTTGTTTACCTTGAAAATCCATTTGCTTTCATAATTTTTTTGCCTATGACAAATAATGTCTTTTTAAGAATATAATTCTTTCATAATAAATCAAAATTGCATGTTATTTGTTTTAAGTTCCTATTAATAACTTAGGTTACCTAACTACTTGTAAAACATGCCCTTGGAAAATCTAGATTCAATAGTTTTTTTTCTTGATTTTAAATCTAGGACTATTGGAATAAATTAACACTTGAGTTTTTTTAAATAATAGTTTAAAATGAAATGAGGTTTTTTGCATATGAGTTATCTTTATCAAGTAGCCTATTTATTGTTTGTTGAAAAGTTTTTGACCTAATAGAACTTATTTGTTGTTTTCCACCTAATTATTTTGTCTTATTTGGTCCTTTGAATGAACTAGTTTCCAATCACAATCATCATGTTGGTGTTAAAATGCTCTAGTATGTATAAAATATTCATCTTGTTTATGTGTATACATTAATCAAAATGAATGAAAAAATACATTTGATATTTTCTTAAGTTCATTTTTTAAATTTAAAACATCAATTTAAATATTTTTATGTTATTCCTATGATATAAACCTCACTTTGCAACTTTTTATGATTTTGACACAACATTCTCAAACAAACCTTACTTATGACAATGCTAAGTTATCAACACCCCAATGGTACCAATGTTACATCATACTAATAACCCACATTCCATTCATGTGAAATTTAATTTAATGGAACGTCAAAATAATTAACATGTAACATACACATGAGGACACATAACAAATATTCAAAAATATGCACAAAATTTACATTACATAATAATGTTTTAAAAACATGATACTTATCAAATCTACTTGTATAAATCATCATATTTGTCCCAAGGCATTCTCAACTTTGATGCATTCAAACTTCATGGAATCTTGGGTGCCATTTCAAAAATTAACTCAAGTTAGGCATGTGCAAGACCCATGCTTAGAAGTAGATAAAATCTTAAATTGTTTAATCTACTCATGATTTGAAAAGGCAGCCTTAAGGCTTTGGGTCAATCAATCACCTTATCCGACTTTTATTATTTTAACTTGGACATATTTGAAACAAACCCCAACACAAGTGAGCTTACCAAGAAACTAGTCAATGGATAATTAGACATTATCATTTGAATGTGAAGGACATTAATTAAATATTTGTTGTAATGATGGGCTAAACATGAATCCATGTGACCAACAATTGGTTCTTTTGCTCATCAAGTTTTGGGTATTGTTGGATCTTAAATTGAAACAAAAATGTATATTTTCTTTGTTAGGACCTTTACTAATGTAATGAAATATGTTGTTTCCAATCAAAGAACTTAAATAAGTTGATATTTGTGGATAAAAATTGGTCAAATGATTGTTGAGTTAATTTTAAATCACCTTCAAACCTAGTGGAATTGATTGAAATCAAAATTAAATTAGAAAAATAATTAAAGGAGTGTGAATGTGCATTTCAATAGGATGAAGTTATTATTGATTCATGTTCACATTTAATGCTTCAATTTAACAACTAGAATAATGTAAAATATTCCTGGGGGGACACTAATAAAAAAAAGTAAAAAATACATGAGTAAAACTATAAGGTACAATATATTGGTTTTTGGGGAAAAAAAAATTTAATTAGTTTTTAAATAGGGTACATTTTATTCAGATAATTTAATTATAATATAGGGTATGTAATAATTTGAAATAATGGATTATAATAAATATAGGGTGGTTTTAATATGTATATATTAGAAAATTAGATAATAATAGGATGATAAAAATAGGTTGGACAATTATTTAATACCCCCCTTAAAAATTGTTGTTTGATGCACGTAGATCCAAGCTTTACACTAAGTCTCCCCCCTCCCACCTAAAAAAATATTGTTATTTTAAAATTACAATAGATAGACATGAATCAGATTGTGTGGACCCATTATCCATGCATTTGCTAATTTCTACTTGCAATTATTGATTTTTTCAAATGGATCCACCGTCCACCGTATAATTACCACCACTTGGCTATTTTTTGGATATTTCAAAGAAAAATAATATAAAATTTTTGGATAGGGCTAGATGTATAGCATTAAAAAATTAAACTCCATCATTTTTTCGGGCAAAAACTATCAATACAACTAATTACTTCACTATTACTAGGTGAATGGTAGAGATTTAACAAGACAAGATTAAGACGTTTGATTAGTTTGATTTTCAAATTACTTTCAAAAAAAAAAAGATTTAATAAAATTTAGATCTCAATTTTGATGAAAATGGGTTGGTTTTTTTTACACACACACAAAGACTTTAAGAGTTGCCAAAGAATATAATAAAGACATATTATGTAGTTTAGTGTTATTTTGGGTTGTGAACCACAAATTCTTTTGTTTTTCATTTCTTATTTTTAGACTTTATACTATAGATGTTTAACATGTTCAATTCTAAGTAAAGAAAGTAATAGCATATTGATGAAGGACATAGTGAATATATTTTAAAACTATTTTGTTTTCTAATTAAATAATTAAAATCTGATCATAGATTTCAATTATCAAAGATAATTCAGAATCTAAAAAATATTGGAATAGAAGCATTAATGAAATAAATGTGTGACTGTAGTTTGAAAAATAACTTGAATGGTTTAGAACAATAGATTGTATGTGGTTTAAATGTTATTATGTGTACAAGTCATATTGTTTGTTAATAGTCAAATAACAAAATTGAGTAAAATTTACACCTACCATTCACAAATGTTAATCCTAGTCACTTTGTTGATGGCATCACACTTGAAGAAGCTTACATATGTAGGAAATTGCATTTTAGCCATTTTAAAATGTTTGGTTACTTAATTTACGTCCACATACCAATTGATAAACTATCATATCAATTGGTATGTGGAAATAAATTAAACAACCAATTTTTTTGAAATGAACCAAAAAATTGATTTTTTATTGGTTACAGTGACAATTCAAAAGCCTACCATTGTTATGATCCAACTACATGGAAGATTTTAATGACCAAAAACGTTGTTTTTTACAAGTCTATACTTGGTTTTCAAGGTGTGAAGGAGATTTCACTACAAGAAATCATGACTTTTAAAATTCAAATTCTGGTCAAAAAAATCACCCATATGGTTTTTTTGCCCCCTTTCCAATTTGACCAAAATGCCATTTTGAACAAGTTGTTTTAACTTCAATTGTTTTGACTGGGTATTTTTGGTTGGTTTTTTTTACTGAACCATCATGATAATAATAATATAATTTGGGCAATGACTAAAAATATGTATTTTTTTTAATATTTAAAACTAATATGAAAATATTAATTAATTAATTAATTACCTACCCTACCTACCTACTACCTAAATAATAAACTTAATAATTAATGCCAAAAAAATATTTATTTATCTACCAACCCTGTGTCCTAGGCCTAAGTTAGGCCAACTAACTTAACCATCTAAACTAAACCAAGCCACTTAGGTTAGGTTAACCCCCTAAGCTAAGCCAAACCCCCTAAATTATGTCAAATAGCTTAAGCTAGGTAGTTTAGTAGGCTTTACAACCTAGGTTACCTAATTAGGTCACCTAAGTAACCAAGGTAGCTTAAGTTGTAAGTGTGGGAACTTGAATTCTTCACTTTCACATTGAGGAGTCAAGTTTTTAACCATTAGACCACCACCTCATAAGGTGATTTTCTTGAACAACATATTATAATTAACATCATTTTAAACCAATATATTATAATCAATTTTCATGATTTTTTTCCCAACATATTGTATTAAATAAACTTGTATTTTTTTAAATCATTTACATAAATAGGTAGGTTATAGGTAGGTTAACCTAGGTACATAGGAGGTGCCTATTAATAAATGCATGTACTTAGATAACATGTAGGTTATAGTGTACTACACCTTATAGGTATTTATTAGGTTTATGTTTATACCTATTTAATAAACTACTGATGCCTATATGTTAATTTAGTTGGCTATGTAAGTTATACCTACTAGCTCATTAATAGACTTAACCTAGGCATATTAGGTAGGTAACCTAGCCTATTAAATTGGTCTAAGCTTATGTTACCTACCCAATAGGTTACTAGGCTACCTACTTAATACGCCTAGGTGGTTTAACCTAAAATGTTTACATATTTAATGTAGGTCTAAGTAGTTTAAATTAAGTTATGTACCAACCTAATAAACCTAGGTGACCTAGGTTAAACTACTTACCTTGTAAACTTAGGTGGCTTAAGTTAAGCTACATACCTAGTATACATCGGTGGCCTAGGTTAGGTTACCTATTTAGTAGGCCTAGGTGGTTTAATTATGTTACGTAACTATCGAGTAGACCTCGATAACCTAGGGTTAGGCTACCTATTTAGTAGGCCTAGGTGGCCTAGGCTACTTACCTAGCTAATAGGATAAGCCACTTATCTATTAGGCCTAAGTGACCTATGTTATGTACTTAAAGGGCCTAAGCTACGTACCTATAGTAGGTTTAAGTTGATAGGTTATTTACATGGATAATATATAGGTCTACTTAATAAGCCTAAGTCATTTAGGATATTTATTTAAAAGGCTTACACTACTTAGTAGGTTTTTTAACAATTTTAGATTACGTCCTAAATAACCTGTTAGGTAAATCTAGGCTAGGTTGCCTAGCTAGGCTACTAACTAGGTTATTACTTAACGAGTAACCTATTAATATATTAGTTATGCTAATTTAGATAGGTAGTTTAAGTTTACCTTATATTGTTAGGTTAGGTAGGTAGTTTAGGTTTAACAAGTAAGCTAAGTCATCAAATGAATATGACTCATTTGACTAAATGTCAAATGATAATGGTCAATTTGATTAAAGGTTAAATCAAGATGGTCAATTTAGCTAAACCCTATCCATTCAATACGACCAATTTGATTAAACCATGGCCATTTTGATGGATGTTTATCCATTTTGAGTAGATCTTTGGCTAGACACTTGGTCAAAAATGTCATTTTAGTCAAATGTAACATGTCTTTTCATGGCCCAAACCTTTAGTCGAAATGAACATACCTTTTGGTCAATGTGGACATTTAAGTCAAGTTACCCTTTTGAAAAGCCATGATTTTCTTGTAATGTTTTGCCAAGTTTGGGCATAAGCATTATAACCATGTTGGAATATGTAACAACAGAACATGATGCAAAAGAAATGAACAATGATTGAAATCTTGATTTATTTGACAACAATGTCCAACCAAAGACTCCAAATTCTAACAGTTCAAGTCATGATCAAACTCCTAGCTCAAGCCATGTTTCGTCACTAGCATTGGCCCATTCATTTCACTTTTCAACACATCAAATAGTTGTAAAATAACCAGCAGAATTCAAACTTCGGACATATCAACTATGAGGTCCTCCTCAAACATCACTAGATTACATTTTCCTCTTTAAGTCACAAGACCCAAAAACTTATGAAGAAGCAATTCCATACCAAGATGGTAACGTGCAATGGAGAACGAAATGGAACCATTTATAGAAACGAAACATGGAAGTTGGTGGACTTTCCTCATGGGAAGAAACCAAATCACTTCAAAGTGGGTTTACAAGACAAAATTATTAAGTGATGGAGATACCAAGAAATTGAATGCATGACTTGTGGCTCGAGGATGCTAAAAACACAAGGGCATTGACTTTGATGAAACATTTGCCCCTATTGTTAAATGGGTAAACATTTGGACATTGGTAGCATTTGCAACATCAAGAAGATGGATGATAAAACACTTTGATGTGAGGATTGCTTTCCTTAATGGAAAGTTCAATGAAGAAGTGTTTATGGTGTAGTTGAAAGGATTTGTGGAAAAAGTGAAGGAAAACAAAATGTGTTTACTTGTGAAGGCATTCTTTGGGTTGAAACAAACTCCAAGGGCATGGTATTCTTGTCTTGATGCCTTCCTACAATCCCATGGACTCAAAAGGAGTGCTACTAATCATAATTTGTATTTCTTTTTCATCATCAATCATTATACATTTTTCATTGTGTATGTTGATGACTTGTTGTTAATTGGGGATGATGAAAAACATTTGGAGTTCTTGAAAAATGTTTTCATTCACAGGTTTGAAATGTTTAAACTTAGTTTTATGAACAGTTACATTGGGCTCTGATTCATCCATGTGGTAAAAGGAATATTCTTCTTTCAACACAACTATATGGTCAAGATTTTGGAATGGTTTGAAATGAACAACTGTAACAAATTTCAAACTCCAATGGTGGAAGGAATTCACTTCATGTTTGAAATGGGAACAAAAGAGGTAAATCAAATTCTTTATGAACAAATTGTAGGAAGTCTCATCTTTCTCACACACATTCAGTTTGACATTGCCTATGCTGTAAATGTTGTGAGTAAGTTTTTGAAGAATTCACAGTGAACACATATCAAAGCACTTTGACAAATTCTAAGGTACGTCAAAGGGACACTAGACTATGGAATCTTGTACTTGCATGAGAATGATCTAGTTTTGAATACCCATAGCTATTCATATTGACCTCGTGATTTAGATGACAAACATTCAAAAACTGGAATACTTATCAAGCTTGGAGTGTCACCAATTCTTTGGTCTAATAAACAACAACCCATTATCTCATTGTTTAGTACTGAATTGGAATATCGTTCTTTAACAAATGCAACAAAAGAAATGATTTGGTTCCAAATCCTACTTTTGGAGTTGCATCTTTTGGACAACAAGCCAATGATTACAACATGTGACAACCAGAGCATGATCAAGCTAGTGAGCAATCCAATGTTTCATGTGAGAACAAACACATTGAAATCCATCACCATTACATCTGGGGAGCATGTGCATGCTAGAGATTTCGTAGTTTTGTACATGCCTACAACCATTCAACAAGCCAACTTGCTTACCAAGCCATTAGGCATCACCTGGTTCAAAGAATTGAGGAAACTTGTTATTCTAGTATATTTCAATACTTTTACTATTTTTCATTGACTATGACAAATAGAAGATACAAAAAATATGCACATTTATTTTAAAATAGTCTAGAAAAGAACTAGGTTTGAGGGAAGGTGTTGATGCATGTTTAAACCTAAATTTTTAGTTTAGCAACTAGAATAACATAAAATATTCAAATTCTAGAATTATGATTGATAGACATGAATTGCATCGCGTGGACCCACCGTCCATCCATTTGCTGATCTCTACGTGCAACTGCTGATCTCTTGAAATGGATCTACCACCGTCCATGGTTTATTTACCATGACTTGGCTGTTTTTTAGATAATATTTATTTTTGGACCTTTCTTGCTCGGAAGTAAGTAGCTTGGCATTTTGTAAGCATTATTTTTCTCTTCAATAAAAAATAGTTGTTGTTTCAACAATTGTGGACATTCAATGTATTTTGTAAATGTGTTTATTTGGTTTTTTGCGTTGTTATATTTATCGAGCACAAATTTTTTTCAGCAATTATTTCAATTGGAATATTTATTTATCTATTTGAAAGATAAAATTATGTTGAGAAAACTGGTGTTTGATAACCGATTGTCAAGAAAAAATCAGAACTGGCCTTTAACTTGAAAACAAGCTTGTAATGAAGAATATTAGCAGGCAGTGAAAAGGCACAGATAATGCAAATCCGAACTGGGGATCAAACTCCTGTGAGGACCGATTTAAGTGAGATATCCAGTTTGGTCCCCTCTTCTTTCATGTATACTGTTTTCATCCCAACTTTTGATTCATCCCCAGTTTTAGTGAAATGGGACCCCAGTTCCCCCCCTCATTTCTGGCAATTGAAAACCTCCAAAATCACTTCATTTTGCAAATTATTAATTTCACTTCTTTGCAAAATTTCGCTGATTAAAAAGGGCTCTTTGATAACTTCCCTGACAACTCTCTGATTGGGGAGTGAGCTCTTTCTTTCTTTTTTGAAATGGTGAAAAATTAGTGTTTTTTGGGGGGAGTTTAGTTGCCAAAATTCGGTTTTTTTCAAATAAGTTTTTTTTGCTAGATCCTATCCTAAGTTCTAATAGGTTGCCAAAAAAAAGAGACAGATACTAGTTTTTAAAAAAAAAGAAACTTTCATTTAAAAATAATAATTGCCAATCTGGCTAAAGCATCTTATGGATTTGATCACGCGCTTCAGCCACATCACAAAATTGAAATTAAAAAACTTGCCGACTCAAACCAACGGCTGCTCAGCGACGCCGTGTACAATCTCTTTTTGTGCCACCAATTCACAGTTAGAAAGACAGGTGCTAAACAAGTACTGGGTGTTAGCTCCGCGTGATCATCATCATCGCATCCTTACATTTGTGCGTGGAAGCTGCTTACTCATGGATTTGAAGATTGTTGTGATTTATAATTCATTCGGTGATGAAAGAGGTTAGGGCGTTCTTAGAAAGCGCTGTTACTCCCAGGCCAAAAATAATAGAATTTCCATGCAAACAATGAGAAGCCGCGTCGTGATGGGAGTGAGTGAAGGAAGGGGCCACCCTTTTTCCTCTTCTTGAAGATATTCGTATCGTGAAATCAACAAGGGGTGTGTGTGTGTGTCACACTGTCCTTGATCGCCTTGCCATTTACATTAAAAAAGTATCTTAATGCAAAAGAAGTATCTTAATTCAAATATATTTCACCATACAAAAGAATAATATAATCGTCAAAAAAAATCCTCTAAACGAAACCAAAATCCTTCAAGATATCATAACTCTTTAACTAATCTCAAGTTTCAACACAAGCCAAAAATATTATCTTTCAAAAATCCTCATTTAAAAATAGACCTATTATTATATTACCTAGGGGCCAAAATCCCTGAAGGCTACTATCTCTATATATAAAAGAATTGGTGTCCGCACATGCTTGATTCGGTAATTCGTGATTGGCTGGAGCCCCCCCCCCCTCCATGGGCCCTGCATCCTAGTAACTCTATAATGAATCTAAACACAATATCCTTAAAGGCCTTGGTAGTAAGTGGGCAAGGCCACTAAACCCTAAACCCCAGGCTTTCTTTTTTGGGTGTGCAGGCTTATGGCCACTAGGCAATAACAGTATGCAACAGTACTAGTTAGATGACGATGACGCCTTGAGCATTTGCCATGTGGCACAGTTTCTGGCAATCCAAAAATAATATACAAAGTATTATTATTAGTATATGCATTGTGGTGTTGTTGTTTGACTGCTTGTTTTCTTTTATTTCTACCTTTTATTTATTTATTTATTTATTTGGGAAGTTGTATAAATTTTTTGTGGGCTGGAGGATTTTAGCACTTTAAATTTTTAATATAGATTTTTGGCTGATGAAACTTCAATTCAAGCTCCAGAGCTATTGCCAGGAAAGAAAAAGGCTGCTGCTGGTTTGCTTTTTTGCTGCAGGAAATTCCAGTGTCCATTTCAGTTCTTTTTGTGACCCAATTGGAGATGATGAAATTTCAATTAAAGCTCCAGAGCTAGCTTGTTGTTGGGCATCATCAGTCATTCAGTCCAAACCCAAGTTCCTTCATCACTGTAAAATTTGTGAAGAGCTCAAATAAGTTGTGCTCTTCTTCTTATGCTTTGTTTCGTTTTGGTTTTTGTTTTTTCAAAAGGGGGAGTCTCGTCCAGTGTGTAATTTTAGAAACTCCTTTTTTTTTGTTTTGATTTTGATGGATTGGTTTTCTCACTAACTTACTCAGAGTGGGTGACAAGTGCCTCTGGATATTTTTTTGAGGACAATCTGCAGCAACTGGCTGATGATGCGTTACTGTAACATGTCACTAACAAACCTGAGAAAGCTTCAGTCTTCTTGTGTGTAATTCTTTGTGCGTAGTAGTAGTAGCTTTTGTTAGCATTTGTTGCTTTTTGTGGGTGGTGTCTGGACTCTGTCATCTGTAATCTTCCTGTTACTGTTTTTAGACTTTTGAGATCTTCTTACTATCGCATTGCTGCTGTTGCTGAATTTGGTCTCATTTTTATTATTATTGTTGTTTTGGTGTTTTTTTCTTGTGGGTTGCTAGGATTTGGGAAGAAGGAATTAGTAGGACTTCTGTTGGGTTGGTGATACCATTCTTCTTCTTCTTGCTTTCTGTTGTGTTTCTCCTCCCCATTGTAAGATTTGGGTGCTGCTTCTTCTGTCTTTGATTGAAAGACACGATTGGGTCTTGTCCTACCAAAGAGAGTTCGTTCCAAATGGGCCCCAGCGCAAGTGTGGGAAAGACTGCAGACTCGAGATCAAACTTTTCTCATACGAAGGCAGGATCAACAATCAACCCCGTGGACGATGGACCGGTGGAATCCACAAGTCCACAAGAGTATTTTTCTGCTGCAGAAGAACAAGAACAAGAAGCAGGAGAAGAAGAAGACCTAACCAACAAGGTTCCTGTGGTGACAGCTCCATGCAGAATAGAGAGAAGTCAAGGGGCGGGTGCAAAGGATCTGAAGAAATCCAAAAGCTCTATTCAGGCAACTGTCTTTGATCTCTTCAAAGGCTGCAGTCCTGGATCTGACCTAACAAGGTTCCAATTACCTCCCCAGTTCAATCTCCCCAAGTCCCAGCTGCAAGCTTATGGAGAATCAGTCTACTGTTGTGCCCAAGACTTGCTTGGCATGTGCGCAGCTGGTGCCACTCCTCTTGACAGATTCCTAGCTGTAGTTGGATGGCACATCTCTACCACTCGGCCCGCGCCCTTTGCGAGAGCACCTTACAATCCTATTCTTGGAGAAACTCACCATGTCTCTGTTGGTGATCTTAATGTGCTTTGTGAACAGGTTTGCTTTTTTTGAACACTCTCTTTCATATTTTTCTAAGGAAAAAATATACACACGCATACCACACCCATTTTTTTCTGTAGATGGCTGCAATAGAATTATCACATGTTGGGTTTTGGAAAATCTAAACCCTGAGTGGGATGCATGGTGGGGATACAAAATTCATCAAACAGTATAGAAGCATGGACATGATGAGAATGAGCATAGGTTGTAATGCAATCATGCATGGCATTTTGTGGCTTACATGGCAGGTGTCCCATCATCCGCCTGTGAGTGCTCTGTATGCAACCAGTGGCTCAAAGAAGCTTCAACTGCTTTGGTGGCATCATGCAGTCCCACGCTTCTGTGGTAATGTAACAACACTCTCTGCTACTTTTTGTTCTGGTTCTTCACTTGTGAACTGGTTTACTGACAAACCTTTTGTGTTCACCTGGTTACTGTCCTTTCTTCTAATCTCTGCCACAAACAAATGAAGGAATGATGCCATCTTTCTCTTCAGGGTTTAGTGTTTAGGGACAATGCAATCTGCCAATTTTGAACAAGTGATTGGTAGATGAAATGTTACACTTTGGTACTGTTTTGTGGATGAAGGCAAGAACCTCCTTATCTGAGTAAGGTCATCTGATGGGATTGCAGAACAAGTTAAGTTCTGAATTCAGTGGAACTTCATCCTGTTGACAGTGATTTTATGCTGGAGTTCTTCTTCTTTTCTGGACTTGGAAGCTAATATGACCTAATGTTTTTGGCATTGCAGGAAATGGGGTTGAGATCACAATTCTGGGACAGCGGCAGCTGACTCTAACAGAACATCATGAGACTTATGAGACCTCTTCTCCAAAACTGTTTATACGGTTCTTCCCGATGCCAGCCAATGAGTGGCTTGGCAATACGACAGTGCGTTGCATCGAGTCAGGACTAGAGGCTTCTGTAAGCTTTAAAGGAAGGGGGTTCTTTGGGTTTCGTGGATCCAGCAACAGAGTTTCGGGCAAAATCTGGGAGATCTCAACAAAGAAAGTCTTGTATGAACTTAATGGATCATGGGATAAGTGAGCTCCTAATCTTTTTCTCTGCTTCATACAAGTTTTCACTTTTTCACTTAAAATACATGATTAAGTTGCCTTAAGAGAGGTCTTTTAAACTCAGAATGTTGTTGGTGTCCATACTGACATTGTTCCATCATGTTGGCAGGGTTGTGACTGCGAAGAATAAGCACTCGGGGGAAATTTGCAACTTGTATGATGCCCAAGCTGCCATAGTTGACATCCATGCGCCTGTTGTAGAGAATATGAAGGTAGAATTGATTTAAAAACCCTAAACCCTTTTTCATTTGTTTTTTTTAGTTCTTTCGTAGGTCATTATTTTGAGAACTAAAGGACACAGAAAAAATGTGACTTCTGTTTGTTTCTTGAGAATTATCATGGCTCCAAGGTACATGCTGCAGCAATATACAATGTGGAGATTAAAAAACTCTATTTGTTTGATATCTGAAATGTTGGTTGCTTTGTTTGTAACATGATTAGGGTGTATCATCAATGGAGTCAGTGAATGTATGGTCAGATCTTACTGATGCTGTCATCAATGGAGAGAGTGCTCAAGCAATGCGAGAAACAAAGAAGAGACTAGAGGACATGCAGCGGGATTTGGAACAGAAGCGGCATGCATCAGGCATTGTCTGGACCCCTAAACACTTTAGGTCAACAAAAGAGGGAACTTGGGTGTGGCATGATGAAGCTGCACATGTGCCATGCGCTCCCTTGGTGGTTAAGTAAATGCACATTACTCAGCAACAGAGCTTGTGTACTGGGAGGAAGAATAGTTACATTAATGGGTAGCATCAATTGCATGCTACTACTATCATAGTGGATAGAGCATGCTACATTTGTAGGTCAAGACTTTTGCCATGGCAATGTCAGAATTGAAAGGAGAAATTGACATTTGGTATACAGGTACAAATCCATACAAAAATGGACCCTGCACTGTATGTAAAGAGATCCCAATTCATCTTCTCACTGAATTCTTCAGTGTAAATAAATCTTCCAAATTCAATCCATTCATAATACTGTGAAACATTAATTATTTGTTGCCACAATTTGGATGAGACATGTGTAAGGTGTGTTCTGTGCAGGTCATCTGTGAGTTGCTTTCTGAATCCATGTCTGCAGTGCATTGCATTTCCACAATGTTGATTTTAGGCTGTGCAACTCATCTGCAACAATGTGGCGATTGCATGTGCTCCACGTGAATGTGGGAAAAACTTACACAATACCCAAGTCAACTTCCTAGATGATGTCTGAGTGTAGACTTGATAGCTAGCTCAAATGCTTTAGTCTCAGATTTGAAACTGGAAACTTGCACTTTCAAGGTTTGGTTAGAGAACATGAAATCTTCTAAACACAAGTAATAAGAGAATGTGGTTCATGATTAGAACAAGTACCTAGACTAATCTACAATGCACATTCGAATTTTGATCTTTCATTGTAGCACAATGTGGCACAAAGTTCTACTGGGGGAGTGAAGTCACTCATACCCTAGTCATGCGGTGATGGTACTTTGACATCTGACCTTGCTTTAGTATGGGCCAAGCAATCAAGAAAATCATGTGGATTGTTTAAGCTGATGCTCAATCATGCGCCTCATTCAGTAGCTAGTGGTTCAATAGTGATAGTTTTTGTACACCTACATGATTGTTTTCACCAAAAACATTATACAACTTTCCACTATCATTTTCATTTTTCTTTTCACATGGCATTGGGGCACATTTCGTGTTGCATTTGGACATGTTAGTATGTAGAGTGGCTGTTCTTTTAGATATGTCTTTTAACCAATGGCTAAACCTTTTGTTGGAGTTTGTCCAATTGCCATGGTGGAAGAGCTCTATTGTCTAATTAGCGATATGCTATTGTCTTCAATTTTAGTGAATCCTAATATAATCATGACTTGTGACAATAAAAGGATGTCATTGTTATTCCATTGGACATGAGTCTTTGTCAAGGCCTTTGTTAGGAGGGCCTTTGTTTGCTTAGTTCCTTTTAGGACCCTTTCGTAAAGTTTAGGTCCACCTTATTTGGTGTCATCAACCTTTTGAGTACCTAATTGTCCAACTAATAATGACGAGATTTGGGATGCAAATTAAAAAATGTGGAGTTTGGTCCCCATGAGTCTTTTGCATTGATTTTGTTCTCCTTGTTATTGTATCCACCCCTTTGGAAGGTATCAAAAATTTGGGTGCATCTTTCATTGATGAGTATTTACTTAAAGAACAATTGACATGTAGATTTTATTTCTTAACATGGAAACCTCCAAATAGCTTATGGATTTTAATTCATTGTTTTGTGCAACATTCATCTTAACTCTTACAATGCTTCCTTCACTCTTTAGCAACTTTACATTTATTTTTCTCTTTTTAGTTTGAGCTATGACTTGATGCTCTTATTCCTTTTGTGTCATGTTTCCAACCTTTCTATGTTATGAATAAAATTTAGTTGAAATATTTTTTAAAAATATTTCATGATTTCATATTGAATTACATTTTGTGAGTTGTTGGATTTAGGTTTACATATGTTTGATTCATTCTAGATTTTATGCAAGTTGAGAGTTCTTTGGTCATTATAGTTTTTGTGCCCATGATCACATGGGCAATGCATTTGCCTCCATCATTTAAAACATCCGTTTCATGTGCTTCATATATAGTCGTGCACCCTTCTTTCATCCACCTTTCAAAATTCTCCTTAAAATGTTGAAAAATTGTCCAATCCAAAGACATGGTCTAGAAACATTATTTTATTGGGAAAATTTTCACTTTGTGTTGACAAAAAGAATCCAATGTGAATTTTACAAAGGGTTTTTGGGGAAATATATATATAAAAGTTGCTAGATTTTGAGGGAAATAAAAGTTAGAAGTTAAACTGTCAGTTCCTGTAGGTCACCAAAACTATACATGATTCCCAAAATTTTCTCATGTCCTATCTGACCTCTAGCCAACTTTGGTTCATTCCTTTAATGGATGATCACTAGTCCACCTACTAGACAAAATTTTAATAAAAAACCCTTGTCCACACCTTTGAAGATGTTTTTTTATTGTTGATTTCACATGAAGAAATTTTGATGAACACTTTGCATTTGTGCATCTATCAATTAAGGAAGGTAATTTGTTTGTCTGTCATGTTGAAATCTCCCAATCATGATGCTTCTCACCACAGTCAAGGTATCATTCGAAGCTTTCAATGAGTATAAGTGCACCATGGGTGCATTGAGGTGGTTTTGCAATATCTAAACCTACCTATTGCGAGAGTTATTAAATATTGAACAATTTTGTCATTGAAAATTCAATAAAATGAAAACTAGAATTTTTAGTGGAATTAGTGTGTGCTCTTTGCATTATTGGAAAATGATTTTATGGAGGTGATTTCCTAAATTTTTTGACCTAAATTGCAAGACATATGGAATTTTGGGTAATGTTTGTTGTTGGAAATTCAATAAAATTTCAAAATTTTAATTCAATTAGTTGGCCAACAAGTTTACACTTGGGCCAATAGCAAATGCCACATTAATAAGTAGTTTTTAAAAACTTATGGCCAATACAAGATGCATGGAAACATTGTAAATGTTTCACAAATTTACATTAAAAGAAATCTTGTAATGTTTAACCATTCAATTTGCACTTACATGCGATTATATGCAACTACCTATCATTTGCAACTCTATTTTATCATTTTTACAACTACTTATTGTCTTTTAAATTTTACGATTATTTTTGCGACTATGGTGCACTATTAAGTTACATATCTTTCCATATTGACTAGTTTTTTGAATTTTTCATCCAAGAATAGATTCCTATGTTCATTTAGTTGCAAAATTAATTGTAATTTGATTACCTATAATGATGTGTTTATACATTTACTAATATACACTTGGGTTTTGTCGATTACATTCAGAGTATATTATATAAATTTTATTCAAGGTATATTAAACATATTTGATTTGTATTCATGGTATGTAAGATATTTAGTTCGTATTCAAAGTATATTAAACATATGTTTGGCCATATTATGGGTGTATTCAATTGAAAAAAAATCATTTTGATTTAGTATGGTTCATGTAAAAACGAAATTATGAAACATGTAGAAATATGAAATAATAGTTAGTTAATTATAAATTACTTTATTTCTATCAACAAGTCAATAAGTTTATAAATAAATAATCTATATTTCATATTTATCAATCAATGATTTGTAAATAACTTATTAAATAATATTTCATATTTAGTTACTATGAAATAACTAAGTATTTCAAATAATTACTCAGATAGTAATTATCTGATTATTCCTTATTTAATTAATTCTGAAATATATGATTAGTTCTGAAATATCTCAATAATCTGATTTAGGTAGTTAATCAAGAGTTATAGTTACTAGCTAATGACTTCTAATTAGTGAATATTTAGTTAGCCAATGAATAATACTTAATAAATTCTTTAAAAATTAAATTGTCTAGTTACAATTAATGATTAATCAAAACTTATTTCAATTTTACTTAATAAATAATAAAATTAATAATATATTAATACTTTTTTTAATTAGTTAATATTTCTTCAATATAAAATAGTAACTTATGTTTTATTTTATTAATATTTATTAACCTATGTGATAGTTAATATTTATTAATCAAGAATTATGGTTACTAACTAATAAATAGTAATGGTTTATTAAAAATGATTTAATATCTACTAATTAAGTTAATAAGTTTGAATTTAATAATTTATAGTTAATATTCAGGAATTACAAATTATTTAATCATTTATTTTGTTAGATAATCAATTAACACCTTTTTCTTATTTAATTAGTTGATCACTATCAATTTAAAATGTTTATTTCAGAGGTAGAAATAGTATTTTTATTTATGTAATTGAATAAATAAAAAATTATTATTCTAGAAGTAATTGCCAAATAATTAGATATATTAAAAACTTAAATGATTAATTTGTGACTTGATTAATTAATGAAACATTAAATATTTTTTTCTTCAAGTAATTTATTATTAATTTTGATTTATTTATATGAACCAATTCATTAGTTATTGGAAACCATGAAAGAGTAATGATCATGCTACTTCTAAATATATATATATAGTGAGTAGTTTTGTAAGTGGGTGGGTGGGTGGGTAGGTAATTAGTTATTAGCTAATTATTTAGTTAATTAATTAGTTACTTAGTTTTTTACCTATTTGATTGTATAATTTACAAAAGTAAAAAGAATTACAAAACTTGTGGAAAAATCATTTTTAGTTGCAATTGAATTCGCAATTAAAGTGCAACCAAAAAGTTTAACCCATATGTTTTGTCTTTGAATGTAATTTTACAAAGTATTTTTAAAATGTGCCTTTTTTTAAGATTTCACATATAAATCATGTGCCAGTTGAGATGACTTCAAAGAAGTTTAACTCTAAAAGAAAACACAAAATAAAATAAGAATATTTACATGGTTATTTTTAATTCACCCTATTTTTTTACCTTTTTACTTATTTACCTACCTTGTCGTGATGTGTAGTGTCGTGACGTACGGTGTCGTAAGGATGTAAATACGTAGTAAATCTTACTAAACAAAAAGATTAAAGCCAGTCAAATGTATAAACTAATCAACTAAAAAGAGATGCATGCACACATATATATACAA
>Ga0116227_10003581_pt1 | contig 34376 bp, 25 predicted proteins | sample S1TSphgellanicum_FD_89693 | JGI IMG/M metagenome (GOLD analysis project Ga0116227, IMG submission 89693) | Host-associated microbial communities from peat moss isolated from Minnesota, USA - S1T2_Fb - Sphagnum magellanicum MG | ecosystem: Host-associated > Plants > Peat moss > Unclassified...
AATTTTTATAATTTTTTTTTTTATATTTTTTTTTTTATTTAAATTTTTTTTTAATTTTTTTTTTTTTTTTTTTTTTTTTTTTTTTTCACATTTGATTATTACACCCTAAGTTATTATAAGTTATTCATAATTATTATAAGCTAATTAATTCATTGTGAATTATTATAAGCTATTCCACTTTTATTTATTTTAGATTATTTATTGTAGGTTTTTTGTGTTTTCACATTTGTTCATTTTCTCAATTAATCACCTCTATTTCCAGTGATGTTATAATTATAATGAATCATCCATTCATAATATTTTAAATTGTAGCATTTTTGTTAAATCCTTGTTAGTATCAGATGGCATCATTATTGAACATTTGACACACAAACCTAATGCAAACCATCCTAAAATGTCAAACATATGAAGTTATATTATTATTGATGTTTTCTTTAATGTTTGATAAAGCCATCAATGCATTTTGTTGTTCCACCTCAAAATAATTTTTTTTAAGAAAGTTGCATTTATATGTTACCATGAATTAAATGGTGTAACATTATAGGACCTATACCAAACATATGTGGAAATATCCAAAGTTATAAAAATTATATGAGATAATAGTTAAGGTGTATGAATAAATTTGTAATAAGTATTTTCACAAGTTATTCAACATGGATAATTATGCCATTTATTTTGAATTCCAAATAAAATGAAAAAATCTTCAAACATTGTAACTAAGATGATGATGAATAATTTTCTTAACATTATAAGATATATAACTAGGATATTGACCATTAAAAAAAGTTTTACCACTAATGGATAATCAACAAGTGTAAATGATGGGTTTGATTTATTAACAATTGATGAGTTGAAAGGTTATGGAATAGTTTGAAGAACAAGTATGTGGACTTCTAATGAATTATTTATTTTTCTTAAATTTATTATTAATTTGTTTCAAATTTCAAATAGTACTAATGTAAGAGTTGAAGAATGTCCTCACAAAGTTTTAGTATTGTCCAAACATCTATAAAGGAAATGCTCATGTTAAAAATAGAAGGGGTTTAGGGTTGTTTTTCCCCAATGTTGTCAAAATAGTTCTCGAATTTAGTAACATGTTTTATGACTACAAAAATAAAACCTTATGAATTTTTGTATAAATGTTGCATTTAAATTTGACCTTGCAACAACTTTATGCATGTTAGATTTTAAATTTATATGAAATTGTTGCAACAATTTAAACAAAGGAGGTTTAAATACTAATAAATGATCAACTTCCAACTGGGCATTAACAAAATATTTGTTCATACCTTGCCATGGTAAATTATGATTCTTTCAATATGTTTTGGTAATAACTAAATGGACACACAATGCAATAAATTCCTTCATGTGATTCATTACATATCATTAAACCACATTTTAATTTGTTAGAACACAACTACATGATAGTTTTGTTCTCAAACAAATTTTGTGATTTTACATGATCACAAGTTGAAGGTGTGCAAAAAATCATCACATTTATGGTGTGTTTGTTAGGAGGTGGAAATGTTGTTTTAACACTAAGGTAGTGTGATTCTACTAAGGTTGGTGATGTTTTTTTGTAAGCATATGAACTTTTGACATGGGAATTTATAAGGAATATTGGGGCATGGATTGAACATTAATTTAACACAAACTTCAATATCAATTAATTTTACAAATAATTTTTTACTTTATTTTGTTTTTCTTTCCATTGCATTTCAAATTCAAGTGAATGGTGAAAAAAGGAGTGTGACTAAGCTTAGTACTTATGAATAAATTCTAAATTCTTTTTTGTTTTCTATTTTTTCGTAGTCCAATTGGAAAAGATTCAATATAATGTTAAGGAAAGGTTTCCACTCCATTGAGTGATGTTTGGAAATCTTTGCATGTTATGTAGTTACTGTGAATTTTTTTAAATGTTTTTTAATTATTTTTGTAAAATTGAATTGATGACCAACATGACCTTTAAAATGTTTCATGAAATCAGATTGATTACCAGCATGACCGTGTTTTATTGTTGGACCGTGAAATGATGGCCTAATTAATAATTTACAAAATCTTATTTGGTTATAGGTTGGACACATAGGTTGTCTTTAATCCCACATTCCATTAAGTTTAATTCGTCTTAAGTGAGGTTATGTTATCTTATTTTACATTTTTTTCACAAACTTATAATTTTAATTTAAACTATTTTTTTAAATCAAATAAAAAATAAAATTGGGCTTTGGGTTAAAGATTAAATGTAAGGTTAGAGTTTTTTTTAAAATCATGTCATTTTTTTATAATAGTTATCTAATGCAATTGAAATGAAATCTTATTATATAATTGATTTTAATCTAGATCATAAATACAATGATCATTTAAATGTCCATTCATACTAGGTTCCAAAAGAAGTTTTTTGGAAGTTTTAAACTTCAAATTAAATTAATCATCAAAATCTAATAGATTTTTAAACTTCAATTAGTTCAACATCTTCAACCATGATGGTTTTTAATTGGTTATTAATTAATCAAACCCATCACCCCCACCAATGGTTAATTCATTGTCAGTGACTAACCCACCTCTTCATGTGTTGAATCCACCACCACATTATAATTCAATGATGAATCCCATGATGTTGCCAAAGGGGTTGCCCATCATCATCCCATAAAGCCTTATGTCACTTACCATGTTGGTAAATTTATTTAAATTTTCGAGAACTTGAAATGAAAATCCATATGCCCATGTAAAATGATTTGTGAAAGTGTTCAATACAAACTTGGTCTTAAACCCCAACTACTGTTTAATCTAGTTCTTTACAACTTTAGATGCTTCTATTTACATTTGGTAAAAATCACATAATGCTGAAACTTTTGCCTCATGGCAAGAACTGTAAGTGGTTTTCATAAAGCAATTCTGCCCTAAAATGGGACAACAAAATGCCTTAATGATCTTGTCAAATATCATACAAGGTGTTCATGAGGATATCATCTTTTATGTTCAACATTTTAGAATGGTTTGCATTAAATTTGTGAACCAAATGTTTGTCAATGACATCATTAGACATTATTTCATTTAGGGGTTCAATAAAATTTTACCATTCGAAATATTTCGATTTGTCGCCCCACTAATGATGTCATCACTACAATATTAAAGATAGAAATCATAGGCCGAAAAAATGAATGTATGTGGAGGCATGAAAAAAATCTAATCCTTGAATTCATTCCATTATATTATTAACTTATGGAATTTCAATTGAAATTTCATCCTAAACCGTTGGTCATAAGATTTCCGATCTAACCTATCCCAACATTAATGCCTATACCAAATGCCTATACCAATTGTGCCCTCACCAAAATTTAATATTACCAACCCACCTCTAATGGGTACCTGATTTGAAGATTTTTAATCAACACTAAAGGAGATTAATGAAAGATTCAAAGGTGAAATTATGAAAGCCTTAGAGGCCATCAACGAAAAAATGTTTTGTTTTGTTTAAAACTAAGATCTTAACCCGAAACAACTATCATATGAATCAAACATGCATTCCTCTAAAATGTGGTGTATGACATGTAAGTAAACTAATCACACAACCCAATTATGCACAATGACAATCCAAACTCAAGTCCCACCTTGTAAGCCACCTCATCAATGTAATCAACATATGAACCCACCTTAAGGTAATTCACAAATTAAGCAAAGATTTCGTGCATATCACACTTATATGGGTAGACATGCTTTTGGCATGTGTTAGGTGGAATTGGGTATCAAATGTTCTAATTGTGGTGGCAATCATCCTAAAAATCATTGTCACAACATGTATAAAGTCATACCATTGAACCCACCTCTAGAAAACAATTAATAACAAGCTAGGAATAGTGTGCAAGGTGTTAGGTTTAATGTGCCTCCTAGGGATCTCAACCCTCCGAGTCTATTCTATGATCCTCAAAACCATAAACAAGTTCATCATGCTCCCACATATGTTCAAACTAAATAAGGTATGATTGATTTGCCACCATTGCAAAATCATGGACAAAATCATAATACGGGGTTAACATAATCATATCTGAACACTTAAGACATTAAGTTATTGGATCCTAATCAAGTGAGTCCATCAATTATGAATTGAAAACACATTATTCAATAATTTAACATGGTTCAAACCTCAAAAATAAAAAGGACAAGGGTAAAATAACATTAATGCCTTTAACCTTAATAGTTAGTACTAGAGCTAAAACCATAGCCATGCCTTTTCTAGAAAAATATTCTAATACACCATTTGAAGATTCTCCTCATTTTTTTGAATTTGATGAGGTGCTGAAAGGCAAGGAAAAATGTTAAGAAGGTTAAGGCCAAAAGCAATGAACCTTCACCTCTAGAATTTGATGATGATAAGATTTTCCAATTTGTAAAATATGAAAAGTTCGGGAATAAAATGACACCTTACCAAGGGTTAGTCATGTACAAAGTCATAAACTAGTCGAACCTTATGACCTTTGGGCTGACTTGTGCAACACCAAAGCCAACTTCCCCATTGCACAACTCCTTCCACTAGGAAAAGATATTTAAAGAAGGAACTACAACAATTAGAAAACTTACAACAACTAGGAAATCTACAAAAGTGGAAATCATTTCCGAATTTAAAGCTTCCATTTCCTTTGATGTTGGTCTTATTGAACTTGAAGTTCAAATTATGGACAAAATCATCCCCAATGCATTAGTGGATGGAGGAAGTGGATTAAATATCATGTTTTTATCCACCATGAAAAAATTGGGCCTCAAAGTCACCAGTCCATCACCCAATGTGGTTAATCTTACAAATCAAAGTGGCCATATCCCAAATGGTCAAATTGCAAATTATAAGGTTTGCATTGGTGATGAAAAGTATAATCTCATTTTCCATGTGATTCGCCTCCAAACAAAAATCAATGTTTATTCATTATTTTTGGGTAAAACTTGGTTGCGATTAGCTAAGGCTATAACAAATTAATCTCTTAATAATCCTAGGATCAATTTTGGCCCTAACCAATCGTATAATGTGACCATCAAACCTAAAAGGTCATTGGTTTTTAATTTGATGCAAAAAAAGAAGGTCATATCCAATAATGATAACAATGGAAATTCCAAACCCAAGGTCTCATTAGTAAGTTACGTCCAACCTTCATACAATGAAATCCCACAAAAAATGGAAATTATTTTTTTGAAGTGAATGGGCCCTAGGTTGTATGATTAGACAGATGATGCTGAATTCACCACATGGTTGGCAAATCATCCAAATTCTGACTATAAAACTTCAATTAATACATTATCAATTTTTTCATTAAGGAATCTTATGAACCTTTTATAGATTTTGCCACTTTGGTCAATGACATTACCTAGGAAAATGTATGCCATTTGGAAATTGATAGCACTCAAATTAAGGATTTTGAAACTTTGATGAAAGATAAAAACATCTTATTAAATCCTTTGCATTTTAAACAAACATCTTCTAATATCAAGGTTGGTTATAACCTTCCTATCTACCCACCTATACCAAATGATTGGTATCTTGGTCCTAACAACCCCATTCATGTGCATGAAATAGATTAAAAGAAAGTAAATGTTTCATATATAGGTGAAGAACCTCAATTCAAAATCGATTCATAATTGTCTAAGGAGGAAACCAAACAATATAAGGACCTTATGAAGGAATATTGTGATATCTTTGCTTGGTCGTACAAAGACTTCAAAGGTATTCCACCAAAAATTATTCAACACACCATTCCCCTTATCCCACGTACCAGGCTAATTTGTCAAAAGGAATGCCATATGAACATTCGGTTACAATTGGTGGTCAAGGTAAAATTCGAAAAATTACTAGAAGTTGGTTTTATTAAGCCAATAAAAAATGCCAATTAAGTTTTTCCTATGGTGTTGATGAAGGAAAAAAATGAAAAACTATGAATGTGCATCAATTATTGAGCATTATACAAAAACACTCAAAAGACCTCTTCCCTCTTCCATTTGTCAATACCATATTGGATGAAATGGTAGGTCATGAATTATACACCTTCATGGATGGATATTCGGGATACAACCAAGTGTCTCTAGCTCCAAAAGATTATCACAAGGCAAGTTTTACCACCCCATGGGACACGTTTATTTGCATAGTAATGGGCTTTGGTTTGTGTAATGCACTAACTACATTCTAAAGGGTTCTAACTCATGCATTTTCCAATCTTTTGCACAAGTCTATGTCAATTTTCATAAATGATTTTAGCACACATACTTCCAAGGTTGACCATATGGTCATGTTAAGGGCATGTTTTGATTGGTGCCAACATTATGGCATAGCTCTGAATCTAGAAAAAATATTTCTTGCAATAGAATGTGGGGTTTTGCTTAATCATGTGGTGTTTTAGAAAGGCAAGGATCCCAAAAAAATAAAAATCATTGTCAACCTTCAACCCCCAAATGATGTCAAAGGAATATAAAGGGTCTTAGGTCATTTTGGGTGGTATAAGGATATCATGCATGATTATGCAACAATTGCCATTCCTTTAACCAACCTCACAAAGAAGGGCATTACCTACAATTGGACCCTTCACTATCAATAAGGTTTTGACACCTTGAAAGCCAAATTAATCACACACCCTTGTCTCTTGCCACCAATTGGGATTTGCCATTCCATGTGTATTAATTGTAATGCTTCGAAAGTTGGAATAGGTACTGCATTATGTCAATCTATTAGTGAAAATCAAAAGGTCCATCCTATTACCTTTGCTAGTAAGCAATTGATTATTGTTGAACGAAACTATTCCACCACTAAATATGAATGTTTGGCCATGGTTTTCAACATTAAAAATCTTTAACATTACTTAAGTTGTTGAATCCTATGGTTTTTTTTTATTGACCACATGGCCTTGAGGTATTTGGTGAACAAACCTAACCTTAATGGTAGGTTGGCCCGTTGGATCCTTCTTTTGGAACAATTTGATTATACAATGGGATAAAAATTAAGTTGCATGCACAAACAAGCTAACCATTTGTCAAGGCTTTCAAACAACCTAGGTTTTTACCCCCTAAAAGATGATCTTCTTGACACAAGCTTGTTTGCAATTGATACATTGTTCCTACATGGTACAACCATATTATCAAATTTCTAAACACCCAACAAATGCCTTTGGTGTTATCCAAAAATGAATGTCACAAGATTCGTGTGAATAGCAAGCATTTTACCTTAATATATAACCACATTTATTGAAGGAGTGTCAATGGAATCTTACAACGATGTGTAAATTATCAAGAGGTTCCTTCCATCTTGGATGTGGTGGTTTTTTTTTGGACTGTTAACAATGCAAAAAGCTTTTTGTTTCGGTTATTTTTGGCCAACCATGTTTGCCAATCCCCATACCCATGCCTAATGTTGTGATGCTTGCCAATGTTGTGCATGCAATGACCTTCATATGGACTTACCATTACACCCATCTTTACCATTGGTGCCTTTTGAAAAATGGGGCATTGATTTTATTGGTCAATTCTATCCCAGTTCATCTAGAGGAACGAAATACATCATTGTAGCCACTAAATATCACAAAATGGGCAGAAGCCAAAGTAGTCAAGGTTGATGATGTTAAAACCACAACCACATTTTTGTATGAAAATGTCATTACTCAATTTGGTTATCCCAAGATCCTTTAAGTGATAAAAGAAAACATTTTTTGAATGAGGCAATTGAAAACATGGCAAAAAATTCCAAATCAACCACCCAAAAACCACACCGTAACACACTCAAATGAATGATGAAACTGAACGTGTGAACCAAAACAATCCACGATTCCAAAAAATATTGGGATTTGAAATTAACAACTTTCTAGGCCTATAGGACCACAAGTATAAGGTTACCATTTGTGCCACACTTTTTTCTTTGGTCTACGACATTGAAACCATCTTTAAAATCAAATTCAAGATTCTCTCTCTTCATATTGCTATTGATGGAAGGTTGGATGAGTCACAGTCTTTGAAAAATAGGTTAAAGTGATTAGAAAGGCTAAATGAAACTAGGCAATTGATTATTCAACACATCGAAACCATGCAATGGAAGTGTAAGGTTCAATTTGACAAAAAACACAAGTTTCAAACCCTTATTCCTAGCATGTTAGTGGTGTTACAAGATGCTAGGAAGTTAAAGTTCTTGGGCAAGTTTGATGCATTATAGTTAGGGTCATTCATCATTAAGGAATTTTTTCCTAACAATTATGCCCAATTACAGAATTTGAATGGCTCCAAGTTCCCAACCCATACTAATGGGGGTCACTACAAGGAATACAAGGTGTGATGTGTGCATGATTGAAGTATTTTGAAATGACGAATTGTTATGGTGTGTCCTTGTCTAGGTTTTAAATTATCAATTCTCAATCATTTTTCGACTTATAGTTGTCAATGAAAGTTTAATGAGAATTTAGGGTTCAAAGCATAGCGAAGAGAAATAAAGGAATTGTTCTAATGTGATAAATGAAACAAGAAAACATCATAAGTTTGGGTGTGTGATATTTCCTTTCAACCCCAAATGCTAATTAGATCAATTATGGGGTTAACATAAAAAATGAAATTCAAATGTGTAGATCAAGTGGCAACTTATGTTTTGGAATCGATTTTATTTAATAGATTGGGATGAGTTAAAAGTAAGATTCACTAGTGGCTAGAGGGATATGTAGATTTCCAAATATGGTAGCTCTACATTACTTTCCATAATAAGGCTCCAAAATATTCTTCCTTGTTCATTATATCTAATTCAATTGGGGACGGATGTTGGTTTTTGGCAAGGTCCCATTGTTTTCCATGGTTTTCTACCTTTCTAAAGTCCAAATCCATTCCATCGGAGGAGGAAGGATGGATTTTATATTTTATTATCTATAGATCTCAACTTGTTCCATCAAGGGAAGATGGGTGTTGCAATTGTATTTCTTTGTAGTCCAAATTCACTCCGATGAAGAAGGAAGGCTAGTTTTCCCTTTTTTATTTTTAGGTCAAGCTTACTCCATTAGGGGCGAACATTGATTCTTTAATATAGTTAAATTTTGTTCAACAACATTTTTTCGATATCAAATAGGATGCCTATAGAACTTGAAATTCTAAGTCAGTTATAACTTAACAATTAGCCCCAATTGGCCACCAACTAGGCCTTAAAATTTGATTATTCATAAGTTTTTTTTGCAACCTATTTTAAAGCTGGGGGCATTTAAATTTATATGAAATTATAATGATAACTTGAACTTGCCTAATGAATTGATTACAATAGGAATATAGGAAGCAAATTGACAAATGTCACCAATTAATTGAATTTGCATTTACATGAACCTTCATGGAACAAAATAGGTTGAAAATGATAAACTATTTTGAAGGATTTCATCTTTAAGTTATGCTCATGAAATGCCTATTGCAAGGAGGTTACCTCTTCACCATTGAATGTTTTAAAAGTCGTCTTCCATCATTCATTGTGGGGAGAAAATTCTTCACAACTAAATTTCTTGCTTCCTATATATTACAAAAAACATAACTTTTTGTAGTTTGATACTTCTAATTTTATTTTTTCACCTATTATAAGAGGGACTTTATTAAAAACTAGGTGCTCCTAACCAAGTTTTTATCATGGTTATAGAAAGAAAAACTTCATTTCCAATAATTCAATGTAGTAGAAATTGAACTCAAATATTGATACATGTGGTGTCAACAACAAGTTCCAAATTTGGGGAATAATTAACCATAAGAAATGAACATCTCACCACCAAGATTCATGTGACATTCCATTATTAACTTACTATTTTTTTAAAGTTCAAAAATCAAAACAAAATTTAATGAGACACGAGATTATGGGTAACCTTTGAGTTCAACCTATAAACAAACAAATTTTTGTAAATTATTAGGTCATCGTTTCAATAATTATAGGGATCAACAACAAAACATGATCATGTTGGTTATCAACTTGACTTCACCAAACATTACAAAGGTCATGTCAATCATCAATTTAACCTAACTTCATCAAACACTACAAAAGTCATGTTAATCATCAACTCAATTTCACTAACAAAAATAATTATAAAATAATCAACAACTATCACAAACAAAAGAAAGTATCGAAAAACAACTAGAAATTCACGCTAACACAATAATTGTTAAGTTTCAAGTATTTTGCCTTCTAACAAACACACCAAAAATATAAGCGATTTCACACTTCTTTCTTCAAGGCCTATAAATACCTCATAATGGGTTCAAAATGAACTATGTTTAATGAATGATATAATGATGAGTCATTATGTCATGTTCATAATTTAATGAATTTAAAATGCCACATAAGAAAAATAAAATTTAATCAAGGCCAAGGAGGAGTTCACCGATTTGTAACTTGTTGTGAAAAATCACTTTGAATTCATTTACTTTCAATGAACATCAACTCCACTTCACCCATCCAAATCTAACAAGCATGAGTTTATTGAAAAGCTAATGACTAGTCATTTATGTTCATCAAATTTCAAACTCTGCATTATAATGGTGATTGAATTGTCCACTCCCAAAACTATTAAATCTAAACTAAACACACGCTAAACCACCTCTACTTCCAACAATTATATTTCTCCAACAACTTCAATGAGGTTGAAATTTTATGGGAAGCTGTTTTAGATACTAATTTAATATTGTTTCAAATTTAAAAGAAATTTATTGTTATAGTCAGGAAATTTCAAATTTAAAGTGGAAAATCAAAGATTGATTTGAAGGAAAAAATAACTTCAAGCTTGTTTTATGCATAGTGTTTGTTCTCATTCTCTCAAGTACAAGAGACGATCATGTTTTTTTTTCCTTCACTAGGTTAATGTGAAGATTATTCAACATCCTTTTAACTTGAATGTATTATTAATTCATTTAATATATATTACCACTATCTCTAATGTACTACTTATTTATGTAATACATAATCAAGTTCAGAGATAGGTCTCCCACCACAAAATTTTCATCACCACCCATCCACTATCAAACCTAGGATTTTATCAAATTTGTCAAAATTAAACATTTTGTTTGGTTACCATTGTTGCAGGGCCATCAAACTAAACCTTCTAACCCTAATGAAAAAATATTTAAAAGAACACAATTTCATGGAATATTAATTTGTTAGCATGGCAAGCAATTTTGGAAGATGTGAACCTCAACTTACACCACTAAATGAAGAAAAGCTTAAATTGCTTCCTAACATGAATTTGATGCAATTAGCTAAACATGAAAAATTGATTGAAAGAAAAACATGCCCCTAGCTAGAATTTGAACACATCATTAGACCATGGCACCAAAGGTTGGGTGCCAACGCGCGTTCCCTCGTGTTAATGCTAGAGTTGAACCCATTGCAAATGACAAGCCTAAGATTTTATATGAAAGCATTTGTCAAAAATATGAAATTGTTGTTCTAATGTGGTATGCAAAACCTGGATTAAACCACTATCAATGGTTACGTGATTTGTTATTCTAAATTCCAACTGATCATTAAGTGGAACTATTCACACGCACCGTCCATTATATCTTAGAATTCTTGAAAATAGATTGAATGTCTATTAGATTATGGTCTAAGGGGCATGATGGTCATGCCAATTTATCCTTTGTAGAAATTTGTAGTAACATGTGAAAAAATTCATATTTATTTATTTATTATTTGAACATTTTGTCCAGGTATGATCTCATGTTGTATTCAAATTAGATTATTAAATAAACCTCCTTTTGATTTCCTTTCAAATTTCTTACCATCTTGATGATGATTCATAAAACTAATTATACTACTAATTTTATCATTTTGTATATCATGCCCAAAACATGTTTATGTGTTGACTTTTGTGTTTCAATTAAGTTTTAAAACTTGTAGCATATAAATGTTTACTTAAAAATGCTAACACGAAAGGCTAACACTTGGATGAACATACACAATACCACAATGATCAAAATTTTAAATAAATGACCAAGGTAGTAATTAAATTTGATTTCATTTATTCAAAACTTAATTATGTTTGGATAATGTAAATTTGAATGAATTAACTCATTAACTTGAGAACACCCTACACCCTATTCTACAATTAAAATTATTCAACTCTTAAGGTTACACAATTAACACAAGTCGAATTAATAAGCTTTGAGTGACTTAGGAAGCTTATATGGGTTAGAATTTGGGCAAACTTATCCTTGGGTGGTACCACTAAGAATGTCACGCCCTAAATTTCTAAGACCCATCCAACACATAAAAAAAGCTTTTCATTCCAAATTATTTATCAAAAGGTTATCTAAGTCATGTAGAATTCAAACCTTTATTTAAATTTACAAAAAAATGTGTTTTAATGTGGAAAATGAATGCATAAGGAAAAAGTTTCAAGAATGTAACGAGGGATTTTTTTGATTAGGAACACAAAAAGAATCTATTTTTTGGGAATTTTACTTGGATGTTAATTTTTAAAAACAAACGCCAACCTACTTGATGTCTTTTATAGATAATTGATTGAATCGATTTTCATTTAGTTATGAAATTTTTAAATCAAAATCATGAAATCCCAAAAGGCCATTGATGTCAAGAATACAAATGATAACTATTTTCACCTTTGGTTATTTTGATGACTAGTTTGGATCATTCCCTTGTGCATGTACTAAATAAACAAGAAAATATATCTAATGTGTAAGTGTAAGGACACTTTTTTTTTTAAAAGTTAGGAATTGGTTTAGGAATGAGTCAATAATGGTTTAGGAATCAAAATGTTAATGCATATTATAGGTTTTTGGGTGTTCATTATTTTTCATGAGTGTGTGCATAGGTGGGGAAAACATAGCCCACTTAGTCCAATTAAATAAACTAATGTATAAGTAGATGGAATTTTATTTTTAAAATTGGGTCCAACTTTCTTATGATTTTGGCAAGGTGGGTTCCTAATGGTACCACCTAAAGATAAATTTCCCCACTTCCTAGATACAACCTTTACCTATCTTAAACTATTAACAATTGAAAGAATAACCAATAATGAGACCTTGGAAAACAATGGTGTTGAATCAAGGCTCATAAATATCTTACGGTGAAATAACCTAAAATTTAATTTAAAGTAACTTAAGGTAAAATAGTTTTAAATAACCTCAGGTGCAATAACTTATAATAATAATAAATATAAAATAATATAAGGTGGAATAACTTAAAATAACTTAAAATAACCAATGGTATAATAACTTAGAATAGTTTTAAATAACCTATGGTATATTAACTTATAATAATCAAAAGTGGAATAACCAAAAATGGATAACCAAAAATAACATAAGGCAGAATAACCTAAAATAAACAAAAATCCTAACCTATGGTAACTTAGGAAGCCTATGGTAGCCTAATAATAACCTATTGTAGCTTAGGAATAGCCTATGGTAGCTTACACTAACTTTAAAATAGTCTTAAATAACCTACACCAACTTAAGATTAACATAGGAACTTAGCCTACGGTAGGTTACACATTTGCTTTAAAAAAAAATGCATAATAACATGTTCAACATTGCTTCATTTTGCACCAATCAACTATTTTATGAAAAGTTTTTATTTCAATCTTTTGTGACCTCGAGGTTTGAATAATTGATATTTTATAATTCATATGTGCAAATCTATAGTCCCACAACCCAAAATGTAATTTTAACAAAAAATCTACCAATTTAAGCTTATCTACTAAGACCAACATGTAAAGAAAGATATTGAAACATCCACTACAAGGAATTTTCATATTAACGACTAGGTTTTCTATTAGGTTTTAGTCGTAAAAGACACATGTGGAACAAATTCCTCTAGTAACTTTTGACAAGTCGCATAGGATTTTAGTTGCAAAAAACATGACATGGCAACAAGTCAAAATGGGAGTTGCACTAACTTGCAACTTACACAACATACATTTTGCCAACATCATCCAACATACATCTTGCCAACATGGCACTCTCATTTGTGACTTCTTTTACAACTAATATGTGTAGTCGCATATGATGACAAGGCATAATCATTTGCAACTACTTTTATGACCTAGGTTAGTAGTCACATATGACACCATGAAATGATACATATTCAATTAAGATGTCTCCATGTGGTAAAAATCCATCCATCAATCAAATATAAACTAACCATCAGATGATGTACACATGGCAGTCCACGATAATTTTAGATTTAATTTTTTGAAAAATATTTAATATAATGACATCATCTACAATGGATAGGATGCTTCACATGGCAAAAATCTATGTGACAATTAGGCAAGGAATATATGTTAGATGATGTACACATGTTAATAGATCTTATTTTTAGTTTATTTTTAGTAAATAATAAACACTATGATTATTGTGCTTATGGCCTTGATTTTGCCATGTGTCAATGAATGGTATTTTAAAATTTTAAACTTTTATTACAATTACCCTATTTACGACTATAATTCTACCATGTGGCATTGTAAAATAATTAAATATATTTTATTTAAATTTACATTTGATCACTTAAAACTTGTAGCCATTGATTTTGACATACACATACATATACTAAATCCATCATGGACATACACATGGCATCCTAAAAGAACATCCATAGAACTAAAAATGGGGTCATATGTGCAATTATAATAATTGCATAATATAACATTGTTGCAACTGCATATGTGACTACAAGAGTTCCAAGGTGCACTATACATGTGACTACATTAGTGGCCTAGAATGGATAGTTTTGACTACACTAATTGCAAACAAAGATACACATGCAACTCCATTAATTGCAAAGCAAATTAAATCCTAGATTGCTACATTACTTAAGGCAATGCAAATCAAGGATGCAAGTAATTCAAACCATGATAGGATAATCATGTAATCAAATTTACAAGTTGTTAATCTCACTTTATTGATTTGATGAGACAAAGATACAACAAGGAGACTATAAATCAAAAAAAAATTCATCTTGTTTATACATGGTCCATGACATAATGCAAAAGAAGTTCATAGCTTTAACCCGCATGCCACACATTACTAGGAAAAGGTTTTTGCATACTTGCACCTTCACAAAGTGTGAATTGACCCTTCACATCCTTGAGCAATAATTGTGGAGGGTCGTCTTTAGAATTTAGAAACATCAAAGTTGTTTATGGGAGCATCACACCTTACACCTCAACCTTGTAAACATTATATCCAATAAGAACCCCATGAAACATATCACTAACAACACTGGATAGTACTACTTCACATCCTGCAATAAAATGATTGCCTTAACCACTAGTTGTTCCACTTGTATGATGTTTGTTCATCAAAAACATTGAATTGCCTTTGGCAAACTACACATGAAAGTTATAACATAAACAACAAAATCCAAGTTTTGGAATGCAAAACAAAAAATTGAACCTTGTTTAATCAAAATCACTAAAGACATGGTGGGGGCATTTGTGGCACGGGTTGGGCTTCTATAGTTAAAGCATGCTCTGTTGTCACATGTCCTTCAAATTTCAACATTGGAGGATTTGTTCTGGTTGTTTATTTGCTTTCTTGCCCTATTGTTCACATGGAACCAAACCATATATATAATAATCTCTACATTATTTAATATCTATGTTGACTACAAAAAATTATCATGCAAAGTAAACTAAAACATAACAAAACAATCCATCTTTGATGATTACAAAACATCTCCTTATATTTAAATTGTAGATTTCAACCAAAAGTTGTCATATGCAAACTTAATACATTGCAACATTGGTTAGACCTTGGTATGGGGTCCCATGTGCTGCTTAAAGTAGGATGATTTCATCTTCATCATGTATTTGTGTGGATTGCAAAATAACACTTACATTGTTTATTTTACTACCATGACCCATTGTTAGTCCCAAAAGATGACAAGAGAAATCCAATATAAATACAACATGGTTTATTTCTTTAAATTTTAGTAGCTTTATTATGTTAGGCCAAATGTACCTTACTCACCACCCTAGTTGCAAGTGCAAGTGTTGAGTTGTGATTATAGGAACCTCGTTTATTATCATTGTGGCCACATCACTTACCTACATTATAATATAAACATATATTAGTTTATTTGGGCCCCTAGTTGTGCATCATTTCCAATTTGATCTATTGTAGGTTATATATATATTCATGGTTAAACTAAACATTGAAATGTACGACCCATTTCAAATATTTGCAATCTTTGTGAAGCATACTAAATTATGGAACCACATAACTAAAAGGTGGAAGGTAACACATTTCCAACCCACCAACCCATCATGTATACCACTTGAATCAAAATTTACAACCAAGTTCTTGTTTTTCCTTTCAAGTAAAGTGTTATTATCTACCACATCAACTATAAATGAGGACTTCCCAGACTTGCTGGATTAGACTAAAATTGTCACATAAATTCAAAAATAATGGAATTGAGGGGTTAGATGGACTTGGCATTTTCATTACATGATTCAAGGACTTGGGCAACTTGGGCCAATAATTTCATGCAATTTGGATTCAATTGTTGTCATTCATGATGACAAACCGTTTATATTGCCACCTTGCCATAGTATGCATGCACATGCCAAAGGTATTGTACATTAGCAATCCTAACATGTAAGAACTTGAATTTAGGTTGAACTTATGGGTTGTACAATCTCCATCATTTGGCATGATTTTAATGACCATAATCATTTAATCCAGTACAATTATAAATCTAATTGTAAACATTCGTTGTTTTTTTCCAAAATCATATTAGTGAGTTTTCATATTCAAATAAAAAATTCAAAATTCAAATATCGCTTTTCAAATTTCAAATAACCTTTTTGAATTGGAATAACAAATTTCAAAATTCAAATATCATTTGTCAAATTCAAATACCAAATTTTGAATTGAATTTCATATTCAAATTCCAATTTCGAATTCAAATATCAATTTTCATATTCAAATTAAAAATTTTCAATTCAAATAATAATTTGATAAACTCAATTTATTTTTAAAAATGAAAATAGTTACATTCATATTATAATATCAATTTTGAATTCAAATATATATATTTTAGATTTGAAATATTAATTTCCAAATTTAATATATGAACAATGTAAACACATATACATTATATATATATATTCTAAATACGAATTTCATACATCCATAAAATATATCCCTAAGTCACCATATAATACCTCTAGGGGTGTGACTAACTTGGTGATTATTGCAATTAATGGGACATATCAACCTATTCATGAATGAAAATAGTCTTGAAAACTATCCAAACCAGTGTACCCATAGGATGAAAATTTTAATAATCACAACAAAGTCACAATAATGACCAAAATACTTGAAATTTGATTTTATAATTGCAAACAATCCAAAAGTTAATTGCAAATTATTACAATTCACATGTAGTCACAAATGGAGTGATTAGATTTTGGTTAATTTCTCTTAGTGAAATTAGTTCTCTTTTGAAAGACCCATTAAGGCAACATATCTAGGTGAAAAAAAAAAAATAGTCCACTAAGAAATGTAACTTGTCAAAACAAGGATTGGAATAGTTAGATGATCTATTGTAACTTTTAACCCAACAAATTTCACTGGATTTGGAACTATTACTTAAAAAATCTCAAATGCCAAAATAATTGAATAGCTATAAAATTAGTAGGTCTGTAAAATAAAAATATATAGTACAATTGTAAATAGACCTTTAAAGGGTAGGTCTTAAAGTAATTAACTAACCTAAACTTAAAACTATTGGAATAAACATTACTTTGTTCAGATGTGTTATAAGGGAATTATACTATTGAGAAGACATTATTATAGTATCTAAGAAAGAATCCAACAAGGTTATAATTACAATACTAATCATTTCATGGCGATTTTCTACTAGGCCTAATACATTACTAAAAAAATCAACACACATATGTCTTTAGATAACACATTTTAATGGCACAATGACACCTTTTTCCATTGTTTCATCATAACCACACCTTATACCATTATTGGAACATTATAGTAGCTTATTATTATTGTTGTCACTTGTATTCAAGTATGATTTCCACACATCACACACACCACATAACTATTGGAAATAATTTATAGCATCTTAAAACCATTCCTCACAACCTTACTTGAGTTTGATTCATTATTCTATTCTATTATCTTGCTCCAACAACTTTGTCCTTCTTCCCAACACAACTTTATCTTCACACCCACCATCTATTCATCTTTCCCCTTCCTCCTTTTTTTTCGCTCACAAAAACAATCCCTTAAATAAGTAAATCAATATTGCCTACTTCCTACCCAAGTGTCCATCATAACCAATTCAAATCTTTAAAATTTTCCTTTGATTTATTTACCCCATAGACTTTCCTACCTATCTTCTAAACTTATGGCAAGACCTTTTTCATTAGGGAAAGTTGTTGGGCAAGTTAATTAGTCACCTAACATTTCCTAAAGTATTGGAAGTAAAGTCAATTAAACCTCCCAAAATAAGGGACTAGGTAGGGGGTTTACCTAGCCACTCCTACCTACCACTAGTAATTTTAGGTTATTATATTGTTGTAATAAATAATAAAAACTAGTCCAAGGTTTGATAATTCCATCTTAAATAAGGCCCATTGCTCGCTCGCTCACTCACTTCCTTCTTCTTGAGAAAGTTGCCTGGATCATTTTTTCTTTCTCTTTGGGTTGTTGGTTTAAACTTTGATTTTGAGGATTTTCCTCCTCACTTGAGTTTTTTGTAAGGAAATTAAATGAGAATGATTAATTCCTTATAAATGAAAAGAGGAAAGAAGAATGTTGATAGGTGCACAATATTTCTTTGACATAGTTTTGATGGTGTAGGATTTTTAAATTTCAAGATTTTAACTTTTGAAGGAAATGGTTTAAAACCTTCTTGAGTTTTGTGGTATATCTTTTGTTTGATTAAAGTAAAAAGGTTTAAATTTAACAAGCTAATGGGTTTTGTAGTTAAATTTTCAATAAGCCTATGCATGTTGGATTTGAATAATAAATGTGATTACAATGATGTTTTATATGTATGGGGGTGTATTGTCAAGGTTGAACATTTTGTTCATCACTTCAAAGCTTTGTTAAATAGATGATAGGTTAACATAAGATTATGAAATTCTAGGAGCTATAACATTTTTTGTTTATTTTTTGAGCGCAACTTGAATCAAATCATTTGGAAGGGTTAAATTCAAATGGTGTCCATGTGAGTGAAGGAAGGTTTACGTTCTACTTTTTTCTTTCAATGTGCCCATGTCAATGTTTCCTTGGATACTTTACACATCAAACCTTTCAATTCATTCTAATAAAATACTAATAATTTATGATGTTTAAATTAACTATAATTTAATATAGTTAAATATCCATGCATGTATAGTGATTTTTTTGTTAATATGAAACAATTATTAAAGGAACATATACATAGAAAATGTAACATTTTGTTTATTTAATTTGTTTCAAACTATAAATGTAAATCAATATTTCATATTTGGATCTTTTACTTTCATCACCACCAATAACATATATACAAGTATATTCCCATTTTAAAAATTGAAAGTTCAAGGTTGAAAAAATACTTCAGATTTGTGTTGGATGATTTTTTTCAAGTTTAAAATACTTTCAATTCCTTAAAATATTATTTTATATTATTTTATTTTAATTGGTTATTTCACCCTATGTTCTTATAAGTTATTGTACCCTAGATTATTATTGCCTATTTTAGGCTAGTTTTGGTTATTCTAATCTATTCACATTAGGATATTTAAGATTATCCACCCTTTAATTATTTTTTATTCTTTCAAATTATACCACCCTAGGTTATCCTTGGATATTTTTCGTTATTCCACCTTAACCTATATTAAGTTACTTTAAGTTATTTTGAAATATTATAAGCTATTTTCAACTATTCTAAGTTATTTTAAATTAATTTACTATGTGTTATTCTTAGTTATGTTAAGTTATTTTATCCTAGGCTATTATCCATTTCTATAGGTTATTTTACCCAATGTTATTCTTAATTATTATAAGTTATTCGACCTTTAATTATTTTTTGTTATTTTATGTAATTACACCTTAAGCTATTTTCAACCATTATAACCTAAATTATTTAAATTTATTATAGTATACGCATACGATGGTGCCCGTAATGTGAAAAACTATAAAGGAAGGGCTATACCATCTATTATTATAGGTTATACCATTAGATAACTTTGAATTATAATTTATAACAACCTAATGTTACATAACTTGGAAAAACTTAAAGTAGAATAAATTAAAATAATGAAGAATAATTAGAATTAACCTATTATAACTTATGGTGGAATAATAAAAAATGACATATAATAATTCAACATGGAATAGCCTAAAATAATATAAATAATTAAAGGTAGAATAACCAACAATAACAAAAACAACCTATGGTAGAATGACCCAAAAACAACCTACAATAGATTTTGTAAAAAGAATTTATGGTGTAATAACCTAAAATAATCAAATAATTACTTGAGGTTAAATAACATATAATAATTTAAAGTGGAATAATATTTATATAAAAAAATCATGACTCCATTTACAACTAATTTTGTAATTGAACCGGACATTATATGATTAAAGGGTATTTAGTCATGTGGGACAAGTTGTTATAACAAAAAGTAATTGAATGTTTGACATGGCACTCGTCATCCTATAATCATAAAAGATAATTGTTAATATATATAGGATGAATCATAGAAAAAAAATCATATGTATTAATGATATGTCATTATAAAAAAATGTGATAGAATACGATTAGCAAACAATGGACCATTTGATTAATGAAATTTATATATAAATTAAAATCATTTTTCTAAATTATTATAACAAATCATTTGTAATAGGTAAGTATGTAGTTAATAGGTCTAGGTAGGTTGAAAAAGGTGAGTAGTTTACTTAACTTACCACCCTAGCGCTCTAGGAATGCACATAGGTTGCAAATATTAAGAATTGAACATTTCATTTCCATAGTGATAAACCAAATCCTTACCAATGGACTGCACCATCAAAAGTGTCCAATTTTTTTCAAGTTTTTATTTCACATGATTATTTCATATCATTGCAAAACTATGAGGTAGGTAATAGGCAAGTTATAGGATGGGAGGTAGGAAATAGGTAAGGAGGTAGGTAGGTAGGTGGTCAACATTACCCATGTCATTGCATGGTAGTCATTTTTCAATCATAATGGATCAATTGGCATGTTGTTCACAATCATTTGAAAACCCTTGTCATCATTGTCCATGTCATTTTAAACAAGAGTCAATTTATAATCATATAAAAACAACTAAAAGTCCACATCATTTTGTCCTTTGTTATAGATGTCCTATTGATGAAATAAATTTTCAACTAATTCTTTCCTTATTACCATATGTAATATTATCATTCATTAATGACAAAAAAAATTCATTTATGACTATTTATTTTTCCATGTAGGATTTAAAATTATATTGCATGAATATAATCATTCATAAAATCATTGAAGACTTTTAATCATTGTTTTATTGGTTGCAAAAGACAATATTCTTTCTAATGTAAACTAAAACAACCAAAAATAGCCTAAAATTATGTAGGGTGGAATAGCCTACAATATCTAAAAATATTTTAGGGTCTAATAACATAACAAAGTTTAATGTGCAATAACTTAAAATAGCTAAAAATAACATAAACTAGAGTATCCAAAGGTGATATAATTTAAAATAGCTAAAAATAACCTAGGTTGAAATAACTTAAAATATCATAAGGTGCAATAATTTAAAGTAACCAAAGGTGGAATAACCAATAATAGCTTAGGATAAAACAACCTAGGATTAATTTAAAATTCTAGCCTATGATAGCCTATAACCAAAAAGAAAGGGTCCGAAAACACATTGCACATTGACTGCCCTCAACGAACCCATGCACCCATGTTCTCCTGATCTATTCCACACAGTTCAGACCTTCGATCTTACACAACACTCTAACTGCCTACTCATTCTTTCAGACGAACATTACAAGACCCAAGGACATACAAGTGCCTTGCATTCCACACAACAACAGAGCAGGTTTTGCCCAATCACACAGATGCCAGTCAGGGAATTCTTTCATTACATTTGCAGAGTATGTACATCCCCGAAAGCGCAAGCTCACTTTTGCATCAGATGTTCACAAAAACACCGGATTCCCAGTGCCGTCTACTCTCTCTCTCTCTCCAATTCTTCTGCAATAGCTTGATCGATTGTCAGGTGCAACGGAAAGTTTTTTAACATTCAGCCAAACTACTCTATGCTCCCACAAACATTCCTTCCTCTATTTCTCTCAGAGCTCTTTAGTCTCCCCGGCAAAAATCTGCTTCTCCTCCCTTCACCGAGCTTCTTTTTCTCCCCAAAACTCCGTCACACCCAAGCGTTCTCCCGTTTTGTTCTCCACTTGGCTTCTCCATCAAGACTCCTCCTCCTTTTCCCTTTTCGGCGCATCAATGCAGTTCCACTCCTCTTCATCATTCGCGCCGCCTTCATTCCTGTACACCTTCACACACAAAACGTCCCATGCACAGCCATGCAGCCGTCATGGAGAAAACATCCGCCGCCAAAAATCAGGACGGCTAATTATACCAAAGCACACCCTCAAGGCCCGGGTGTTCACACTGTGTGGAAACCCACTTTCGTGTTACAAGCCTACAATAACTTCAAGCTAACATAGGAACCTAACCTACGGTAGGCTACACATACGTTTTTTAAAAAAATGTGCACAATAATATGTGGTGACAAATCATTTTATTTATTTAAATAATGGTTCAATGATTAATGATTTGTTCCTCAAACATGTAGGTGAGAGGAAGTGATGGGTTCGAACCTTCACATTTACACTTTAAGTTGGTGGGTTAAGTGGGTTAGGTTAGCCTAAGTTCTTAAGTGCCTAACCTAGGCTATGCTAGGTTCCTAGCTTATATGTGAACTAGGAGGCTAGCTTAGTGAATTAAATAATAATGAATTCACTTGTCCATAATAGTTGGTCTTTTTTCACTAAGGGTTCGCCCCTTTTACATTGGTAAATTTGTTCAAGTTTACCCAAAATTTAATGAAATACAAAGTGAACTAGAACACATATTGGTGGAATGCATTTTTGCTCAATGTTATCACAATTTTACATAAAAGGCAGAGTATCATTTACAATGTTTTCAACATATGAAAAGAAGAAAATATGACTTACAAAGTTACATTATTTTATTTTGCAAACTTGCATCGATGTTGAACACCTCATGTTTTTGCTTACAACATTTGACATTGAGGTTCCTCAAATTTTCTCCTATGCAACTCTATTGATCATGTTTAATCAAATGTTAGAATCTTAAAACTTAAATAAAGGAATTGACCACAAGACATAGATAAACTTGGAGAGAGATTTTTAATTGGGATGGCCAAACTAATGGGTAATCCTCATGTAATTATTAAAGTCTTTCAAAGATGCGTCACACTTAATTTCTAGTTTATTCATAGATCAAATTAATAATAAGATTGGGTGGTGCTTCAAAAAATGAAGTGCATGAAGAAACTAGGAAAAGGATATGAAATAGGAACCATCATTAATTATAATCATCTATTTGAAGGCATAAAATAAATATGCATTTCCACACAAAAAGGATATATTATGCGGTTATTGAACAAGCTAATATTTTAATCTATTTACTTGAAAAGGTTTCTTTTTAATAAATTATATTGAGGTCATAACTCATGTGATATGTGTGTGAGAAAAGGTTGTAAAGTGTGTGTCTCTATTTCTCCCAAAGATGTGATATAATGGCACACAAAAAAAATCTTGCAAGGCAAGATTCTTTTGAAACAAAACATTGCCTTGGGTCATGTAACTAATTCTCCTTTACTATTAATAACTATCAAGTCCATTGGCATCCATTGTTGCTTCTTGTCGATGTAGAACATCCTTTATTGCTTGTTTTTTTGTTCCTTATTCAATTTTTAAAACTTCTCTTCAAGAATGGCCTCCAAAATAATCTCTTGTGTTTTTTTCCCTCCAAAACAACCTCCTTTTATTTTTACAAACTCAATATGAAAAAATACCACAAATTATTTTTTAAAAAACCTTTATAATTATAAATATCAATTTCATCCGAGATGAAATGATACAAAGGTATGGTGACTTAGTTCATTTGTAATGCCCCATAGTTAATTTGGTTAGTGAATTACAATCACATTTCATATTAGTGCAACCCCATATTCAAGTTGTTAAAAACGACAAAGATTTCAAATTTATCTTTTCTTAATACCATTCTAACAATAACAAATTGCAAATACAACAAAATGACCCATGGCCAATTACTTTGTCTTATGCTTACATAAAATTATTTATAAAAATATGATTAAATTATTCTTGAAAATTAACCTTGAATTTTCTTAATACTATTATGTCAAGGTTGATATTAAAAATTTCCAAAAAAATGTTATTTTCCAAATTTTTCAATTTTTTGAAAATAAGCATTGTTTTAAAATTCTAGTTACAATGTTTTTCAAAAAATTGGATATTTTACATTCATTACATTCATTTCAAAAAAATTGAAATTTCCCATAACATATTTAAAACATTGTTATATAGATATACCAAACATTTTCAACATTAACATTTTTTACGACTTAAAAACATGTAAAATTAAACACTAGTTATTCTTAAACTGGGTCATTTTATTGTATTTTCACCCAAAATACACATGTTTTCTTATCAAACATCAATATGTTTGTCATTTTATAAATTTTAAGAAGTTGATAAATGCATAAAAATACAAGTTTTTAGCTTACAATGTCATATTTGTGTCCATATTCAACATTAATTAATTCCTAAAAAGGCTAGTAAAATAAAATAAAGTAAAAGCAATTTGCTGAAATTCTATAGATCAAACAAGTAGTTCAAATACAAGATAATTTGGAAATTTACTATTAGACTAAACATATTTAGAGATTATTGTCGGAATTTTGAAATACTCAAATTGGGGAATCAAACCTCCTTTTTCAAAAAATTAATTATTTCAAGAAGATTTGCCAAATAGGAGTCATAGATATGATACTTAATCATGCAACCTTTTCAATGGTCTTCAAATTCATTACCAATCATGTCCATTGCCCTTGATAAATATGTTAAAAAAACTCCCATCTTAAAGTAATTCAAGTGGTTACATGAAAACAACTACCAAATCAAAATTTGGATGAAAGTTGCACCACGGTGGCATGAAAAGGGTTTTATTCCTATAAACTTAGTGCCAATTGGCAATGTTTCTAAATGCATGTGAAAAGGAAAACAAGTACTCATGGTGGCCACCCATAATGATTGGCCTAGGTGGTGGTTTTTTTTACAAAAACATCAATATGACTTTTGTCTTAGTAAAAATTTTCAATGGCATGTTCCAATCTTTGAAGTTAGTCTTTGAAGTTATTCTGTTTCAATATTTAGGTTTATGGATGGGCATGGGTGAACAATTAACATTAGATTTTGGGTGGATTATTTTTGTGTGGTGATTTTTTTGCGACCATTAAAGCTATTCTTAAGCTTTCAACCTTATTTGACAAAATCCCAATAATGTTTTAACCCTAAGCCAAAGTGACAAATAATAAAATTTCAAATTTAAAGAAGATTTTAATTTTAGGTTCAAGTGCTAATATTTTGATTCAAACACAAAGTGATAAAAATATATAGTTCCCCTAAACCAAAGTAACAAAAAGATTTAAAACATAAGCCTAAATGTTAAAAATATTTTAACTTTAAGCCAAAAGAATAAAAAAAATTATAACCTTAGGCTTAAGTACGCTAAACTATTTAAACCCCAAGCTGAAGTGGTAAAACATTTCTTACACTAAGCTAAAATAAATAAAAAATACTAAACCTAGGACTAAATGTTAAATGTTTTTAAAAACCGTAAGCCAAAATACAAATTATTTAAAGACCTAGGTTGAAGTGTTAAAAATATTTTAACTTTAAACCAAATTGTTAAAATAGATTCTAACTTTAAGTCAAAATATTTAAAAAGATTTAAAGTGTATGCTAATTTGTTTTTAAAATTCCAACTTTATGTCAAATTTCAGCTCTAGGGCAATTTTGCAAACATGTACCAAAGTAGTTAAAACCACCATTTACATTTTTTATTAGAAAATTACAAATGGATTTTTTTTATGAAACTTTATTTTCAATGTATTGGTATACAATATATCCAATGAATCAAAATACCCAAAACATTTTGAAAACCATTGTAATTAATGTTTTAAAACATAAAAACATAATTCTAACTTCTTGAAAAGCTTTCAAAATGACATATTTTGGGAAACTTTTAAACAAAAATCTTAGTATAATAGTATAATGATTTTTTAAAAATGTAAAATTTAAAATTTTTCTAAGAACAAACACATATTAAGTAATCACCTAAAATGGTGGGTGTGGTTCATGATTGAGTGCTTGGACCCATGTCCAAAAAATTATAACCTTAAATCAAAGTACTAAAAGAATTCCAACCTTAAAACAAATTGATAACAAGCGCTTGAGTGCCAAGGGTGTTTATTGGTGGGTGGAGGTAGCCCTTAGGCACCACCACAATTGTCACTTCACAAGGGGCATTTTCACTTTTTTTTTACATACAATAGTTAGGAAATTCAATGAACTTGAATGATACATATATATTTTTTACATTTTAAGTTCAATATGCCAATGACATATGACAAACATTTTGAAGGCATCTTGGACACAATTAATACATAAGCTACTTCATTTTTTGAAAATACATATAATTCATTTAACATTTATATGTCATCTAGCTATTTATAAATTCACAAAAAAATTATTGAAAAATAGGTTGTGAGGGACATGGATAATGATATTATTTGTTTTATAAAACGTTTTATGCACTATAATTTCCAAAGGTAACAAACCCTATTCACTAATAATTGTAAATGTGGATCATTTCCATTTGCAAATTGTCTCTTTTGAAATCAAAGAACAAGGATTGGTGTAGAACACATCTAAATGTATAGGGTTGATATATAATAAATAGTACATCAATACATGGATGCACATTATATACATTTGAGTGTGAAATGATTGTATTTTACATTTTTGAACATATTGTTTCCTCGAAGGTCCACTATGGAGGCTCTAGATTAAAAGTAAAATATCAAAATATTTTAAAGTTATAGGTTTTGGGAGTTATACATAAATGGGTAGTTTTCATAATCATTTTTGTAACATGAATATTAGGGTTGTTTGTTGATGGATACCAATATCTAAAATGAAATAATTTGGATGACCATTTTTGATATTTGGATTATATTTCATTGATGCAAATTATGAGATTGTATATCACATTATGTAAATGATTATATATATTTGGAAATCAACTAGAATTATTATAATTTCAAATCAAATTTATTCATTTTTGTGACTTATATTAACATGAAAATATCATGATCTTATGGATATAATATACATTTGATTGAGACTTTGCATTCAATTTATTAACATGTGAATGTTGATGTATGCACACATGACTACAAAAACCCTTAAACATTATATGGGTATTATATTCATATTGAATAGTAAACAAACTATGGCTAATTATAGGTTTTAGGAATAAATCTAAAATGAAAATTTCTAGGAAACTTATTTGCAATTTCATTGTTCAACATGTTTTGTGAAATCTTTTGAAATGTGACAAACGATTTAGATATTATATGTCCAATATTTGAATCATTTGCATGAGTATTAATACAATCATTGATATATTTATTTATTGTGTATTCAATATTTGTATCACTTGTTTAAAAATATATATTATTCTCGCTTAATTAAGATTGGATGAAAATGGTGGTATGATCATGTTTTAGTATTTTTAATGTCATGTAAATATTTACACAATATGCAAATTTTCTATTTACTTATACATTTATTTCAATAATAGAAAGTGTTCATATGCTTGTAATGTCCAATGATAATATGAATATTCTCAATAATTTCATTCAATAGAAAGATATGCTACACATACAAGTGAAAGCTGTTGTATGATCAAAGTTGTCCAACATTTTCCTACATATTAATTTCCTCTTTCATGTATGTGCTTTAAAAAATAATTAATTGATCAATCCACAATGATATGAATGCATTTTCAATTGCAATTGCTTTTCATGAAAATCATATTTAAATATGAAATATTGAACTTAACAACCATTTCCTTTCCTTTGTTTTCTTTCATGAGTATTCACATCATGTGATTGAACTGTACAAACATAACATGGCCCATACACAACAAATGTTTAATCTACTACGATATGTAGCAACATAAGCAAATGAACATACAATTTGTTTCATGTTAATATAAAACTCAAACGTGAGAAAGAAACACCTATCCTTTAGCATTTATTCGAGAATCTAAAATTTACGTGATTCATAAGCAGCCAATTAAAGTTATGACCTTAACCATTAAAATGTCAAATGAAAAGTTCATCCTAGTCATTGATGGATACATTTGCTAAAAGGAGTGGAAAAATGTAAATCACATGATAAATCCCAAGTACAAATCAATTGAATGATTTAGTGTTAATCTAAACTAGCAAGTGGGTTATGAAAAGAATTGCAATTTTACACACTAAAAAAAAAAGGGTAGACATACATGTCATGACAAATTTCCCACTTGGATGAAAGAACTCATTGTAACAATTTCAATGATAAAACTCATCTTCCTTATTAGAGAACTATTCCCCAAAAATGTACACATTGTGTTAGCAACCATGAATATATGAATAAAAACCTTTGAAACACTAGAAATTCGCAAACATATGTATCACTATACACACCTCGTCATCGATGGTCAAATTTGCATTGTCTTCACTCAATATGATCAAGTGTTACTATTCCAAATTTATGGAGGGATAATGACTATGAGATGGATTGCGTTTTGTAGGTATTTCACTATGCTACCTACTTGACAATACAATCTTCGAAATACCCATTTTTAAATAAGCATATTCTCCCCAACTCCTTTTGCAAGAAAATTGCCTTCAACACTTTTATGTTTGCAGCACATACTCATTCACACATCACCTACCCAAGGAACAAAAACTTCATGTTCCCGGACATTAATTTGAGAAGATGTGAGAGGAGAAGTACCTAGTGGTGATTTGTAGCCTTGTGGAGCGGAGCACGTTTTCATATGAGATGCTCTTCCTCTCCTGTCTTCAACCAGATGTTCAAGTGAGTGAGAAACCTACCCTTCATCTCCTGTCTTCAATGATATCTTCAATTCAGTGAGAAACCCATCATGAATAATCTGGACTGCCAAGTTCTCGAGACTTTGCTCAATCAGGATCTACTCTAACAATTACAATAGAAGCAAAACCTAGAACTCAGATAATAACATCACCTTTAGATGATCTAGCATACCTTCTTCATAATCCCCAACTAATCTTCATAGTCTGTTCATGAAATCAAATTAGCTTACCCTCCAAATCAAGTTTAGATAAGACTACTCAAAAGCAAATTCATACAGGTCTGATTTCCAGTTTTGTAGCCCCTCCAACTGAAGTTCTTGAACCTGCTTTCACCTCATGTCCTAAGCACCTTTAAAAAGCCAGCAATCGAGTGCAACTTGTTGCCTGAAGCAGCAATAAAACTCATTGCTAATCCCCAAACATCATCTCCATCAATCACACAAACAGCAGAAACCACAATAAGAGGAGGATATTACCCTCCAAGGGCTGCGTCCACAACAAAACTATCCTAAGGTTCAAACTCGAATTGGCGGGACTTCTTTTCAGATCCTTCGAAGTTCGCAGTGGTGGGAGGGTAGGCCCGAGAATGTGAATCCAAGCCTGGATTTCAAGCATCAGAAGATGCATGACGCACTCCGCTTGGTCGACAACCGTAACCCTAGCTGGATGGGAACAAAGCTAGCGGCAACGGCACCAGGGAGTACCTATACCACTACTGGACAGATGAAAAGTATTCAAACTGTTTCAGCAAATGTAACAGGAAGATGTGCAGCCAGACTCTGTCACTTAATCTGTTGCAGTCATTACCTAATGAATGTGCCAGTGTGGGTTGCAATTGAAGAAGGTAGGTGTGCTCACGGGCAGATCTTTCAAAGTGGTTGTGAATTGGATGCTTTTGTGGGGAGCAGTTTGATCCACATGTATGCAAAATGTGGGAGCATGGAGGATGCTTGGAGAGCATTCACCGAGATTCCATCTGGAAATCTGATCTCTTGCACTGCTATGATATTTGAACACATTGAATTGTGGCAAAAGGCACTGGAACTATTTTGATGAATGCAACATGAAGGTGTGCAGCCTTGTTGACATGCATGCAAAATGTGGGAGAATGGAGGATGATTGTGGAGTGTTCAATAAGGTGCGTTTGTATGGAATGCGATGATATTCAGACATGTAAAATGTGGGCAAGTGCTAAGTGTAGGACACACTGGAGCTATTTCGACAAATGCAACCAGAAGGTGTGTGGCTAGTGCCTGTGTCTTTTGTTGGGGTGCTGAATGCATGTGCTGGTGTTCTTGCACTTGAAGAGGGCAGGTGTGCTCACGAGCAGATTGTTCACAGTGGGTGGGATTTAGATGTGTTTGTGAGCAATAGCCTGATTGACAAGCATGCAAAATGTGGGAGCATGGAAGACACTTTCCAGAGTGTTTACTTGGATGCCATCACACAATGTAATCACTTGCAATAGTCTGATACTTGGACATGGGAAATGTGGGGACAGGCAGGAGGCACTAAAACTATTTTGATAATTGCAATAAGAAGGTTTGCAGGCAGACTCTGACTCTTGTGGCAGTGCTGAATGCATGAGCCAGTGTAGTTGCACTTGAAGAGGGCAGCATGGTCATGAGCAGATTATTGAAACCGGTTCAGATGTCTTTGTGGGGAATAGCCTGGTTGACATATGCGGAAAATGTGGCAGCACAGAGGATGAATGCAGAGTGTTCAGCAAGATGCCCTTCAGAAATGTGATCTCTTGGAATTCCATACTTGTAGGGTTTGCCATGCATTGGCAGGTAACATCCCTTGGCTCTACAGTTTCTTAGCACATCTGTTTGAAATGATGTTGTTTGTCTTCTGTCAGCTTGTGGCGATGCAGGTCCGGTGGATGAAGGCATGCACTGTTATGATGCCATGAGCTCAATTTACACGATTTCTGAAGAGTTAGAGCACTACACCTTCATGGTTGACCTTCTTGGCTGTGCTGGCCATCTGCAGCAGACAGAGAATATGATCAAGTCAATGCCCTGACCAAATGCAGCTGTGTGAAGGGCTTTGATTGGTGCTTTGCAGAATTCATGGTAAGTGATGGGAGAACACGTTGCTAAAAAAGTGTTCTAGTACTGGAGCCTCAAAATGCTGTGGGCTATGTGCTGCTATCAAACATGTGTGCTGCTGGTGCCAAATGGGTCGGATCTTAGTGAGAGTGTTGAACATCAGAGACAGGACAAAGGTGCAAAGAAACAACCTGGTCACACCTGGATTGAAGTGAATCCATTTGTAGGAGAAGATCAGGACCACCCTCAGATGATTGGAATCTGTGCAGAGCTGAAGAGATTGTGAGGGCTGATGCAAGATGCCAGATATGTGCCAGATACAACATTTGTGCTGCATGATGTGGAGGAAGAAGTGAAGGCAGTTCACTTATTTCACCACAGTGAGAAACTGGCTATTGCATTTGGACTCATCAGCACAGCTCTTGGTACACCACTCCATATAATCAAGAATCTGCAGGTTTGTTGTGACTGCCACACTTCCACAAAGTTCCTTGCAAAACTTAATGCGCACTTAATCCTACTAGTGAGGGATGCCAATCCACGGTCATGATTTTGAGGATGGTGTTTATTCTTGCATGGATTCATGGAGATGCCAGCAATTTGTCTTCTCAATAGCTGATATGTTAGTTTGGGTTGTAGCATGCATTGTTGTATGAGGACATGCACCCATGTTTGAATGTCCAGGGTGCGTTCAGAGTTAAGGACTGTGTGAATGAAATATAGTATACAGAGGAAGGATGCCAAAGTGTAGTTGGTGTGTATTTTTGGTCCATAGGAATGTTGTTGTACAACAATGCAGTGCCAGGGGGTGCCAAAAAATACTTTTCTGTGATGACTTAAGGGCAACTTTAGACGAGGGTCCAAAGTCCAGGGACCAATGAATTTAAGCTATCTTATTGGTCAAAAGCTTTAAATTGATCCCAAGGCCTTTAGATGAGGGTCCAAGACCAAAAAGTGGCAAATTTTGAGGCTAAACCTACATGGCACCTGTTTTGGAGGGAAAATCAATTGGTTGGGACCAAAAAATAGTGTTAAAAGGAGAGCTCCTAATTTGGAGAACCAAGAATCAGGCTAGGGACCAAGGTAGAGTCCAACTCAAAGATTCAATTTGCTTCAAATGAGTCGTAATTGGTTCCTACTAGGAAATTGGACCCCGGACCCTCATCTAATGTGGGCCTTCGAACTTGCATCCTCTGAAAAAGAATGCAATATTGGTATGTCTTGTTAAGACTTTGTCGTGCACACAGAAGATTCTTAGCTCTTACCCGCCAGGGTTTGTGCGGCTGCAAGGGACATTGGAAGTTCCGAGTTGCTGTTTTTGGCTATTTTTCGCATCCGATCCGAAAATAGGAGGAAAAAAGAAGGAAAAGAAAAACCGTTACAGAGGCTCAAAGTCGTCACATTATGAGGATTTCTTTTGAGGTCGTCACATTTAGAGAATTGGCTCTAGCATGTCGCCAAAATATAGCACGATTCTTAAACTTTTTTACTTCGCTCTCTGACCTGTAGCCAAATTTGGCTAAATCCTATTGTGAGTGATGGCCAACCCCACCTCCCTCACAAATTTGAAAAAGACAAAAAAGACTAGAACTTGGAAGTTGGAACCGTGTCCTCTACGGAGTTGCGGTGGAGGTGTTGGTGCTGCTGCTGCGTTACTTACGTCCGTGTTGCGCGCATCCGCCGTGATCAACCGCACACGCTTGTTTGCACAACTTCTGCGGACATCCCCTTGGAGACTACAGCATTTCACATAAGCAAGCACTATAAATTGGTTGATTTTACAGCTACTTCATCATCATCTAGTCACTCAAGCTGAGCTTTCTGATTTGGATTCCAGTCTTCGAGGTCGTCGATTAATCCACACGAGGAATTAGCCAAATTTCAAAGGGCGTCGACTTTGGAGAATTTTACTTACTTACACGCTGGGGCAAGGATTTGTCTCCTTGTTGTTTCTGAGAGAGAGAGAGAGAGAGAGAACAAGGGATTGGGTGCTTGGTTTTTTTTTTTTGAAGGACACTAACTTGCTGAAAGATAGAGCGAAGGGAAGAGAGGAGTGGAGAATATTCAGCAAAACTACTTGTGATTCTAGAGTGCATAAATCTTGAGCATCGACGATGTCGCGCCTTCATAACCTTGTCATCAAGGACAAGGTGCTGGTGCTCCAGCTTACTACCCTCTCGGGCCTGGCTATGGAGCTGCACCCCCAGCCGGTCCTTACTACCCGGCCCCAGGGCCGTACTATGGCGGAAATCCACAGATGATGATGCAGCCGGTTCAAGGGTTGGGTGGTGCTCAGGGGATGTACCCAGATCAGCAGTATCAGAATCTGCAGGCGGAAGAGCACAGACATAAACAGCATGAACACAGGGCTGAAATGGGAGCCTTGGGAGCTGCGGTTTTTGCTGCTGTGAGTTTATCATCCTTACTACTGATCTGCTATTCTTCTTCTCATTGACAAAAAGGTTTACATCCCAATGGCACATTCCCTTGTTTCCAGGACTGTAGTAATCTGCTCCTTTGAAAACACTAACTAACTGTAGACTAAGGGCATCTTTCCATTGGGTTGCTGTGATCACAGCAGCTTTCCATTATGTTTTTTGAACTAGTTGTGCTCAAAGCCATCTCATAGCACTACCAGTCAAGCATTGACCAATTGCAGGAGCTGTGAGAGCTAGGAGTCTCACTCTGATTCACCATACAGTGACATCTCAGCTCCTTTTTTCAGAAGAACATGAGTCCCCAGACTTCCTCACATGATTAATTTACATATTTTCAATGCATTTGCAGCTCTCCAATGGAAATCAACTGTCCTAACAGCAAGAAACAGGGCACTATGTCAGTGACTTTCCATTCGGGTGCTGTGATCACAGCATAGTGTGTAACTCTGATCACAGCAGCCTAATGGAAAGAGACCCTAATTAGATTGAGAATTTTGTGTGGTCTTCTTCTCAGTGGATTGATCAATAGTTTCTGACAGTTTACTGGTCTTTTTCTTTTTTTTTGCAACAGTACGAAAAACGTGAAGAGAAAGTGGATCCTGCGCATGCTCAGAGACATCACATGGAAGCACAAGCTGCTGAGGCAG
>Ga0116227_10003582_pt1 | contig 34373 bp, 36 predicted proteins | sample S1TSphgellanicum_FD_89693 | JGI IMG/M metagenome (GOLD analysis project Ga0116227, IMG submission 89693) | Host-associated microbial communities from peat moss isolated from Minnesota, USA - S1T2_Fb - Sphagnum magellanicum MG | ecosystem: Host-associated > Plants > Peat moss > Unclassified...
AGGCAGGATTGACTGATCACATGACCTTTTTACCGCCCGGGGCGGCCTTGGCGCGCCTGAGCGAGACACGCAGAATGCGAGTGGACCCGTGCCGGACATAAAAGGTGAACCTGACTGCACCTTGCTGGCATGGGCTATGCGCGAGGTGGCGCCTTGGCGCCTCACCGGAGTCGATCATGCCAGGGCGATCGCGTTTTATGCCCAGCTGAACGCGGCGCATAACTGGATTTTTATCTACCATTTCGCCAATGGTGATGTGTCAATCGAACCAAAATCAGAGTCGGTCCAGCCGACCGCTGTCCAGATCGAGCGCGCGCAGAAATACCTAAGTCATTTTCATACCGTTGTAAAACGGCTGGACAGCAGTTTCAGGGCAACGCTGTGTATCGGGGTTGATGACGCGCTGCCGGAAGACTACCCATTTCCGGTATTCTGCTTTCAGAAGAAGCGCGGATCCCGTAACGTATTATTGCCGGACATCGACTTCCATCGTGAAGAATACTATGAGCATGCTGCGTTCACCGATTTTTATACCTACCACGACAAGCAGCCAAGCGCGGTATTTACCGGCGGCACTACGGGCGGGGACATCTCCGTGGCAACGGCGCGCGATCTGGCGTTGCCGCGGCTGCGCGCAGCCGGGTTCTTCTGGGGCAATCCACGCGTTGATTTCCGCTTGCCCCATATTGGGCAATGCACGTCACAGGAAGCCTATGATCTGCTGGAAGCACGGCCGTTCTGTCAGCGTCCTCGGCTGAGCTGGGGCGAACAGCTCGAGAAGCGCTTTGTCATATCCATGGACGGCAATGGCGCCACGTGCTCGCGTGTGGTTATCGTCCTGAAAAGCAATAGCGTGCTGCTGAAATACGAGTCCGACCACATACTTTACTATTTCGAAGGCATGCAGCCCTGGCTTCACTATGTGCCGATTGCGGAGGATGCCGATGTCGAGAAGGTTCTTGATCTGGAAATTTACGATTCCACGATCTTCGAACAGATAGCAGCAAAGGGGCGCGAGTTCGCCCAGACGTATTTAAGCAGAAACTCTGTTCATCACTACACCGCGCTGGTGCTGCAGCTTTATGCAAACAGCTTCACCGACGCCAAGCTGGTCGCCTTGCCGCGAGGCGGGCTGGATGATCTGGCAGACGACGCCCGCGGCAAATCCGTGGCGCTGCTGGCGCATATCCAGGAGCGTGGCGATTGCCCATCGGATAACAGCGGATGGGTTGGCAAGCCAGGAAGCAAGCTTGCCATTGAAGGTTTCTCGATTCTGCTGGATCTCACCAAAATACCGGGCCTGCCGACCTACCAGGCGGTGATGGCGGACGGCACGCTGTCGGAGCCCTGCTACGCCGGCGAGTTCTGCGGCACGCGCGGAGAAGCCAAACCGGTTTTCGGCTTGCTCATCTCTGTCGATGAGGCGTTTGCGGCTCTCTATTCGCTGACATATGAAGCCAGTTTCGTCGATGGCTCAAGACTTGGCCCAGTGCCCGCGGAGACAATCTGCAGTTCGAGGTTCAAATCGCCGCTGGAAGCGTTCAGGGTCACTCTGCTGGACGTTGACCCGCCAGGACCCAAGTGAGTCGGGAGCGGTGACGACCTCTGACCACACGACATGCGCGGCCCGGATGAAATCCGGGTCCGGCGCTCGCTAAAAGCTCTGGTGTGTCGATCCAATGAACGGCATCATTGCCCGCCTGAAGAAGAGGATGGCCGGGCAGAGCCATCATCCGTCAGCAGAGGAATCGGCATTTTGGCCGCCTCACGGTCCTGTCGCGAGCATTGTGTTCGGCAGCAGCGGCAATGATGCAAACCACCTGGGAATCGGCTGGCTGCAAGGCGAGACGGATTGCCGCTGGGCAGCAGGTGACGGCAGCGAAATATGGCTGGATCATCCAGGGCCCGCGGTCTGCTTTCTGCTCGAACTCGATGTTCATGCAAGTGCACCGGGCCAGGATGCACCAGCACAGGCCCTCTCTGTCGCCATCCGCGGTCGTGTCGTCGGACGGTCGGTCGTCACCACCCGTCGTACGCTGCGCTACCGGATAGCGGGCGAATTGCTTCAAGCCGCCGGTCCGATCCGCGTGCAGTTGCACAAGGTGGCCTCTATCGTGCCGCCACCCTTTGGCGACAAAATGCGGCACCAAGCCGCTATTTGCTTTCATGAGCTGAAACTTTTCAAGACTCTTGGCCATGAAACGGATGGTGATCTGGAACGGCCGCGCGGTATCTCGCGCGCCGAACTCGCACGCCTGTCGGGCATGACGGCGGAACATTTCATCAGCCAATTCGAAAGTCTGGGCGATAATTGTGAATTCGGCGTGGTGCAAAGATATTGCGGTGCCGAGCCGGTGGGGCTGCTGCGCTTCGGGGCGCCCCGCCTGGACGCCCTGCTGAGATGTCTGCGCACCGGCTTCGCCAAGTTCGGCGCCCCCGAACACATCGAAATCCGCATCGACGAAGGCGGAGAGTATCTCGTTCACGAGACCCGAAGCGGCATGGTCTATCACACCTGGTACCATGTCGGCGATGTCGACCGCGAACGTCTGCTGTCGCAACAGATCAAGCGCATCGCCTTCCTCACCCGCAAGCTGATGGAAGATTTTGCCGAAGGCACAAAGATTTTTGTCTGGAAGGGTGTCGATAAACCGGTCAGTGAGCAGCAGGTGGGCGCACTTTTCGATGCGCTGTGTGACTTTGGCGAGAATACGCTGCTTTGGGTCGTTCAGGCCGATTCCGCGCATCCGTCAGGCACGATTGAAATCATCCGGCCAAGATTTCTCAAAGCCTATATTCACCGTTTCGCACCACGAGAAAATGTCCCCGATTTCGAGCCCGAACCTTGGCTGGAGATGTGTCTCAACGCCTATCGCATTATCGAGGCGACGCCGCGATCGCCGCCCGGCACACATCGCAAGCCAGGCCTGTCAGCCCAGCCAATCGAGGAGATGCCGGACGAGGAGGTGCCGGTGAGCACGACATTGCCGGTGATGGCGCATGTGCAGAATCTGGGCGATACCCTCGCTGATACCGATGGCTGGGTAGGCCAGCCTGGAGACGGCCTGGCGATCGAGGGCTTTGCCGTGCTCGAAGACCCTGCCTTGCCGGCGCAAGGCCTGAGATACCAGGCTTTGCTCAAGGATGGTTCCCTGTCGCAAACGGCTGCGGTCGGCGAGTATTGTGGTTCACGCGGCAGAAATCAGCCGATCTATGGCATGCTGTTCGCCGTGGACCCCGGTATCGCGTCCTCGCTGCCGCTCACCTGTGACGCCGCCTTCACCGACGGCTCGCAGGTGGCGGATTTACCAGCGGGCAGTTTATGCAAGGCCTCCACCGACGCCCCCCTCGCAGCTTTCAGACTGAGGCTGCAACGGCCCAGCCCGGCTTCCGTGTGATGTCATCCACCACCTTTGCACCGCTCTCCTCACCCCTTGGCGGCAAACTGTTCAACCAGATCGGCCAGATGCCCGATCTCGTCCACACGCATGCCATCCCCCACCGCGGCCCGCCCGCCGCGCGCCACCCGGCGCGGCAGTACGGCGCGCTCGAACCCCAATTTTTGCGCTTCCTTCAGCCGCGCATCGGATTGCGCCACCTGGCGCACCTCGCCTGACAGGCCCACTTCGCCGAAATACACCGTGCCGGCATCCGTCGGCGTATTCGTCGCCGCACTGGCCAAGGCCGCCGCTACCGCGAGATCGGCCGCGGGTTCGGTAATCCGCAAGCCGCCCGCCACGTTCAGGAACACATCGGACCCCGAAAGCCGCAGACCGCAGCGCGTCTCCAGCACCGCCAGCAGCATCGACAGGCGGTTGCCATCCCAGCCTACCACAGAGCGGCGCGGCGAGCCGCCGGCATTCGGCGCCAGCAGCGCCTGCACCTCCAGCAGCACCGGCCGCGTGCCCTCCAGCCCGGCAAACACCGCGCTGCCGGCAATGTGGCCGCGGCGCTCGGCCAAAAACAGTGCCGAGGGGTTTGCCACCTCGGCCAGGCCACGATCGGTCATCTCGAACACGCCGATCTCGTCAGTGGCACCAAAGCGGTTCTTGGTGCCGCGCAAAATCCGGAACTGGTGGCCGCGATCGCCTTCGAAATGCAGCACCGCATCGACCATATGTTCCAGCACGCGTGGCCCTGCCAGCGTGCCTTCCTTGGTCACATGGCCCACCAGGATCAGCGAGAACCCGCGCTGCTTGGCCAGGCGGATCAGCTCGAACCCGCAGGCGCGCACCTGGGTGACCGTGCCGGGCGCGCTCTCCACCGTATCCAGCCACATGGTCTGGATCGAATCGATCACCACCATGGCGAGGTCGCGCTCCGCCTCCAGCGCCGAGGCGATGTCGCGCACATTGATCGCCGCGGCCAGTTCCAGCGGCGCCCGATCCAGGCCAAGCCGGCGCGCCCGCAGCCTGATCTGCTCGATCGATTCCTCGCCGGAGATATACAGCACCCGCTTGCCGGCCCGGCTGAGCGCCGCGGCAGCCTGCAGCATCAGGGTGGATTTGCCGATGCCGGGATCGCCGCCCACCAATATGGCCGAGGCGGTCACCAGGCCGCCGCCAAGTACCCGGTCCAGCTCGGCAATGCCGCTCAGCAGGCGCGGTGGCGGATCGGTTGTGCCGGCCAATCCCAGAAAGGCTATTTTCGCCCCCGGCTTGCGTGCTGGCCCCGGCCTTGCCTCCACGGCTTCCTCGGCGATGGTGTTCCATTCGCCGCAGCTTTCGCATTTGCCCGCCCATTTCGGGGTGACCGCGCCGCAGGCATGGCAGACATAGCGGGTAACGCTCTTTGCCAAGCTCGCCTAAATGCCGATCGGCGGCAGAGCCTGGCAAAAGCGCAGCGCGTACCCGTCCGGGTCGACCACCTCGAACTCCAGATGGCCAATGGTCGCGCCGTCTTCCTCGTGCCACACCTCGCCCATCGGCTTGTGCAGGCGCGCGCCATAGGCCTCCACGCCGGAATACACGGCGTCCACATCGGCGGTCCAAACCACCAGGGTCACGCCGCGGCCGAACGGATACTCCAGCGGCGCCAGGCCTTCGCCGTTATATTCGGCAATCTCCAGCGCCACCCCGTCCCGCTCCAGCTGGGCGCGCCGGTATTCGGGCTCGTAGCGCATGGTCGTAAAGCCGAGCACATCGGTATAGAACCGCAACGAGCGGGCAAAGCCGCTACAGGCCAGTCGCGCCGAAAAACTCATTTCGGCACCAGGGTCAGAACGGCCTGCGGCGGCGCCGGCGCGGTGGAGACAAGGATGTGCATTGGCTGCCCGTTCAGTGTCAGCCCATAGCCCGTCTGCTGCACGCCCGGCCGGCCCTTGGGCGAGGCCTGGGCGCCCAAAGGGGTCAGTGCCACCGAATTATCGCGTGCAGCGTCGGCCAGTATCCTGGTCACCTGCTGCGGATCGGCATGTTCCGCCACCGCCTCGCAGCCGCCATCATTCATTGAAATCAACGCCAGCTTGGTTGTCTTGTAGCTGACATCGAACACCTCGCCCGGCCGCCCGGCGAGGAACGCGTCGCGCGCGGCTTCCGGCATTTCCGGCGCCTTCTGCTGCTGCAGAAAGCTGCGCATGCCGGCCACGTCGCCGGCGAAATGCAAACAGGTGGCACCGAACAACCCCACCACCTGGTCCGCCCCGTCGGTGCCCGAGTCAGTCTGCGCCGATGCCGGGGCCGCGCCGACCAGCAAGCACGCAGCCAGGCCGGCCCAAGGATGGAAGGCTTTACGCATGAACACTCTCCTTAACGCGCACCCTCATCGCCAGACTCATGGGGCAGCGCCTATTTGCGCAGCTCCATCTGAATCGGGCCCTCGCGGCGGCCATGGGTGAATTGGTCCACCAGTGGGTTGCCGCTGTCCAGTAACCGATCCGCGTCACCTTGCCAGACAAGCTGGCCGCGGAACAGCATGGCCGCATGGTCGCCGATGCGGGTGGCGCTGGCCATGTCATGGGTGATTGCGATGGCGGTGCTGCCCAGGCGCTTGACGCAATCGACGATCAGGCCATCGATCACCGCACCCATGATCGGATCGAGTCCGGTGGTCGGCTCGTCGAAAAACAGGATGTCCGGCCGCGCCGCGATTGCCCGTGCCAGCCCGACACGCTTCTGCATGCCACCGGAAAGCTCGGCCGGCGAAAGATCGCCCACGCTTGCCGCCAGGCCCACCTGGGCCAGCACCTCATCGGCCCGCGCACGGCCTTCGCGGCGGCTGACGCGCGCCTTTGCCATCAGGCCGAACGCCACATTTTCCCACACGGTCAGGCTGTCGAACAGCGCGCCATTCTGGAACAGCATGCCGATCTTTTCCCGCGCCGCCTGGCGGCCGCGCCGGTCGATGCTGGTCACGTCCTGGCCGTCGATCTCGATCGTGCCGGCATCCGGTTCGATCAGCCCGAGAATACATTTCAGCAGCACGGATTTGCCCGAGCCGGAGCCGCCGATCACCACGGTGGAGGTGCCGGGCATCACATCCAGATCGATCCCCTCCAGCACCATTTTGCCGGCAAATGCCTTGCGCAGGCCACGGATGCGAATTTTCGGCAGCGCGCTCATCGGGCGAAAAACAGCTCCGTCAGCACATAGTCGAAGGCGAGGATCAGGATGGAGGCGGACACCACGGCCGAGGTGGTGGCCGCGCCCACGCCCTGCGCGCCGCCACGGGAATTGAAGCCGTGATAGCACCCCATCAATGAAACGGTCAGCCCGAACACCGCCGCCTTGGCCAGGCTCAGGGTCACATCGCTCCATTGCAGAAAATCGATCGAGTTGGTCAGGTAGCTATGCGGCGAAAAGCCGAGCTTGGCCGTGGCCACGATAAAGCCGCCCATCACGCCAAGCACATCGGCCACCAGCACCAGCAGCGGCAGCGCCAGCAGCCCGGCCAGAAGCCGTGGCGCGATCAGATATTTCATCGGATCGGTGGAGAGCGTGCGCAACGCATCGATCTGGTCGGTGACCCGCATGGTGCCCAGCTCGGCGGCCATCGCCGCCCCGACGCGGCCCGCGACCATCAGCCCGGCAAGCACCGGCGCCAGTTCACGCACCACGGAAATCAGCACGATATTGGCCACGGCGCTGGTGGCGCCGTAGCGCGAAAACCCGGTATAGGATTGCAGCGCGATCACCATGCCGGAGAAAATCGCCGTCATTGCCACCACCGGCAGGCTGAAATAGGCGAAATCGATGAAACTGCGCCAGAACAGCCGCCAATAGAACGGCGGCCGCACCAGATGCGACAGGCCAGACAGCCCGAACAGGGCCACGCCGCCGATGCCGCCGAGAAACGACAGCATTGCGCGCCCGAACGCGCCGAGAAAATCCGTCAAGGCACTCACAGGGCTGCGTAGATCCGTGGCGCGCGGGTGGCCAGTGACGTTAAAATTTCATATCCGTTGGTGCCGGCCCAGCCAGCCACCTCATCCGGCGGGATCGCCGGCCCGATCAACTCGATGTCGCTGCCGACCTGCAGGGCTGGGTGGTCGGTCGCATCGAAGGTGGCGAGGTCCATGGAGACACGCCCTATCAGGGGAAGCCGGGCGCCGTCAAAAGCGCCAAAGGCCTGATTCGACAAAGTGCGGTGATACCCATCGGCATAGCCGGCCGAAACCGTGGCCACGCGGGTGGGGCGGCGCGCCGTCCAGATGCCATTATAGCCGACCGGCTCGCCCACCGAAATGTCGCGCAGTTGCAGGACCCGGCCGGTCAGACGCATTGCAGGCCGCATCGGGTTGGGCCGGCCCGGCGTTGGGTTGATGCCGTAGAGTGCCGCACCTGGCCGGGCGAGATCGGAGCGGAACGCATCGCCCAGGAACAGCCCCGAGGAATTGGCGATGCTGCGGGGAATGCCCGGCAGCCTGGCACAGGCGGCGGCGAAGCGATTGAGCTGCGCAGTATTGTTCGGGTCGTCCGGCAATTCGGCGTTGAACAGATGCGTCATCACATAGAGCAGCTCGATGCCATCCAGATCGGCGGGATGGCTTTCCAGCCTGGCACATTCCGAAGGCGTCAGGCCGAGCCGGTTCATCCCGGTATCGATATGCAGCAAGGCGGGCAGGCGGCGGCCCGCCCGGCGCGCCTGGGCCCGCCACGCGGCAATCTCGCCCGCATTGCCCAGCACCGGGGCCAGGTCGTGGGCGGTGTAGAGATCGGCCTGGCCGGCAAACAGCCCGTTCAAAATACCGATCATCGCCCCCGGCACATGCGGGCGCAGCGCCTGGCCTTCGCTGGGATATGCCACGAAGAAATGGCGCACCCCAGCCGCGGATAAATGCTGGCCGATGCGGGCAGCCCCCAGCCCGTAGCCATCCGCCTTAACCACCGCCGCGGTCGGGCCGCCATGACGTGCCGCGAGCAGGCGCCAATTCGCCGCGATGGCATCCAGATCGATCGTCAGGGTGGTCATCGGGCGTCAGGCGGCCTTGAGCAGGGCCTCGATTTTTGGCGCGATACCGTCCGGCGTCGTGATCGGCGCGAAGCGATCCACCACCTCGCCATGCTTGCTGACCAGGAACTTGGTGAAATTCCACTTGATGGCGCCGCCCAGGATGCCGGTCTTTTCCGCCTTCAGCCAGGCCCAGAGCGGGTGGGTCTTGGTGCCGTTCACCTCGATCTTGGCGAAGAGCGGAAAGCTGACATCGTAGGTGGTGGTGCAGAAACTCTGGATTGCCGCCTCATCGCCCGGCTCCTGATGGCCAAACTGGTCGCAGGGGAAGCCGAGCACGGCGAACCCAAGGGCGGCATAAAGGCGGTGCAGCTTTTCCAGCCCGGCATATTGCGGGGTAAAACCGCATTTGCTGGCGGTGTTGACGATCAGCAGCACCTTGCCGCGATAGGCCTCCAGCGAGGCATCAGCGCCATCGATGGTTTTGGCCGAGAAATCGTAGATGCCGGTCATGCGCAGGCTCCGCCGCAGAGTGCGTTAACCATACGGCAGCGTCACGGCGCACGGAAGGCCAGCGCCCCTGCTGGCCCATGCGCGCTTCATCCGCGCAGTTCCAGGCGCTTGGCATAAAGCAGGATGGCGGCAGAGAGGAAGGCCAGGGGGGCGGTGTTGGCGACAATCAGGCCGCTGCCGCCGGGGTGGTCGTGCCGCGCCTCCAGCTCGCCCGGCTGCCAATCGTTGTTGGGCTGTATCCAGGCCCAGCAAATCCCGTCTCGCTCGCCGAGGGAGTAATTGTAGTCGGGCGGAACCAGGGTGAGTGCCTGGCTGAGGTCCCTGGACCAGCGGGCGCCGCGCGGCACCTTGATCGCGTTATGGCCGCGCGCCTGGATCAGGCGGGAGAGCGATTGCAGCGCCAGATCGACCAGCGCATCAAGCTCCGCATCGCCGGACGCCGCGATCTGAAGACGGTCCACGATGTCGCGATGCCGCAGATCCGTCGGCAAGCCGGTGTCGTGCATGCGCAAGGTTAGGCCATGCATGTTTAAGGGCCCGTTATAAAGCGGCTTGTAAGAGCGTGGCGCATGAAGCTCTTGCGCCGGCCGTTCTTGCCAAACGGCACCGAGGACATGCCGGCCATTTTGCAGGATCTGCTGTGCCCTGGCAGCTGGGTGGTGGAAGCCGGTTGCCTGCCACCGCCGCAGCACCGGCCTGGCCGGCTTCTGGCCAGGCTGGCGTTGCCGGACCGTATGGCCGCCAGCCTGAAGACCGCGACCATGCTGCGACTGAATCTTGGCATCATCCTCTCCGAGCGGCTCGGCACCCTGGGCTGCACGCTGGATCCGCTGGCCGAGCTCGCCTTGCACGAGATGCTGGTGAATTCGGCTGTCCATGGCAATCTGGGGGTTGCCGCCGGACCCGCGACCACCTGGCGCGATCTGGCCGCCAGGGAGGAGTTGCTGGCGGCGGCGCTGGAAGACCCGGTTCTGGCGGCCCGTATCGTTACCGTGGCGGCCGGCTGGGATGCGGGCCGCATCTGCACGGTGATCATCGACCAGGGCTCCGGCTATTCCAGCAATGCTGCCAATGACAGCTTTGCCAATGCCGCGCGGCGCGCCTCCGGGCGCGGGCTGATGATCGCACGCTCGGCGGCCACGGTTACCGCGCTGCATGGCGGGCGCTGCACCCGCCTCGTCTTCGCCCGCGCGCTGGCATGACCCGGATGCCGAATACCGCAGCGCCGATCAATACCGAAGCGCCCATCGTGGTGCTGGACCCGGATACCGCCGAGGCAAGGCAGATTGCAGCCTGGCTGAGAAGCGCCGGCCTGGGCCGGATTTCCACCGCCCGCACCTGCGACGAGGCGCTGTTCCTGCTCGGGCGGCAAAACGCCATGCTGCTGATCCTTGACGAACAGGTGCCGGTGGCGGCGGAACAGCGGCTGCTGCGCCATATCGAAGCCTGCGGCCACACGCCGCCGCCGGCGATTGTCCGGCTGGTCGGCGCCACGCCCGGCGAATCGCTTGGCCCTGGCAGGGCCGCGGCGGTGGAGGTGGCACGCAAGCCGCTCGATGGGCATGATGTGGTCGTGCGTGTCAGCACCGCGCTGGAACGCTCCGATCTGCTCGGGCGGATGGACCGCGAGCGTGACCAATCCGACAGCAACCTGGCCAATGCCAGGCGCATGCAGCTGGGCCTGCTGCCCGCACGCGAGCAGCTGGCGGCTTTGCAGGCGGAATGCGCGGTGGGGCTGGATGGATTCTGCCGCTCCGGCGAGGCGGTGGGCGGCGATTTCTGGGGCGTGTGGCCGACCGGGCGCGGGCGCCTGGCCGTGGCGCTGGCCGATTTCGCCGGGCACGGGCTTGGCGCCGCCCTCAACACCTTCCGCCTGCACGCCATTTTCGCCGAGGATGCGCTGCCGCGCGCCAGCCCGGTGCGGATGACGCGGCTGCTGAATCGCCGCCTGCACGCGCTGCTGCAACGTGGCCAATACGCCACCATGGTCTATGCCCAGATCGATCCCGCCTCCCGCCGGATAGAATGGTGCAGCGCAGGCGGGCCGCCGCCACTCTTTGTATCAGCGAGCGGCGCCGATGACTTGAACGGCCGCGGCTTGCCGCTGGGCGTGAAGCCGGATGCCGAGTATCGCAGCACGGTGATGAAGGTGCCGTGCGCCGGTATTCTCTGCCTGTTCAGCGACGGCCTGTATGAAGGCGGATCGGCCACGCCCGATATCAGCCGCGCGGAAATTGCCGCTGTGCTGGGGCCGCCGGCGGCGATGGCGGCCGCCGGCGATCTGGCCGCCGCCACGCAGTGCGCCAGTGCGGCGCTGGAAGCCTTGCGTGACCGCTATCCGTGCACCGATCATTCCGACGATGTGATGACGGTTTGCGTCGCACTCGGTTCGCCGGCCGGGTGACCGCGGCCGTTCTTGCTGGCGAAATGTGCCGAAACTTCCGCCGATAGCGCATGCAGGGAGGCGATCTGCTCCTGCGAGACCTCGCTATGGGCACCGGTATCGATCACGCATAGCGCGCCAAGCGGATGATAGGTTGAGCCGAATACCGGCGCGCCAATATAGAAGCGTATGCCGAGCGCGCCATGTACCAGCTCATTATCGGCAAAGCGCGGATCCTGCGGGGCATCCAGCACGATCAATGGCTGGGTGCCAAGGATGGTGTAGGCGCAAAACGCCAGGTCTCTGCTGGTGTGATCCACGCCGAGGCCGAACGAGGCCTTGAAACGCTGATTTACGTCGCCGACCAGGCTGACCGCGGCAATCGGTGCACCGAACAGGGCCGCCGCACGTTCGACAATGGCATCCAGCTTCGGATCGGAGCCGCCCTCGAGCAACCGCGAGTTATGCAGGGCGGCGAGGCGCTCTGCTTCGTTGATGGGCAATGGTGCGGCAGGCATGCCTTAAATACCCCTCTGGCGTGCGCTTTCAGGTAAACAAACAAGAGCCACGCACAGCCGATGATCGCGTGGCAAATATACCAAAGAGTCAGCCGCAATGCGGAAAACGGTTAAAGGGTTTCCATTTGCAAAACCTGCCGCAGCAGCTACGCCAAATATCTTGCTCATTGGTGAATCCGAACGCTGTTCGTGCAGTTTGCACTTAGGGCCCGTTCGACATGAACCGAATCGGGTTATGGGGTCGAACGGGCCCTAAGCCTTTGTGTGAAGCGGCATCTTTGCCGGCGTGCCGACGCATTTATTTGCCGACGATGCCTTAACCGGTTGTTGTCAGGGCCGTCGCTAGATGGCGTCTACCTGGCAGTGCGGGACCCACCCACCATCGACATGCAGCCACAGTTGCGAGAGATTGCCAACGGCGTTGCCACAGCACCGCCGCCGCCCTTGGCCGCGCCCCACTACACGCCATCGGCCGAAGGCCCGGCTCTTGAGCTGATCAAGCGCTGGCTGGAGCTATCGGAACTCGAACGGCGTGCCTTCGTGGCTTTGGCACGGGAGCTGACGGTTTCGTCCGAACTGGTGGAGCGCAGCACGCTCGATCTCAGCGAGCGGTTCCAGACATTGGCGCAGATTGCCCAGGGGCAGGTTGGCCGCGTGGACCAGGTGATAGCGGTTGCCAGCGCGCTGAGCGTGGATGGCGAGGCCGTTTCGCTCGACGCCGCTTTGCAGTCGGTCGAGGTAACCTTGCGCAAGGCGATTGAAACCATCTTGTTCGTTTCGAAACACGCGATGCGCATGGTCTATACGCTGGATGATGTGGCAGGGCATGTGGCCGCCGCCGAGCAGTGCAGCGGGCAGATCGAGCTGATCAACCGGCAGACCAGGTATCTGGCGCTGAACGCGGCGATCGAGGCAAATCGATCGGGTGCGGCCGGCGGCCCGTTCAGCGTGATTGCGCATGAAATGAAGCAATTGTCGCAGGCCACGGAAGCGACCGCGGTGCAGGTGCGCGAACGTATCTCCTCGGTGGCGTTTGGCGTCAGGCAAGGCCACGATGTGCTGCGCGAGATCGCCACCATGGATCTTTCCGAGAACATCCTTGCCAAGGACAGGATCGACAGCCTGCTGGCGGGCATTGCCAGGCAGCATAGCGCCTTCCACGCCATTTTGGCCGATACCGCCCACTCCTCCACGGAGATGGCCAACACGATCGGCCAGCTGATCACCGGCATCCAGTTCCAGGATCGTACCAAGCAGCATATCGCCCAGGTGATTGAAACGCTGGGCGTGCTGGAAGATGGCACGGTGGCGGCACAGCTTGCCACCGATACCGCCTTCCCCGGCATGTTCGCGCCAGGCAGCATAGACAGCACGGCGTTGCGCCGCATTATCGAAAAACAAACGCTCGGCGCGATGAAGGAACGCCTGCTCAACCGCCTGCTGGATGGCGGCGATGGCGCGGCCCAGGCAGATGACATGCATGACAGCGCCGATGATGGCGGCGATATCGAACTGTTCTAGACTCCACGAGGACCACATGGAATTCAGCCAGGAAAAAGCATCGGACGGCATGGTGATGACCTTGCGTGGCGCCTTCACCTTCAAAGACCACCATTCCTTCCGTGCGCTGCTCGATGCGCTGAACGCAGGCAGTGGAAGCCGCCATGTTCTCGATCTCAGCGCTCTGGACTTTGTCGATTCAGCCGCCCTGGGCATGATGCTGATCGCCGATGATGAAGCAAAGAGCGCCGGCTGGACGCTCACCTTGCGCCGCCCGCCACCACGGGTGGCAAAGCTGATGGAACTTGCTGCCATGGACTCGGTTTTTACCATCGAGCCCTGAGCTGAACAGATTGCCATCGGGTAAAACACCGACTCTTTTTTTAGCCGAACCGGCCTGAGAGCAATCTAGCGTAAATCATTTGCAATCCAAGGTGCGGCCCATCGGCGCAGGCCGTTCTCGCGACCATCAGGACCAAGATGCCATCAAGTTTGCTGCCAACCACGCCTTCCGTGCCGACCGAGCAGCCCTCGCCCTTCATGTTGCCGCCATTGCTCGATCTCACCAGGGCCGACACGCTGCACAGCGAATTGCAGGCGCTGGTGGCGCAGGAAACCGATGTGAAGATCGATGGCAGCCGGGTGGAACGCGTTTCCACCGCCTGCGTACAGTTGCTTGTTGCGGCAAGGATGATGGCGCGCGCGCATGGCGGCACCCTGGCCTTGCTCGCACCCTCTCCGGTGCTGAGCCAGGCGGTGCAGGATCTGGGGTTGGCGGCGGCGATGGGCATGGAGACCGCCTGATGGCCAAACATGCCATGACAGTGGACGATTCGAAAACCATGCGCGACATGGTGGCCTTCACTCTGCGCAGTGCCGGCTTCACTGTTTCAATGGCGGAAGACGGCAAGCAGGCTTTGACCATGCTGGCGACAACGCAGATCGATGTGCTGATCACCGATCTGAACATGCCGGTGCTGGATGGCGTTGGCCTGATACGCGCGCTGCGCGCCGACCCGAAATGGCGCGCCTTGCCGATCCTGATGCTGACCACTGAATCGGATTCGAACAAGAAGGCCGAAGGCCGCAGCGCCGGCGCCACAGGCTGGCTGGTAAAGCCGTTCAATCCAGACAAGCTGATCGAAATCGTCAACCGGGTGTGCGGTTAGGCCCATGTCCGGCAACGTCTTCGACCATCTGAAATCGACCTATTTCCAGGAATGCGCCGAGCTTCTGGACAATGTCTACACCCAGCTCGGCGTGCTGGAAGAAGGCCAGCACGATGACGAGACGGTGCATGCCATTTTCCGCGCCATTCATTCGATCAAGGGCGGCGGCGGCGCTTTTGGTTTCGACCGGATGGTGGCGTTCGCCCATTGCCTGGAAACCCTGCTGGACCTGCTGCGCGACGGCAAGGTTGCCATGGCGCCTGAGGTGGTGGCGCTCCTGCTGCGTGCCACCGATGCGCTGAGCGACCTGGTCGCCGCGGAACGCACCGGCGTTGCGGCATCGGCCGGGTTCGAAAGCACCTTGCTCGCGGCATTGGCAGAGGCGGCTTGCCCAGCGCAAGCCGAGCCTGACAAACCCGTGCAAACAGCGTCTCCGCAGGGGGCACACGCGCAATCACCAGCACAAGCGGGGCCTGCGCCGGATCAGCCGCGCATCTATCGTATCGGCGTTCAGCCCCACGCCACTCTGTTCAAGAACGCCAGCGAGCCGCTGCTGCTGATACGGGAATTGCAGCGCCTTGGCACACTCACGATCACCGCCGATCTCACCCGCCTCCCTGGGCTCGATGCGCTTGATCCGGAAACCGCCTATCTCGGCTGGGTGATCGATGTGCAAACCGCCTTTCCGGTGGCGCAGATCAAAGAGATTTTTGAATTCGTTGACGACCAATGCGATTTGTCGATCACCGAACTGCCGCCGGCACATGTGGTGCAGCAGACGAGCCCCGCCGCCGCGCCGAGCGCCATTCCGGCGCCGGCCACGCCCAGCGCGCCACCAAAACCGGAACCCGCCGAGACACGGCGTGCGGAAACGCCGCCGGCTTCTCCGACCGTTCGGGTGGATGTGGAGAAAGTCGATCGGCTGGTGAATCTGGTCGGCGAGCTGGTGATCAACCAGGCGATGCTGATCCAGCTTGGCGGCGAGCTGCCCTCCGAGATGTGCCCTGGCCTGATCACCGGCCTGGAAACGCTCTCCCAACATCTGCGCGAGTTGCAGGAAGGGGTGATGGCCATTCGTACCCAGCCGGTGAAATCGGTGTTTTCCCGCATGCCGCGCCTGGTGCGCGAATTATCCTCCCAGCTCGGCAAGGAAGCCCGCCTGTTCATCACCGGCGAAGGGACCGAAATCGACAAGACGGTGATCGAGCAACTGGCCGATCCATTGACCCATTTGCTGCGCAACGCGATCGATCACGGTGTGGAAAAGCCGGATGAACGCATCGCCCAAGGCAAGCCACCCGCAGGCAGCATCCATCTCGCCGCGGAACATCGCAGCGGCCGGATTGTGATCGAGGTGTCCGATGATGGGCGGGGCATCGATCGCGAACGTGTGCTGGCGCGTGCCCGCGCGCGCGGGTTGCTGGCGGCGGATGCATCGCCGAGCGATGAGGAGATCGACAATCTGATTTTCCTGCCTGGGTTTTCTACCGCCGAAACCGTATCCAACATCTCCGGGCGCGGCGTTGGCATGGATGTGGTGCGGCGGAACATCCAGGCACTTGGCGGCCGCATCACGCTGCAATCCCGCAAAGGTTCAGGCTCGCGCTTTCTGCTGTCACTGCCGCTGACCTTGGCCATTCTCGATGGCATGATCGTGGCGGTCGGCCGCGAATCCTATATCGTGCCGCTGACCAATATCGTGGAAAGCCTGAGGCCGCGACGGCAGGATATGCATGCGGTCACCGGCTGCGGCGATGTGGTGGCGATACGTGGGCAGTATGTGCCGCTGCTCTATCTGGCACGGCATTTCGGCGTGCCGAACGCGGTGGAAGATGCCGCCAGCGGCATTGTTGTGGTCGTGGAGACCGAAGGCGCCGAACAAATGGGTCTGGTGGTGGATGAATTGCTCGGCCAGCAGCAAGTGGTGGTGAAAAGCCTGGAAGCCAATTACGGCGAAGTGGAGGGTATCGGCGGCGCCACCATTCTCGGCAATGGCCGGGTGGCGCTGATCCTGGATATTGCCGGCCTGCGCGGCCAGGCCACGACTCATCACCCCAGAAGCAGTGACGCAGGGTGGGCGGGCGAGTCCGCCGCCGCCCTGTTCGTACAGTAGCAGAGCGAGCCACGCGATGAGTGAAACGACCAATCCGTCAGGTGCAGCGCCGACACAGCAATTCATCACCTTTACCCTGGGCGACGGCGAATATGGGGTGGATATCATGGCGGTTCGGGAAATAAAAGGCTGGTCGGAAACCACCGCCATCCCGAACGCGCCGCGCTTCATCAATGGGGTGATCAATCTGCGCGGCATTATTGTGCCGATCATGGATTTGCGTGCGCGTTTCGGGATGGAACCGACAACGCCCACGCGGATGAGCGTGGTGATCATTATCAGCACCGGCGCGCGCACCACCGGCCTGCTGGTAGACGCGGTTTCCGACATCATTTCGATCACCGCCGACTCGATCAGGCCGATTCCGGATATGGGCAGCTTCGCGCGGGAAAACCTGCTGGCCGGCCTGGTGCCGATGAACGACCGGATGGTGTCGCTGGTTTCGCTTAACTTCCTGATCGGCGCCGGCGAGGCCAGGCAGACAATCGGCGCAGAAGCGGCGCTGCTCACCGCCGCCTGACTGCGGCAGCTATTTTCCCAAGAGACCGCCGCCAGGCGGCATCAACCTAGGCAGTTTGTCATGCAAGTCAGTAAAACCAAGGTCACACAGAGCGCAATGGCCGAACGGCGCGGCCTGAGAGACCGGCGAGAATCCGTGAACGACCTGCACGACCAGATGGCGGCGCTGATGAAAGCGCAAGCGGTCATCACGTTCTCGCCGGAAGGCCGGGTGCTCTCCGCCAATGACCGGATGCTGGATGTGCTCGGCTGCCGGCTGGACGACGTTGTCGGCCAGCATCACGACACGCTTTCTCCACGGCAGGGAGAGCACGCCGTGTCCTGGGAGACGCTGCTGCGTGGCCAGGCGATCGAGGGTGAATTCCCGTTTCGTGCCAAGGCCGACCGTGACGTCTGGCTGCAGGCCGTCTACACGCCGGTTCTGGATGTTGCCGGCAAGACAAGCCGCGTTGCCCTTTACGCCACCGATATCACGCCGCGCAAGCAGCTTGCCGCGGAGTCCGCCGAGCAGTTGGCCGCCATCGGCAAGGCCCAGGCGGTGATCGCGTTTTCGCTCGACGGCCGTATTATCGACGCCAACGCCAATTTCCTCGCCACTGTCGGCTATGGCATCGACGAGATACGCGGCCAGCACCACAGCATGTTTGTCGATTCCACCACCAGGTCGAGCGTGGAATACCGCCTGTTCTGGGAAAAGCTCGGCCGCGGCGAATATGATTCCGGGCAGTATAAGCGGCTTGCCAAAGGCGGCCGGGAAATCTGGCTGCAGGCCAGTTATAACCCGATTCTGGACACCAACGGCAAGCCGTTCAAGGTGGTGAAATATGCCACCGAGATCACCGCGCAGAAATTGCAGACTGCCGATTTCGATGGCCAGCTGCTGGCGATCGACAAGGCGCAGGCGGTGATCGAATTCTCCCTTGATGGCCGAATCCTGCGTGCGAACGATAACTTCCTGGCCACCGTCGGCTATGCCATGGATGAGATACGCGGCCAGCATCACGGCATGTTTGTCGATCCAACCACGCGCCACAGCCAGGAATACCGCCTGTTTTGGGAAAAGCTCGGGCGCGGCGACTATGATAGCGGGCAATATAAGCGTGTGGCCAAAGGCGGCCGCGAGATCTGGCTGCAGGCGAGTTACAACCCGATTTCCGACATGAACGGCAAGCCGTTCAAGGTGGTGAAATATGCGACCGACATCACCGCGCAGAAATTGCATGCCGCCGATCTGGATGGCCAGCTTGCGGCCATCAGCAAGGCGCAGGCGGTGATCGAATTTTCGCTCGATGGCCGCATTCTGCAGGCAAACGATAATTTCCTCGACTGCATGGGTTACGGTATGGACGAGATACGCGGCCAGCACCATAGCCTGTTCGTCGAACCCTCTGCCAAGCAGAGCGTGGAATATCGCATGTTCTGGGACAAGCTGGGGCGTGGTGAATACGACAGCGGGCAGTATAAGCGCATTGCCAAAGGCGGCCGAGAGGTATGGTTGCAGGCCAGCTATAACCCGATTCTGGACTTGAACGGCAAGCCGTTCAAGGTGGTGAAATACGCCACCGACATCACCGAGCAGGTGAACACGGCCAGCACCCTGCGCATCGCCGTGCAGCAGATCCAGGACGTGGTCAATCGTGTCCAGGGCAGCGATCTGACCGAACGTGTGAGCATGGATGGCAAGACCGGCGACATTGCCGATCTGTGCGCGGGCGTGAACGGCATGGTGGATACGATGGCCAATGTGGTCGCCGGCATTCTCGATGCCTCGGGCACCATTGCCACGGCGGCGCGTGAAATCTCCATGGGCAACACCGATCTTTCCCAGCGCACCGAAGAGCAGGCCGCGAGCCTGGAACAGACCGCGGCAAGCCTGGAGCAACTCACCAGCACGGTTCGGCAGAATGCCGATAACGCGCAGCAGGCGAACAAGCTGGCGAGCTCCGCCTCCGATGTCGCGGTGAAAGGCGGCCAGGTGGTTACCGATGTGGTCCGCACCATGGAAGGCATCAGCGACGCCAGCCGCAAGATTGCCGACATTATCGGGGTGATCGACGAGATTGCGTTCCAGACCAATATCCTGGCGCTGAACGCGGCGGTGGAGGCGGCACGCGCGGGTGATCAGGGCCGCGGCTTTGCCGTGGTTGCGGCCGAAGTGCGCAACCTGGCACAGCGCAGCGCCAACGCGGCAAAGGAAATCAAGTCGCTGATTTCCGAATCGGCGGGCAAGGTGGAATCCGGATCGCGGCTCGTTGCCGCGGCAGGTGCCACCATGGAAGAGATCGTACAATCGGTGAAGCGCGTTACCGACATCATGGCGGAAATTTCCGCCGCTTCCAAGGAGCAGAGCAACGGCATCGAGGAAGTGAATACCGCGGTTACCCAGATGGACAAGATCACCCAGCAGAACGCGGCGCTGGTCGAGCAGGCGGCGGCGGCGGCAAAATCCATGGAGGACCAGACAGACGGCCTGGCCGGCATGGTGGCATCCTTCAAGATCACCGATGCACCGCCGGTTCAGCCGGCTTTGCGCAGAATGGCCGCGCCGCAGCCACGCGCTCCGGCACCGGCGGCGCGGGCCACGCCAAAACCCCGCGCCGCCGCGGCGCCGGCGCGGGCCACTGCGTCAGCGGATGAATGGAAAGAGTTCTAGGGCAGAACGCAGATGATCCAGACCGCGACGAGCCGGGCCAGGCCAGCATCCGAAAGCAGCATTTCCGAGGCGGAGTTTCTCGCGATCGCCGGCATGGTGCGCGCGCAAGCCGGCATTGTGCTTAGCCCCAGCAAGCGTGACCTGGTATTCGGCCGCCTCAATCGCCGCCTGCGCATTCTCGGCCTGACGAATTTTACCGACTACATCGCCTTTCTCGACAGCCCTGATGGCCAGGACGAGTGCGGCGAGATGATCAATGCACTCACCACCAACCTCACCAGTTTTTTTCGCGAGCCGCACCATTTCACCTTTCTTGCCGACACCGTGCTGGCGCAACTCTGGAAGGAAAACCCCAAGCGCCGCATACGCATCTGGTCATCTGCCTGCTCCTCCGGCGAGGAGCCCTATTCCATCGCCATGGTTCTGCAGAAATCCATGCCAAATAAGCGCGGTTCGGATGCACGCATTCTGGCGACCGATATCGACACCAATATGGTGGAGACCGCGCGCCAGGGCCTCTATCCCGCCTCGCGTGCCACCGGCATCCCCGCGGAATTCGCGCGCAGCCGGGTGAAGCAGGCCGGCGACATGGTGGCGATGCCGGACGAGCTGAAACAGCTGATCACGTTCAACCAGCTGAATCTTCTCGAACCCTGGCCGATGCGCGGGCCGTTCGACGTGATCTTCTGCCGCAACGTGGTGATCTATTTCGACAAGGATACGCAGCGTGTGCTGTTCGATCGAATGGCCGACCTGCTGACACCGAGGGGCTATCTGTTCATCGGCCATTCGGAAACCCTCTCGCGCGTGTGCGACCGCTTCGACAGCCTTGGCCGCACGATCTATCGTAAACTGGCCTGACTGCAGAACCGCCGTGAGGAAAATAAAGATTGGCCCGGGCGAACATTACGTAACGCGCCAGCGGGATGAAACCATCATCACCGTGCTCGGCTCCTGCGTGTCCGCCTGCATACGCGATCCGGTGGCCGGCGTCGGCGGGATGAACCATTTCATGCTGCCGGAAAGTGAAAACGGCCGTTGGGGCGGCGCCAGCGCCAATATGCGCTATGGCAACTTCGCCATGGAGCAACTGATCAATGATATGCTGCGCCATGGCGGCCGGCGCAGCCGGCTGGAGATAAAGGTGTTCGGCGGCGCGCAAATGATCACCTCCGGCGGTACGATCGGCCACCAGAACGCCGATTTCGTCGAGGCCTATCTGAAAGCCGAGCGCATGCCGATCACCGCGCATCATTTGCGCGGCAAACATGCCAGGCGGGTGGAATACGAGCCGCTTGGCGGCAAGGTTCGTCTGCTGGAAATGAGCCTGGAGAAAGCGCACATCACCGAGCGCGAGAAGCAATTTTTCGAAACCATTCGCGCGCCGCAGGATGAGTCTTCGATCGAGTTGTTTTGAGTAGATAGCGGGGAAACGCCGATGGCGATCAAGGTACTCATCGTTGACGATTCGGCGCTGATGCGGGAATTGCTCAGTGAAATGCTGCGTGGGGAGCCGGATATCGTAGTGGTGGGCACCGCCGGCGACCCGCTGATCGCGCGCGAACGGATAAAGGCGCTGAACCCCGATGTGATCACGCTGGACATCGAAATGCCGCATATGGACGGGCTGGATTTTCTGCAGCGGATCATGTCGTTGCGGCCGATGCCGGTGATCATTGTTTCCACCCTCACGCAAAAGGGCACCGAAACCGCGATGCACGCGCTGGAACTCGGCGCCGTGGAGGTGATCGCCAAACCGATCACCGATCTGCGCAGCAGCATGCCGGCCTTGCGCGCCGAATTGCTCAGCAAGCTGCGCGCGGCCGCCTTTACCAAGCCACGCGGCCGGCAGCCGCAGGCGGCGCCGCGCAAACTGGCGGTCGATCCCACCTTGTCCTCGGAAACGCGGATCGTTGCCGTTGGCGCCTCAACGGGCGGGGTGGAGGCCTTGCAGCGGCTGCTGAGCGGGTTGCCGCCGGATGCACCGGCCATCCTGGTGACGCAGCATATGCCACCGGGATTCACCGCCTCGTTTGCCAAGCGGCTGGATACGGTGTGCCGGATGAGCGTGTGCGAGGCGGAGAATAACCAGCGCGTTCTGCGCGGCCATGTCTATATCGCCAATGGCCGCCACCATCTGGAACTGGGCCGGTCTGGCGCGCATTATATCTGCCGGCTGACCACCGGCGCCAAGGTATCCGGCCACATGCCATCGGTGGATGTGCTGTTCGAGTCGGTGGCGGTCGCGGCAGGGCCGAATGCGCTGGGCATTATTCTCACCGGGATGGGCAAGGATGGCGCCAACGGCCTATTGGCGATGCGCAAGGCCGGCGCGCGCACGCTTGGCGAGAGCGAGGCAAGCTGCCTGATCTATGGCATGTCAAAGGCCGCGAAAGACATCGGCGCGGTGGCGGCGGAATATGATCTGGACCATCTGGCCCAGGCGATCGTGACGTTTTAGCGGGTCATTGGCGTCAGGGCGTCATCACCAGAAGCGTGGAGGTGGCCGAGGCGTAGAGCCGGCCGGTCGAATCGGTAAGTCGGGCTTCGGCAAAGGCGGCGCGCCGGCCGAAGGAAAGCAGCTTGCCTTCCGCGCGCACCGTGCCGGTTTGCACCGTCATTGCCCTATGATAGGCGATTTTCAGCTCCAGCGTGGTGTAGCTCTGGCCAGGCTGCAATTTGGAATGCACAGCGCAGCCGCAGGCGGAATCCAGCAGGCTGGCGGCGTAGCCTCCGTGGACCGTGCCTAACGGGTTATAGGCATGAAGGCCGGGCGTGCCTTCAAACACCGCACGACCCTCTTCGATCTCGATCAGGGTAAAATCGAGCGACTTGCCGATCCCCGGCATCCGCCCTGAGGCCATCAAGGCCTGAAGCTGCGCCAATCCGCTGAGCGTGGGATCGTTGCGGGGTGGGGCAGTCATCAAAGCGATCCCTGGAAACGCGGCACAATGGAGGATTGCATGATAATAGTTACCGCACAAGGCCGCCTGGCCGAGGACTCAGGGCATAACCGAATGGGCATAAGGGTGCGATGATCCGAGCGGATGATGGATGAAGGCGCCGAGCGATCCGTGCGCGCCAACCACAAGCAGCAGGAAGCCGCCGGCGAGCGAAAAATTTTTCAGGAAATCCCAGAACAAGGATCGGCCCTTGCTATCCCCGCCGGCCCAGAAATCGCCTGGCTTCCAGAACTGCTTCCAGAGCAGGGCGGTCACCATGCAATAGCCTGCCATCACCAGGCCGGCCAGCCGGTCCGCCACGCCGCTCAGTATGGCAAGCGGCATGAAAATCTCCACACAGAGACCGGCGACGATCAGCAAGAGCGCAATGCGCTGCGGCGCAATCTGCCGCGCCTGGGCCACAGCCCCGTTGAAATTCAGTATCTTGTCCAGCGCGCTGAAGGGAAAGAACAGCATCACCAGCAGAACGCGCACCGCCAGCACGGCCAGAACAGGGGCGGTCATGCGCCAAGCCTTTGCTGGATATGGGCTGCCACCCGCAGCGCGTTGGCGATGATCGTCAGAGTGGGGTTTACCGCGGCGATGGAGGGAAAGAAGCTGGCATCTGTGATGTAGAGATTATCCAGCTCATGCGCACGGCAATTCAAATCCAGCACCGAGCTGGCGGGATCAGTGCCAAAGCGCGCGGTGCCCGCCTGGTGTGCGGTGCCGCTGATGGGGATGCCCTTGCCGAGATACAGGTTGCGCTCCAGCAGGATGGGGTGCGCGCCGGCCTTGCCCAGATGATGTTCCAGCTTCTTCTTCAGCCGCCGATGCGCTTCCTGCCCGTTCTCGGTCACATCCAGCACCACCTTGTCTCCCTTATAGTAGATGCGGTTTTCCGGCCGTGGCAGATCCTCCGATGAGAGCCAGAAATCCATCGAATGGCGCGCCATCACATCGAAGGGCATGTCCGGGAACCATTCCAGCCAGGCGGGCAGAGCTTCGCCCTTGATCTGCGCGGCATGCGATGTGGCGCACATCTGGATCAGGCCGAGCGGAAAATCCCAGTCATCCGCGCCAAAATAGAAATCGCTGACGGCGAGGGTCTTCTGGAAAACGGTATCGTTCGGCTCCGGCATCAGCGCCATCAGCACAGACTGGTTGTGGCGCATATAGTTGCGGCCCACCTGCCCCGATCCATTGGCCAGGCCGTTCGGATGAAGGTCGCTCGCGGAACGTTGCAGCAGCAGCGCGGAGGAGAGCGCACCGCAGGCCACCACCACGATATCGGCCGCATAGATCTCCTGCGCGCCATGCCGTTCCACATGCACGGCGGTGATGCTCCGCCCGGTTGCATCGGTTTCCAGCCGGCTGACATAGGCATTGGTGAGCAGCTCGAAATTCGGGTGCAGCGCCAGCGTAGGATCGACGCACATGACCTGGGCGTCGGCCTTGCCGTTGAGCAGGCATGGAAACCCATCGAATGCGTCGCATCGTATGCAGATGCTGGTGGGCGTTACCCGCCCCTCCTTCTCCTCCAGGCGGATGCCGAGCGGCAAATGGAAGGGGTGCAGCCCATCGGCGGCCAGGCTTTCGGCCAGCGCCTGAATATGCGGCTCATGACTTACCGGCGGGAACGGATATGGCGCGCTCGCCGGCGGCTCCAGCGGATCCTCGCCGCGCTGGCCGTGAACCACAAACAGGCGCTCCGCCTCGGTATAAAATGGCTCGAATGCGTCGTATTTCAGCGGCCAGGCGGGGGAGATGCCATCCTTGTGCACCACATCGTCGAAATCTCTCTCGCGGAAGCGGAACAGGGCGGCGCCATAAAGCTTGGAATTGCCGCCGACGCAATAATGCAGGCCAGGACGGAATGTCTCGCCCTTGGCCCCGTACCAGGTTTCCGTCGCCTGGTATTTGCCGTCGACGAACACGGTCTTGCTGTCCCAATTGGCGGTTTCGCGCGGCAGGTAATCGCCACGCTCGATCATCAGGATGCGTTTGCCGGTAGGCGCCAGGCGGCTGGCGAGCGAGGCGCCGCCCGGGCCGCTGCCAATGACGATGATGTCGTAACGTGTGGCCATCGAAGGTCTCTCCTGGCATTTGGCGTGCGAAGGCGCGCGCATGGTTAAGCGTGAATTGCCGGCGGCGTTTCATCGCGCCGAGGCTTCGCAGCAAGAACGCGGCCGCTTGGCTGGATGGCGCTTCGGCCGGGTGGAGAGCGGTTGCGGCAGCAACCGCGCTTTTTTGCCGAACACACAGCCTTGTGAACACTATTTGGCAGAAAACCTACGCTAATAACACGCATGGGTTGTGCGTTATGCCTGGAATGAGCGCTGGCCCGCGAAGCCGTAAATAAAATATAAACATCGTATAAAAAAAGACTTGCATTCTTAATCTATCGTGGGTTACAATATGGAGCGTCATCATTCCGGTGGCGTGGTCGCGAGCCTGGGAACAAAGTTGCCGCGGCGCAAACACGGTGCGGGTGCCGACAAAGCTCCGCAGAGACGGGTGTGGGGATTTATGAAGAGATTCCATGAATGCACGCGGAAGCTGCAAACCGATCAGGCGGGTGTTACCGCCCTGGAATACGGTATTATCGCCAGTATTTTAGGCCTTGTTCTGGTTACCATCTTTACCAATTTCGGCTCGACTTTGACGTCGCTGTTCAGCAGCGTTTCTACCTCGATCTAATCGGCCCTGGCCCCGGTGCGGGGAAACGTTCGCTGCGTTTCCGCGTGTCCGGGGCCGATCTCCGTTCTTGCCGGCTTGCGGATTCGGGCGGTGCATCGCGCCTGCGGCCCGGTGTTACAGGTTGCGCGCCTAACCCGGTCGCGCGGCGATGAAGGAGTCGGGGGTGCCGTCCTCCGGGTTGACGAAAATGATGTCCTTCGGGTCGCGCCTTGGCGTATCGACCGATAGAAAGACAACCGGCAGATCGACCATGCTGGGCAGCGCGTGCACCACGCCGCGGCGGAAAAACAGCAATTGGCCAGGGCCGAACGCGCCGCCGTTTTCCGGCGTCTCCATCCAGAACGTGCCGGTGCCGGACAGCACATACAGATATTCATCGCAGGTGGCATGGTAATGCGGCGGCGTTGGCCGATAGACGCGGAATACCCGCGCGCTCGCCGCCGGCTCGTTGGTCAAATAGGTGTCAAGGAGCAAGGTATCGGCGGTTGGCGGAAAGGATTTGGCGATCGCGTTGAGATCGAACCTGGCCGAATTGCCGCCGGTGGTGTGCTGCATGGGGGGTATCTCCGTTCAATCGGGGCCCGTTCGACATTAACCGAATCGGGGTTGCTGGGTCGAACGGGCGCCCCGCGCCTTTGTTTGAGGCGGCATCTTTGTCGGCGTGCCGACGATGCCTTAGCCGGCGAGAACAGGGGTGACGGCCTCCTGCGGGCCGGCGGGGGTGGTCCAGACATCTTCCCAGGTGCCGACGGTGGAGGCTTTACTGTATTCGGTGGAGCGGTTCTCAAAGAAATTGACGTGTTCAGGGGCGTTGAGCATGTCGTCTAGCCACGGCAGCGGGTTGCGGACGACGTGGAAGAGCGGGCTGAGGCCGAGCTGCATCAGGCGGCGGTCGGCGATGAAGCGGATATATTCCTTCACTTCGGCCGCGTTCAGGCCATCCACCGGGCCCAGTTCGAAGGCGAGGTCGATGAAGGAATCTTCGTGGTCGACGATGGTGGCGCAGGTAATGTAGAGCTCGCGGCGCAATTCCTCTGTCCAGATCTCGGGGTTTTCCTGGATGAAGGTGCGGAACAGTTTGATCACCGAGAGGCAATGCAGGGTTTCGTCGCGGACCGACCAGGAAACGATCTGGCCCATGCCCTTCAGCTTGTTGAAGCGCGGAAAGTTCAGCAGGATGGCGAAGGAGGCAAACAATTGCAGACCCTCGGTGAAGGCACCGAAGGCAGCGAGGGTTTTGGCGATTTCGTGTTTGCTGTTCACGCTGAACGACTGCATGTAGTCGAACTTGTCTTTCATCTCCTTGAACCGCCGGAACGCCTGGTATTCGATTTCCGGCATGCCGATGGTGTCGAGCAGATGGCTATAGGCGGCGATATGCACCGTTTCGATGTTGGAAAAGGCGGAGAGCATCATCAGCACTTCGGTGGGCTTAAAAACCTGGCTGTAATGCTTCATGTAACAATTATTCACCTCAACATCGGATTGGGTGAAGAAGCGGAATATCTGGGTAACCAGGTTGCGTTCGGCATCGGTCAGGTTGCGGTGCCAATCTTTCACGTCATCGGCCAGCGGCACTTCCTCTGGCAGCCAATGCACGCGCTGCTGGGTGAGCCAGGCTTCGTAGGCCCAGGGGTAGCGGAAGGGCTTGTAGACCGGATTTTCGGTGAGCAGGTCAAAACGCACCGGCTGCTCGTCCATAGCTGTTGGCGGGGTCGCGCTGTGTTGATCCATGGTGCGGTCCTAAGGGGCGGGTCGGAAACCTAGGCAGCCTGCGCACGATTCGCCAGGGGGTGGCCAGGGATTGGGGGCTTTTTGCTTCTCTACCACATCATGTGGTGGTGGCGGCGGGTTTGGGGAGAGGGAAGGCAAAACTGTTTGCAGGCGTATGTGCGGGCCGGATTGCGCCAAATTTTCATATCACGTCCCCAAAAGTTTGTTTTGGCAAACACCCCCTATCGCAGGATGTCGGAATAGGGTAACTTGATCCGCGAGCGCGAGGTCATATGTGTTTTCTCGCGTTGTTTTTGTGAAATGAGAGAATGTCCCAACCAGCACGCCGACCCTACCAGCCACGCCGCCGTGGCTTCGATGATGATCAGCCTTCCGCACCAGACATCAACTGGGGCGCATTGAATGGCGGTGGCAACCGCGCCAGCGCGCCGGCCGCGTTCGGCCCCACTTTGTCCGCCACCGTCAAGTGGTTCAACCCTGAGAAGGGCTTTGGATTCGTCGCCATGGGCGATGGGTCGGGCGACGCCTTCCTGCATTGCGCGGTCCTGCAGCGGGCCGGGCATGATGCGGTGAATGAGGGCGCATCGCTGGAGGTTCGGGTTGGCCCGGGCCAAAAAGGCCTTCAGGTAACCGAAGTTGTGAGTGTGGATCAGAGCACCGCCGCGGCCTCTCGCCCTGCACGCGGGCCTGCCGGCCCGCGCGCCGATCGCGCAGCCCCCTCCGGCCCGAGCATCGAGACCACCGGCACGGTAAAATGGTTCAACCCGACCAAGGGGTTCGGCTTTATCGCCCCGCAGGATGGCGGCAAGGACATTTTTGTTCATATGTCGGTGTTGGGTAGCCTGCGCACGCTGAACGAGGGCCAGGTGGTTCGCGTCTCGGTTCGCCAGGGCGCCAAAGGCCCGGAAGCCGGTAGCGTTTCTGAAATGTGAGTTTTTGGGCCGGCCGGGTCAGGCTGGTCTGATATCAGGTCGATCAAATGGCTGGCGAGTGATCGCCGGCCATTTTTTTGTCCATTTTTCGACGGGATTGAGGTAGTGTTCTGCCGTTGAGCAAAATTTTTGCTTGGTGAGGACCGCATGCCGGATGCCGCTTTTCTGACGGAGCGTCAGGAGAAATGGTTTGCCTCGGTGCGCGACGGGCTCGAGCGGGAGACCGGCCGCAGCCTTTCCGACTGGGCTGAGCTGGCGCGCGCCTGCCCGGAAACCGCGCCGCGCAAGCGTCTGGCGTGGATGAAGACCGCGCATGGGCTGGGCCAGAACCGCGCCGCCATGGTGCTGAACGCGGCGTTTCCGTCGAGCGCCGGCTGGTCGAACCCCGCGGCACTGGCGGACTCGCTGTGGCAGAATGCGCAGGCGGCAGCCATCCATGCGGCCGTGCAAAAGCTGGCCACGGCGTTGCCGGAGGTGCGTACCGGCCAGCGCAAGGGATTTACCGCCTATTCCCGCAGCGTGCAGTTTGCCGCGTGCAAGCCATGCAAGCAGGCGGTTGTGCTGGGGTTGGCGATCGATCCAGCACATTATCCGGGGCTGGAGCCGGGTGGAAAAGATGGCTGGTCGGAGCGGTTGCTGGGCAGGATCGTGCTGGAAGATGTCGATGCCGTGACGGATCGGGTTGCTGCGTGGCTTCGCGCCGCGTGGGAGCGGTCGTAGGGTTTTTAAGGCATCGGTTGTTCCAACCCGGCCACGGGGAGGGCCGGCATGAAGCTTGGGCGTTGCTTTAGCTTCAGGGCCTGTTCGAAGGCGTAGCCGAAGGCCAGCACCCGGGCGTCCGACCAGGCGGGGCCGATGATCGAGAGGCCAACGGGCAGGCCGGACACATTGCCCATTGGCAGGGAGAGATGCGGATAGCCGGCGATTGCGGGCAAGGTGCTGGTCTGGCCAGAGGAATGGTCGCCGTTCACCGTATCGACCACCCAGGCCGGGCCGGCCGTTGGCGCCACCAAGGCATCCAGCTTGTAGTCTGCGATCATCTTGTCGATGCCCTCGGCGCCGGCGAGGCGGAGGGAGGTGGCGCGGGCGGTTGTGTAGGCGGGGGTGTCGAGGCCTGTGGTTGCCTGCGCCTTGTCGAACAGTTCCTGGCCGAACAGGCCGAGCTCCCGGTCGGCATGGGCGTGGTTGAAGGCGATCAGGTCGGCCAGGGTGCGCGTGGTGACATTGGCGGGCGTGGTGGCCAGATAGGCGTTCAAATCCGCTTTCAGCTCGAACAGCAGAACCGTCAGCTCGGCATCGCCGATGGCATCCGATCCGGGCAATTTGTCGATCTCGACCAGGGTGGCGCCGGCCTGTTGCAATACGGCAAGCGCGTGGGCGAAGACGGCGTCGGTTTCGGGGTGAAAGCCGGCTTCGAACCGCATCACGCCCAGGCGCTTGCCGCGCAGGGCACCGGCGCTAAGGCCGGCGGCGAAATCCTGGCGGTGGGTGTCGGCCGCCTGGGTCGCCGGATCGGCAGGGTCGGTGCCGGCCATGGCGGTGAGCAGCAGGGCGATGTCCGTTACCGTGTGGCCCATCGGGCCGGGGGTATCCTGGCTGTGAGAGATCGGCACCACATGGGTGCGGGAGACCAGGCCCACCGTGGGTTTCAAGCCGGCCAGACCGTTCACCGAAGCGGGGCAGGTGACCGAGCCATCGGTTTCCGTGCCGATCGCCGCCGCCGCCAGTTCGGCCGCCACCGCGGCGCCGCTGCCGGAACTGGAGCCGCAGGGCGAACGATCCAGCGCATAGGGATTTTTCGTCAGGCCGCCAAGGCCGCTCCAGCCGCTGACCGAGCGCGATCCGCGCATATTCGCCCATTCGCTGAGATTGGTTTTTCCCAGCACGATCACCCCGGCGGCGCGCAGCCGCGCCATCATCGGCGCGTCGCGGCCGGTGGTGTTGCCGCGCAGCGCGAGGGAGCCGGCGGTGGTCGGCATCGGGTCGGCGGTTTCGATATTGTCTTTCACCAGGATGGGCATGCCATGGAGCGGCCCGCGCGCGCCGTGGGTGCGGCGTTCGGCATCCAGCGCGCGCGCTTGCTCCATCGCCTGGGGATTGAGGGCGATAACGGCGTGAAGCGACGGGCCGGCGGCATCGATGGCGGCGATGCGGGCGAGATAGGCGGTGACCAGTTGCACCGAGGTTACCCGGCCGGCGGCGAGATCGGCGGCCAGATCGGCCAGGCTGCGCTGGAGGATGAGAGCGGAGTCCTGCGTTTGAGGTTGCATCCAGTCCGCCGTTCTAGCCGGCGCGCAGGCGAGGGACGCCAGCAGAACCGAAGCGCCGATCAGTTTCCAGCCCATGCGACTCCAGACCATGTTCCATCGCCGCCAACCTATGCGAAGCTGATTGAACGGCAAGCAGCCAATTGTATTACATCATCGGGGATTGGACGGGGCTGACCACGGATGGGGGCGTGCCGTTGCCCTGGGCGGCGGCCACCGCCTCACGAAACCGGATCAGGCTGGCAGCTGCAGTGTGCGGCGGTGGGGTTGCCAGGAAGCGGGCGGCAAGATCTTGCAGGGCAGCAGAAAAATTCGCCTGGATGGTGGCGTTGCAGGCGGCGACACCAGGCAGGGCCAGCAATGTTTCCAGCATCGCTGCCTGGCGATGGGCACAGCCGAGAATCCGCCTGTCCGAGACAAAGTTTTCCGGGCGTGCGAGATCGAGGAAGGTGGTGGCGATGAAGTCGGTGAACCAGGGTTTTTTTGTCTCGCCATCGCGCGGCAGCCAATCCGCCCGGCCGCGCGACAATTTCCACAACGCCTCCGGCGCTGTGCGCAGGATGTAATGGTTGATCCAGGCCTGGTCGGCACCAGGCTTGGCGGCGAAAGCCGGTATCCGGTCCTGCACGCCGGGATGGTGATGAATGCTGCCATCCTGGGTACGATACAGGAACGCCCCATCCAGGGTGGGAAACGGATAATGCGGTTGCGAGGCGCAGAATTGCCGTGTGCGGCACAGGGTTTTTACGTGCGAATCGATATTGGCGGCGCGGCGGGTGAATAGGTGCGGCGTCAGCCCTTCCGCATAGGGCTGGCCGATGCGTGCCGCGAACATCACCGAGGAAAGCGCCACCGCATCGACGGGCTGGGCTTCCTGCAAGGCGATGAAATCACCGATGGTGTCGAACATGGCGGTGTCGAAGGCGAGATACTCGTCGATGTCCAGAATCGCGGTCCAGCGGAAATCCAGGATCTGCGGCAGCATGGTGAGTGCGTGCGCATAGGCTTTGTCCTGCACGCTGATATCGGGCCCGCGTTCGTTGCGCACCAGGGTGATGATGCCGTGGCCGGCCAGCAAGGCGAGCAGCGCATCCGACCCGTCGGCATTATCGTTGGTGTAGAGAAATATATGCTCGACGCCGATGGAGAGATGATAGGCCAGCCAATCGAGCAGATAGGGCCCCTCATTGCGTGCGGTGGCCAGGATGCAGAGGCCGCGCCCGGGGGCCACGTGGCTGCGTGCCAGGGTATGGAGGGCCAGCCCAAGCGGGGCGGCCGCCAGATTGAGCGATGGGGCAAGCAGCGCCTCGTCTGAGGCAGGGGAGTTTGTCTGCCCGCCAGGAATCGGCGGGCGCTGCTTTGCCCAGTCGGACAGCGCCGGCAGCAAGGCGGTGATGAACGGGCCATCCGGCATAAGGCGGCGCAGCAGGTGCAGGATATCGGGCTGTTCCAGCGCGCTGCGCGCCAGATCGCTGAGCTCGTCTCTCGGCAACAGGCGCAGGATGGGGTCCGCCAGGCCGGCCGGCACGCGGCCCATGCGCAAGGCCTCGATCATCGGCGCCTGGCGCGGGCCGGCGGCCATGGCGGCGCCGAACGCGGCGGCCATGCCGCGCAGACGCGGCGGCAGATCCGCATCGGCCAGCGGGAGCAGCGCAAAGGCGGCCGCCATGCTGAAGCCGGCGCCATCGAAGCGGAGCTCGGTGATGGGCGCGTGGGGGCGGTCATCCGCCACTGTCAGGAAGCGCATGCCGCCGAGCGGCTGCTTCAGGCGCACGATGCCGCGCCGGTTGGTGGGCAGGAGTCGGGCGGAGCTGGCGATGCCGGTGAGCGGGTCGCCCAGCACGCTGAACGGCCGGGAGTCGGGGGCCGCGATCAGGCACAGATAAGGGTGGGCGATCGGCACCATGGCGATCATCGCCAGATCGGGGTCGAGCTTCACCTTGCGGGTGAGATGCGTGGCCCCGGGCGGAAGCGAGAGGTAATGGCCCTGCACGCTTTGCAGGCGGAAAAACGACAGGCCGTGGGGCTGCTCCGGCGCCGGCATAGGTTCGGGGGTGGCGGCGGGTGCTGGGGGTGGCGCGGCTTTTGGGGTTTGAAACAGGCTCTTGAGCCAGGGGATCGGCGATAAGCCGTTCATCTGCGTGGTCCGGACATATCGATGCACATCAGGAAGGAAGGTACAGAATGCGGGCGCATGAAGGAAGGGTGCGCAATTCTGCCCCCTATGCGCGCCAGGGCGCGGCCCGGTAATGACATGGCATTCCGGAGACGACAGCCATGCAAGATGCCACAGATGAAATGACCCGATTGCTGGAGATCATGGCCAGGCTGCGCGACCCGGCCACTGGCTGCGCGTGGGATGTGGCGCAGGATTTTGCCAGCATCGCGCCCTATACGATCGAGGAGGCCTATGAGGTGGCCGACGCGATCGCCCGGGCTGATTTCGTCGCATTGCCGGATGAATTGGGCGATTTGCTGTTCCAGGTGGTGTTTCACGCCCGCATGGCGGAGGAGGCGGGGCGTTTCGCCTTTGCCGATGTGGCGCGGGCGATCGCCGACAAGATGGTGCGGCGCCATCCGCATGTGTTTGGCGACGAGGCGCGGCGGGCGGCGGGGCTGCGCAGCGGGGCGTGGGAGGCGCAGAAAGCCGAGGAGCGGCGGGCACGGGATGAGCTTGGGGTGCTGGCTGGCATTCCGCTGGGCCTGCCGGCGCTGACGCGGGCGGAAAAACTCTCCAAGCGCGCGGCGCGCGTGGGGTTCGATTGGGCGGATGCCGAGCTGGTGCTGGAAAAACTGAACGAGGAGGTGAGCGAATTGCGCGCCGAGTTTGCCGCGGCCGATCCCGCGCGCCTGGCCGATGAGCTGGGCGACATGCTGTTCGTGATGGCCAACCTGGCGCGCAAACTGGGCCTGGACCCGGAGGCGTGTTTGCGCGGCGCGAACGACAAGTTCGCCCGCCGTTTTGGCGGCGTGGAGGCGATGCTGGCGGCACGGGGGCAGGCGCCTGCTGACGCGACGCTGGAAGAAATGGAGGCGTGCTGGCAGAGCGTGAAACGGCGGGAGCGTGATGCGACACGCCTTGATTGATGCGCCGGCCCCTCTTGATGAGTTGGTGGGCGGGTTGGGATGGCGGGCTGATACTTTGCCAAGGTGATTTTGACGGGTTGCAAAGCGCTGGATCGCTATGGGGGATGCGCGGCGTGGGGCAGGGCACTCTTGGCTGGGCTTGGCCGGAAGCGGGACGTCTGCTTGAGGCCGACCATCGACCACAGCGGACATATGCGCGAGACTTATGCAACAAGTAAGCTGTTGAACTCGCTCACCTCCAGGCGCATTGCATAAGTCTTGATTTCTGCAACCGAGCAACTCCGTAGTAGAGTGGCACAGTGTTAGCCTCTAGAGTATTGTTATGAACCGATGGTTGGCAGGCGACACGAAGGCAGAGCTAGAAGGGGCGCAGGCACGCTATTGCGTTTGCTTCCCGCCGGACTTGGTCGACCTGTTTTTGGAGCGACGCCCCGATTTGGGTTATCCCTGGGAGGTCGAGTATAGCGGTATTCGCGACATGCTCAACTGGCCGCTCCGGATGCTTACCTTCGACGTGGAGCGCGGCTACTGGTGGCCGGATTGGGGCGACCGCCCATCGACAGCGGATGAGCGGCAAGAGATAATACGTGACGCTCTAGCCACGCTTGATTCCGTTATACTGTCACCGCTTCCTCCCAGAAACGCCGAGCGAAGCCGGAAACCCAATATTTTCCATGCACGGATTCGATACGATCTACTATGGCGCAAATCTTCTCGAATATTTCGAGAATGAGTTTGGCAGACGTCACGTGATTGGCGCCGTTCGCCACATTCCTTTTTGGTCAGACATCGCAGAACGGCACGAAATCGCTTATGCCTATTATCGTGCGTCCGACCAATACAAGGAAATGGCGGCAAGGAGCGAAGCGGCGAGGGTAGCCCGTTTGGCCGACGGGCCAAGGCGATGAGGATCGCAGGGGTAGCGTTGGCACTGGTCGGGCTAGTGTTGCTGATC
>Ga0116227_10003583_pt1 | contig 34371 bp, 16 predicted proteins | sample S1TSphgellanicum_FD_89693 | JGI IMG/M metagenome (GOLD analysis project Ga0116227, IMG submission 89693) | Host-associated microbial communities from peat moss isolated from Minnesota, USA - S1T2_Fb - Sphagnum magellanicum MG | ecosystem: Host-associated > Plants > Peat moss > Unclassified...
AAAAAAAAAAAAAAATTGAAAAAAAAAAAAAAAAAAAAAAAAAAAAAAGAGCTCAAGATTTGAATAACCAAGACACAAGCTAGGGTCCAAGGCAAGGTACAACTCAAGGATTCAATTTGCTTGAAATGAGTTCAAATTGGTTCCTAAAAATTTGGACCATGGAACCCCATCTAAAGTGGGCCTAAGTAGTTGCGTAAGTACCAATTGCAATGTGTTTGGATAAAATGCCTAATGTTTTGCAAACATAAACATGTCCCTATACATTTTGGCATGTCCCAAAACAAGATTCTAAACAAGTGCTATACCACTAAGCCATCACACCAGGAGTAAGTCAATCATTCTATTATAGGTGACTTTTGACATACAAAATAGAGTAGAAATTGCTTTATTTTAAACAATGCTATTGATATTTTACATGAAAAGACTACTAAGTACAAAATGCCCTATGAGAACACTAATGGGTCTCATCACACTGCACAGTTCATGACTTAAGTTCAAACTACTAAGCCTCTTGTTAGGTCTTTTGTTGTTAGGCTTTTGGCTTCATGTGGGTACACTCAGATTGATTGATTGATTGATTGACTGAAGAAAATCACAATAGGAAGATGCAGGCAGCAGGTATAGGTATGGTGGAAAGCCAGAAATTCTCTTTGGTCCTGATTCTCTCTAGATGGCAAAAGAGTACAGGGAGCTTTCTGAAGGAAGACAGACTGACCAAGCCTACTATGAGTGATGGAAGGGAATTGGAACAGAGAACCACAAAGTTAAACAAGGTACAAGGCCAAGGTTATTAGTGATATTAGAGTTATCGGTAAAGTCATAAAAACACAGCACTAGAACCCTGAGTTTGGTCATACACAGGGCAAGATTCGAAAAAACCTGCAAAAAAAAGTACATTAGCATTCAACAGGGTACGAAACTCAGAAAACCCATCAATTTTGGTAATAAACTGAGTTTCATCCTGTCTTTTCTTTTTCTCGAGCGTCTCAGCTGCTGCTGCTACGTATGCTTTCACTGCTCCTAACTGTACAACTACTATAACTAGTCTCGAACCTTGTGCATTAAAATGCTGAGTATCAGCATTTCATACTGAGATTTATTAAAATGGCTTTAGTCTTTACTTTGCGGATACCACTGAAAGAGGGGATAGGGGGGGGTGAAAGGAGGCCCAAAGACAGGGTGAAGACAGGGTTACTTTACGGATAACTCTATTATCATATCATAATTTCATTATGTTTGGAGCATCATCTCCACTGGCACCAGTACAATGCCCTTGCACACAATACTTTGGATGAAGTACATACAGCTTTTAAATTTAGTGAAACTTCAGTTTGGATCAGTATTGGCAGGTTTTGTTGGGGTTTGAACTATGGAGTGTTAGAACTTAGACTAGGGGTTCAAGTTTTTTTTAATAATTTTTTAATTAATTAATAATTTAATTAATTTAATTTAATAACCTGAACCAAACAGCCTTTTGGTGGAACTGACACAAGAATGGGGATACTAGCCTCTTGCTAAACTCAGAACTGAAACCCAAACCTTGAAAAAAAATTCTCAAAACTAGTACAGGTTCTTAATGTAAGAACATTGAAGTTTTTTGAAGAGTCAGTGAGTAGGCTGATACTTGCTGAACTTGTAAGGTAGGCATGTGAAAGTTTTTTTTTTAAAGTCCACAAGTAAATTAAACTTTATACATAGGTGATTGGTTTTCTTTTCTTTTTCTTTTTTTTGTGGTAAAAATCAATATTTTAAAAATTTTCAATTTTAACTTCTTGTTAAACTCAATCCCTTCATCATTTTCAGCTTTAACTGGTTGTAAGAAAAATTCCATACTTATGAAAATTTCACACTTGGGGAGAGTGCAATGTTTACATGGAATCAAGCCTTGTCTTCAAACCAGGCCCAGGCCCAAAGGTTTTTGAATTTCAAAACATTGTTAAAATCAAAACCAAAAGTTTAAATTTGAAGAATCAAGCTCAAACATGCACTCAAAGGACTAGTCAAAACTTTTAAAGTGTCAATCAAGATTGGAGGTTCATTAAAAAAGGAACAATCAAATAACATTGGTTTGAACTATTGGGTGACAATTTTTTAATTTTTAGCATAACCTTTTATTTCAATTTTTCAACCAAATTAGGGAAGGGTTTTGGTTCCAATTTGTCAAAGAAATTAAAATTGCATTTGATTTTGTTTCGATTTTTCAAAAAAAAAAATCAAAGACAAGTGTCAAATTTGTTGAGATCTTTAACAAAATAAAAAATTTGCTTGATTCAAATCTACATTGTCAATTGCCAAACAATTCTATATTTGGTTTTGTCGAAGTACATAAATTGGGCCAATTGATGATTAGCGACTTATAAGGCAATTAATTGCTAGGTATAGATAGGTTTCAGTTGGTCTTGGGTAGGTTCCAATTCGACTAAATTTGGATTTGATTAACAATCAAATATTTCAAAATATGTATAACAAAAGAATCTTGAACCCAAATTCTAAAGTTTTGAAATTTCTCATCAAAGTTTTTATCCAAATCCAAATATGATATCAAAATAAATTGTCTTCATCAAAGTTTAGATCATCAAAATGTATATTTACATAGAAGTATAAATCAAAATGAATATGTTTTACATCCAAGTTTGAATGAGGAGCCCTAAAACTAATGGTCTTGTAACATTCCCAAAAGCATATTACAAGTAGAATCAAACAGCAATTGCAAGAGTGAAATGGTCCACTAGCAATACCTTTGACATCAAAATGGAAAGAAGCAAACTAAAGTGATCGTAGAATAACATTCCTAACATCAAAATGACAAACACCATAAAATGTAAAGAATAAAATGATCCTTTAATAACATATCTAACATTAGAATGGGTTATATTACCACATACTTAAAACAATTGGTCATGTAACAACATCTCTAATATTAAAACATCAAACACTAGAAAATTTCAAGAACAAGCCATCCTTGAACACCATTTCCAACATAAAAATGGGAAATCGTAATATGCATCCTTAACAAAATGGTTGAAGGGACATCTTTGGCATCAAAAAGTCAAACACCAATGACCCCAAGAGCAAAATGTTCCTTCAATAACATCTCCAAGACCATAATGAGAGTAGCACCACATACCTAATGCATGTCTTGCAATAACATCATTAACATTAGAATGGCGAAAAGTAGAAAACTTATGGATGCTTGAACATATAATAGGATATTGTCCTAATTAAACTATATATCAACATGAGCATTATTTGGCCAATACAAACATTTGAAGATTTTTTAGGTTTAATCAATAGCAACACATGTGTGTTACCTATAATATTGAAAAAAAAAATTGTCTCAATATGGAATTCAACAATTTTTTAAATCAATTGGGCCACAAATATTAGCATTTAACAATTGCAATTCATGAACTTTCCAACAAGTAAGAAGATCTTTGAATTCATCATTACTTACTTTGAACCCAATTTTGAAATGACTTATCTATTTTTTATTACTAGCCATGCATTTTGCTCATTAGTCTTCATGAAATCATATATAGTAATCATGTGTCCTTTTGAACCATTTAATGTACAAATCATAACTTTTTTAGTTACACCATTTGGGTTTGCATGAACCAAGAACAAAAGTAAACTTATGTGTCTATCATACACACTTACAATATGTAATTTCTTTCCCTTTTGAACATATTGTATGAAAAGCCCTGAGCCTTTGAAACACAAGTTTAACATTATTGCCCACATGTTATGGGCTTTGTTTTGTTCAAAAGACAACATAAATGAAATGTCAAATTGGTCCATGATTTGTACTTGTTTTTCCATATATTGCCATAAAACTTGTAATTCCACATCAAAATCATGTGGTTCCACATGCCATGCATATTGATACTTAAATTTCTTTTGAATTTATTTGATTATTTTGTTTATGTTAAAAATTCCCATATTTAAAAACTAGATTTTGATCAAACTACTTTTTTGTCTACTTTACCATGTTTTAAACTTTAGTTGAAACACTTTGTACATACATTTGGGTGACAAGTGAAATAGCTACACTAAATGCATCAAATATCAACCAAGAATCCTAATTTTGATTAACAATATAATAGTGGACCATAGGCCTTAGTGTAACACAAACAACTCAAAAGTGATTGCCCAAATTTGTGAATTATGCCATTAATTGCTATTGTTCATAACAACAAAAAATATATATTTTAAATTCAATGCTTCTTGGAACAAAATGATTCTTGAAACAAATCATGTCTTCGCTAGAAATTTTTATAGCTTGCATGGGTATATAACAATATGCAAACAAGCTTTTAGAACTATTCTCACCCTTTCCTATTATTTTTGGTCCATGTATTGTAAGTCAATGATGTGCTAATGAAACATAGGTTATATCATAAATGTTTGAATTATTGTGTATGTCAAAGATGGAGTTGGGAATAATCTTTCAACTATGATCATTACATTGACTTCAATTGTTTCATGTGAGAAGTTAAAGTTGTTGACACCATTTGTAAACAAGTGTTGGGGGATACCATGTTTAAATGTTGTAGCTTTCAGTAAGTAGTTCATATGATGCAAAAGTTTGCTAGACAAACAACAAGCTATAATGGTTACATGTCAAGGTTCCCAATTATGGTTGAAAAAATGCAAATGATAACAAATGTATTCACTTTTCTTCACATCCATAAATCAAAACTCACCATGCATATTATATAAGATTCAAAAGATACAATAATGAATTTTGTCTTGGTCTATTTTAACTAACATTGGCAAAGTCTTGTCTATCAATTGACACCTTGATGAGAAACAACACAAGAACTCTACCTCAAAATTAGTCTTTTGGAAGATGATGACTCAACAAGAGACAAAGATACTAACTCCTTAATAATAAACAACAATTAAATATTTTTCAAATTGCATATAATGAAAATGATATTTGGTGTAAAAAACATTATTACTAAAGAAAGAAGAAATATTACATGGGATGGGGAAAGGTCTTATTTGTCATTCTTTAACCACATTTTTGAATAGATAAAAACAATCCATATTAAGTTTTTGGGTGAGTGGTTTACAAAAGCTTTTGAACCTTGAAACTCCATTAACTTACAATGTTTCTTTTAACTTGAAAATAACAAGAAAATATGACATTGAAGATTTGATAATAATGGGAAGAAGATTCCAATAGCAAATTAACATTTTTTTTGGAATGTTGAATTTTGAAAAAAGAATTAATTTGCAGCAAATGTACATACAAAGAAAGGAAAGAAAATAAAAAATAACAAGATCAACCTAAGCAAAAATAAAGAATAAAAAAATCACTTATAACAAACTTAGGACATCAACTTGTAATTAAAGTGAAACAACAAATCCAAGAGCCACTTAGAACACATGTAACATAGAATCATTCAAAATAAGATAACTTTTTTTGTTTATTATAGAACATGGACAAAGCACCAATGTTAAAGAAAAAGGAAATACAATTTAATTTGAGGAATAGTTGTAATAATTCATCCAAGATAATAACGACTACATGCATCAACAACAAGAAGAGAAAACAATTATTGATGAAACACACAAAAAATAAAAAACAAATTGTAAAGCAATTTACTATGTCTCAAATGAGAGGAGTTGCTTGAAGCATGAATGAAAATAGAGTTGCACAATGGAGCAAGGAAGTTGCTTGTAATGTTAAAACTTAAAGGAGCTTGATGGAACTTAATGGAATTTAAAGGGAATGGAGATTAAACAAAAATGATGAAAACCTAAATCTATAACTTGAAGGAGATTTAGATTGAAGGAGCTAGATGGAGTAGTAATGGACAAAATGACAAGTTTGAAAGGTGTTCACTAGCACAATGTAATGTAGAAGAAAATGGGTGGGCATCTACATTGAACCCTAAACCCTAAAAGAACAATCGTTATCAAGATTTTACAACAATTTTTTTTGAATTGATTCAAGATCAATTTAAAATAGAAGTGACCATGTGATTATATTTTCTTCATGCGTTACAAGAATCGTCGCTCCAATTCTTTGCCCAGTTCTAGCAAACCTAATTTTTGCAATTTCAATTGCAAATAGGTTCAAATTTTTCTTATAGGTTTCATATATTGTTATTGGAACTAGACCCAAAATTGCTAGTTCTTAGTACTAGCCTTTTTTTATTGGAATTTTTTCAAAAAAATGAATATGAAAACAAAGTGATTTTGTAGGGTTCTGATTCCCAAAATTGAGGAGGGGGAAACAGTAAAAATCACCAACTCTCTAAATTTTACTTTACTTTCAATGTGTAGCAATACATATAGAAGGTTGATTAAAGATTTGTACTTCATATTTGGTTTACATTGCAAGATTTGGCTAAATTTTCCTGAGGAAGATTGTCATTTTTTCTACATCTTCATATGGATGATCGCCACTTAAGCTACATAACAAAATTCCTAAAAACAAAGATGGTTCTTAACCATGGAAGCCAGCACCCAGCCAACACTTGTTTGGACCTCTAAACATGTAAACAATACAATGATCTACAAAAGGGTTTAGCAAAAGATAATGCAGTTCTAAATGTGAAGAACAAAAAGTGCAACTTGAAAATCCTGTGACCATCGAGCAAGGAAATTGGCCATCAATGAATAATACTTTCATGCAAAAACTACAGATTCAATGCACTGAGAAAAAAAACCCAAAGCAAGTAAGTAGACTCTAGTTGCTACGAAATCTAAAGAAGTTGCTACAAAATCTAAAGAAGGATCAACTTTGACAGAAGGATGATGCTTGCTTGGGAATTGAGAGCTACTAGATTTTGTCAAAAGTTTGAGTCGCTAGGATATTCTCAATGGTAATGGGGTTGTTGCAGTCATGTCCCCTAGTTTGTCAGAGTTCATTATTTGTACATCTCCTGCCTGCTCTGTCCATTTCTGAGAACAGCAACAACAACAAACAAATGTGTGATACAGTAGGCTAGTTCATTTCGATTAAAGAAATCGAAATGGGTGGTTGATTCTCTTCTGGCTCCTTGCTCCTCCAACGTACGTGTAGTGAATTCATTTGAAGGACTTGTCTCTCAAGTAAGAGCTCTGAGCTCTGAACATATTGTAGAGCACCAAACAGAAAGAGCATGCATATATAATAATGCACACCATGTGACATTCTTGCTCTCAAAGCATTTAACAACACCTTGATATAATAGAGTTATCCGTAAAGTAACCCTGTCTTCACCCCTGTCTGTGGGCATCCTTGCACCCCCTATCCCCTCTTTCAGTGGTGTCCACAAAGTAAAGACATTTTGTTAAATCTCAATATGAAATGCTGAAACTCAGCATTTAATGCACAAGGTTCGAGACTAATTATAGTAGTTGTACAGTTAGGAGCAGTGAAAATATATGTAGCAGCAGTGGAGGCGCTCAGGAGAAAAGGAAAGACAGGATGAAACCCAGTTTACGACCAAAATTGGTGGTTTTCTAAGTTTCATCGCCCCTTGAATGTTAATGTACTTTTTTGCAGGTTTTCTTTGAATCTCACCCTATGTATGACCAAACTCAAGGTTCCGATGCTGTGTTTTTCTTACTTTACGGATAACTCTATATCTTACGAACTTCGTTTCCTTTCATACACATTAGTGTGATTGGTTAAAATGAGAGCTGAAAGACAAATTGGGAGCCACTTTTCCTTCTTGCATCTTGCAATAAAAAATATAGATTAAATTTCGTATGATTTCCTATTACCATAGTACCTTGATACCTTCAACAGTAATCATATTATTTTACAAAATGTCAAAAACTTCTCAAATATTGAATCTTTAAAAATATTCTTTTTCTCATGATGAAAAAATTCAAAATTAATTAACTATTTGACAAACATATGTCGAAGTTGCCAAGGTACTACGATATGTATAGTTCATTGAAGAAATTTGGATGATTTGAATAGAGCATGGCACCAAATTAGTCCCTATATTTATGTATTGCTCACATGTGGGGTACATGTTGGCAAAGCATGTGTCTATTGTCGCACTATGTAAATCTCTTTTATTTCCCTATTGGGTCCCATGTTAGTGTGGTTTATTTTATTTGTTTTGGGGTTTCTAAGCATGGCCAGCCATGGTTTGGTTTAGTGTGGTGTTGCCAATATTCCAAAAACAAAATAGTTTGGATATATATATATATATATATGCAACAAATCCCACATAAAAAGTATTTCCTTCTTCACATTCTAATGATGAGCCTAACTCGTGACCAAATTCGGGGAAAAGACAATTGGCTGCCACACTCTAGCAAATACATACCTGGGTTTTCAGTTGCTCGAGCTTGTTGTTGTAAACCCTAAACCCTAAACCCACAACAACTCAACAACTCAAAGATCCATAACCTCATCATGATCTCCATAAGTTCAGAAAGTATGGAAAAACACACCATGCAGCATTTGCAGACTTTGTGCAGAGGGGAAAAAAATTTGTTAAATTTTATATATTCCCTAATTGCTCTGAAATCCATGTTCAAAATATCCAACCTCCCGACAAACACCCAGTATGGGTCCAACTTTGGTTGGGGGGGGGGGGCGGCCTATCCAACACCACAATTGCTGGACTTAAGCTGAAGCCTGAGTATAAATTGTGCAGGGCAATCCTGAGAGTGTTGTCGGACAAGTTGTCCCTTGAATTGTAATTTTTCAACCACAAAAAATAAATAAATAAAAATCAATTTAATTTTTTAAAAAATTACATGGTCATTTCTTTTTCTTTCACTCTAAAATAATTAAAATATTAAATAACTTGTCTCAACATACCCCCATCTTGTTTTAAAACATGTCAAATATGTCCACACTTATATGTTTAGTACTGTGCTTTCATGTATTTTGCTATGTTGTATTTGCTGTATTAGCTTTCACTCATGTCCCCATGTCTCATAGTGTCATCCCATGGTGTTTGTTATGCCCCTCATGATTTCCATTTGGAATTCCTCAAAGTTCTAATGTTACTTTTGTTGTTGATGCTATGAATGTACAAGGGGGAAAAGCCTTTTTCCTCAAGGCATTATTACACTCCAGAACTAAGGGTAGAGCTTGAGGTTTCAAGGTGCAATTCTTAGAAGGCTAAGTTGAAAAAGAAATTGAGTCTTTCTTCAATCAAATAACTATGCTCCAAATGGCCCAACAACAAAAATTTGGAAAATTAAAAATTAAAAAAAATCTGTTTATATTGATCCAAAATTTCTTTAAAAACCTTTTTTTGGTTTTTCAAATTTTGTAAAATCACCAAATTCTATCTGAAGTTCCAGTATGCAGCAAAAAATATAAAAGAATACTATATTTTATTTTATTATTGCCAAATCTGGCTAAATTGTCTTATGGATGATCATCAATTGGGCAACATCACAAAATTGAAAAAAAAGCTACATTGCCCCACACTACCCACCTATCCTCTTGGCCCCCATACCCCTGGATGAAAACATCCAGGTTCAATGTCAATATGGATGAAGGCAAATCAGCTGCCCCTCAGAGAGGGACCTTAAAAGGAGCTCCACCAGTATTATTAGCATATTGGTTTGCAAACTTTAATCTCAAAGGAATCCTCCACCCACCTAAACCCTAAACCTTGAACTTTTCCTTTTCTTTCTTGGAATGCACAACCATTGTTTTCATGTATTTTGTAGAGGGATTCATGTCTTTATGATGAGGGGGGTGTACTTGTAGGGTTTTGTCCTACTTTTGAGTGGTTTTGTGGTTTTAGTGTTTCTTACATTTGTGGGGGCTTGTTGTTTGTTTCAAGTTTTGAAACCATCTTTTGCATCATATGACCATGTTGTCAATATGGTTTTCTTTAGTGGTTATTAAATCGAAACGGCCTCACGCTTCAAAGTGTAGCTTGTATGGTTATAGTTGAAGACTAACATTTCAAACTTATGTGAAACATACTTAGTGATTGTCTTTATGTTTCTCTTATACACATTGAATCTTATGATCTCCATTATTTATCATTGGACATTGTATTTCTTTGCTTCTTGGAGGAACTCTAGACTTCATCATTGTATTGCACCAAATTCTTGATCTATATATTAACATAGGTGTTTGTTTAGTTGGATGTGACCAAATTACGACTTAGCCAAATATGGGCCCTTGGCTTCACTTTGGGTAATGCCAAAAAACCCTCAACAAGGTGGTGTGCATATTTTGGAAATTTTTGAACCAATAGAGAAAAATTTATTGAATTAACGATTTTTTATCTTTGAAAATTAATTAATTTGTAAAAGTGCTATTTCATAATTCAATCCCATGCTAACTTTGAACCTAAGCCCAATTTCATTAAAATTGCATTGGGATGCGTGACTTACAAGAGGTGTATGTACTTGGATCAATAGCACAAGGCCCATTAATAAAATCGCATCAAGTAATCACAAAAACAACTAAAATCAAATCATTAATGTGAGATTCATGAACTATATGTAATATGTGTGCTTTGTGTATTTCCCAAATTGAAATTTTATATTTTTGTAAATTGCACCATTTTTTAAATCTTAATTTCTTTGGCAAATTTCTAGATCAAGGCCTTTATATTATATTCATCCTACATTTACCAAAAAACTAATCAATGAACAACAAAAGATAAACTAAAGTACAATATGTATGCCACATGTACAAGTATGACAAGTTGGTAGGAACAATCAATCAATGTGCAATTGTCTTTGCAAACATGAACACATGACATTGCAATATCCTCGAGGAAAAAGTTCCAAATATAAAAAAGAAAACCTTCAACACCTTTAATAATACATTCAAGGCATAGATTATTATGCAAATAGTAGCACAACCTAAAGAATTTCCAAGGACACAAGGTGAGAATGCTATTAAAAGTTTCTAATGCAAATCATGGAAATAAAATTTTAAATTTTGATAATGTTTATTAATTAATTACCATAATTGAGACAAAATATTTCAACACATGCAAATGCATACATATATTCCTTCTTTTATTACATCAAAACAATTACTTGCACCTGAGTAAAAGGAAATCCCAAATACATACCAAAAGAGGAAGTCAATTAAAAGGGTATAAAAAAACTATGAACTTGGTCACATAATCCAAATTTGTGAGCTAAAAATGTCACCTACAACAATTGGTTTGGAAATTGCACATATGTAAGGCCTTAATACCATCTCCATGGCAACATAATAAACACCATTATAATCGGTAGTATGGTGGTGTTAGCGATGAAAACATTGTTATAATAGTCCATCACAACATGCGTATCATTAAAAGAATGTTGGCCCCATTAATTGGATCTCCTTGGCCCAACAACAAGACACAAAGTAGCATTGTCACCAAAAGGCCCAACATGGTGTGAAAGAAAGAAACTATGTTTTCTTGTTTTTTTCTTGTGTTTACGTTTTGTTCTTGTATTTAACCATTTGCTTTGTTTGCTTGCTTGTTATTCAAGGGTTTTGAAATTAATCATGCAAATGACACAAATTTTTAAAACTTGTTGATAAGAAATGTTGATGTTGAATTGTCAAAAGCTTGTTGTTAAGAATTGTCAACACCACAAAATTGTGACAATGTTGTTACAATTTTGTGGTGTTGTCATGAATTTTCTTGCGAAAAAAAGATGTTTGGGGTTATTGTGTAGTTGTTGCAACTTCTCTTGTTCAAAACACAATATCCCACTTTGTTGGTCAAATGACACTCAAACCATCCCTTTGCATTGTGCTATGCATCAAAACAAAGGACTAATTCCATTTTATTCTTTCACCAAACTCATTGCACTAGTGCAAAAGTTTTGTATGTTTGGTGCAACTTTTATAACTTTCATAGCATGCTTCTTTTATTCATTACAACCAATTTATTAAGAGTGTCTTGTATTTTTTTTGAGAAAATCCAACAAAATACATTAATCAAGGCTCAAAAATAAATTAAATTCATTCACATTTTTGTATAGCTTGAAATTTCATTTTGTTTTGTTTTGTTTTCTTGAAGATTTGAATGAATCCTTTCATTGGTTTCTTTAGATGCATTGTGCATTCAACAATTTTGAAATTATGAAAAAATAAAAGGTGATTTTGCAAGGATGTTTTGTGTTGTTGTGATGGGGGACAATGGTTAGGAATTGCTTTAAGTCCAACCACAACCTACAAACTTTTTAAGGATTTATACATAAAAATTTACCAATGCATTGTGAAGATGTTTTAAGGAGCCACCTTGAAACATAAGATATTAACCCCACTTTGACATTGGAGGGAACCTACATTTTTAAAATGCCTTCCAGCTACATTAGTAAATTTTCATCACATTTTTATATGTGGAAAAAAATCTTAATTAGGGCATTTTTAGAACAAAGGCCCTAAGACAAGGTGGTAGTTTGAAATTTCTAACATTACTACACCCTATTATGGGTTGAACTTTGCTTTAATAGTGGTAGGTAGGTTATTTCCTTTTCACCTCACTTAGCCTATTCCACTTAACCTCCAAAAGCCACCATTTTGTTACATGGTAACAGGTTCTTTTAATGTATGTTAAAAAATGTGACCAATTTTTGCATGATTGATTCAAATTTCCCCACCATTTTACAATGTCAATTCACACAAATATTAAAAATTAACAACAAAAAATGTGAAAGCAACCTTATCCCACCTAATGCACCTACTAGTTGTACCTTAGATGAATTCACATTATAATTTCTATTATTTATACTCCATTCCACCACCAAACATAATAGTCACATGAACATTCAACCATCAATCATCATAAAAGTAGTTCCCCCTATATTTAACATTTGGCCTTGCAACATTTTTCATATCCAAGATCATTTATTTACCATTTCCCAGGCCCCACCAATAACATGAAATTGGGATTGTACAAGGTCAAAACTAACTAATAGAAAACCATCAAAGACTAATCAATATATTTAGCCAACCAATAACATGTGTTAGATTATGCATGGACTTTTGCCAACCTCAACCTCAACATATTGTCAAGCGATTCGAAATCATTTTACGAAGCGTATTACACAAAGCTTTTATCAATCTTCATCCAAAACATGTTGTGTTCAATGTGTCACTAAAGATATTATAATAAGAGTTTGAAATAATTTACATTTTATCACAAATATTATTCATACATACACACCATGAAAAGTAAATGGACAAACTCTTCCTTCGGTGGTACCACTAGAAACCACTTCAAGGAATGATTAAATACCAAAAAGTGATCAAATAATATTCTTAAGTTTTTTCCTTAAACTTTTTTCACAATTATAATTTTTTCTCTTATGTTTATCCATTGAATGCCAAATATATGGCTTCAAGTTTTCATTGGAATATAAAAAAATGTGAATCGTTACAAATGCAGAATACAAATTTGAATTACAAACACTTGTATTACTTCAATAATTTGAATCACATTCCTAACGTTGGAAATTCATAACTAAATTATAACAATTCAATTAATTACCTAAAAATAAAATAAAATAAAATAAAATAAAAACACCACCAAAAATACTTTAGAAAAATAATACCCAAAATTGTTTCGAACTCAATGTGTTCATGAACAAAAAGTTCAAAGAAAGCAAAAATTGTTACATTCCCCAAAACATTTCTAAATGCAATGAATTGGAACATCAACATACAAAATATTCTCCATATTACTAATAATTCAAAGTTTATACAACCTAATATTAAAGGGAAAATTTTGATTAATATTATATATTAGCTATAAAACAACTACAAAAAATAGTTACAAAAAATAGTTATAGAAAATACCTATCGAAAATAATCACAAACTACCAAAGATACCTATTAAAGTGTCTACCAAACATTACCTTTTTAAAAATTCTAGAATGTAAACAAACTCTAATTAAAGCTATTAATATGTCATTGGAAAGTTTCTCCTAAAGGCTATAAAATCGACACTTAAAATGCTCAATTTAAAATGTATTCAAAAAAAATATGAATCACCAAAATTCCTATCGAATTATCTACCAAACTATATAAAAAGTCCACCAAACTATTTATTGAACTATTTACTAAATTAACTATTAAATTTATCTTTTGAATGATTTCAAAAGTTAAATCACCTCCAATTAAGGTGAATGTTACTACAAACTAGAAACCTCCTTCTAATGGCTACAAGATAGACTTTAAAAAGAATCAATTTGATTTATGTTTAGGGAAGTTATGAGTTTCTTTATGTTTTGCCACCAAAATATTAGTCTCATTTGCACCAACCAAAAAGGATGACTCTACTATTTTAGTAAGGGTACCACCCAAGTGTCTTTTGGACAAGATCAACTTTGAAAAAATATTAGAGGTTCTATAAGGGGTATTGGTAACCTTCCCTTTAGGTCTACATTGCCCTTACCAAAAGGAAACACGCACTTCTACAATTCTACAAAATTGGATTTCACTGAATTTCAAATTAGTACTTAATACTTAAATTTATAAATTTTTCATCTTCTTTTTTTTAAAACATTTTTTAGAAAATTATTAAGTTTTTTTAAAAACTTATGTATTTAGTTTCTTGGAATACCAAAAACATTTTTATGGAATTTTTTCTTGTCTTCCAACCCAAGTTATGCATTGTTCTAATGCCAAATTCTCTTGCAAAACTTTAGATTTATTTGGTCTCTCCCACTATTTGTGGTACATATTTTTGCTATAGAATATCTTATTCAAATTCATGCAAATTTGAGTATTTTTCTACTTCTATCAAAACTCATTTCAATAAAATCTTTTAAGTAGAAGTTCTTCACATTCCATGTTATATAAAAGTTTCAAGACTTATTATGTTAGAGTATTTTTACTATTTTTACACATAATAAATTTACTCAATTTTTTATTATGAAAATGCTTATTTAAATATTTCTTATATTCTAGACCATGGAAGGAAATTGTCAAAGTTGTTGGGTACACCATTTGACATCAACATTGATAACTTTTTTATGAGAAGAATAAATGAAAATACAAAGTACTAAAATACTAGTGTTCAATTTATCTACCTTTGGTAGGGAAAGGACTAATTGCTAATTTAGTTTTGGTTCATTTATATGATTCTTGTTAATTTTGTGGATAAGGTCCAAGAAGGTAGTCAAGAAATGCAAAACTTTTTTGAAGAATTTCTTAGGGGGTGAAAGAGAGCACAATATAAGATCAAAAGTCCAATGGGACAATTATTTTCAAAACAAGATCATCAAACTAATAATTATTGGCTTTGAAAAAACCTTATCAACATTCCTTTGCAAATTTTGTTTACTTTTGAACTTGGTGACTTTAATCTCAAGTTGTGAAAACAACATAGTTTAATTAAGTAGGTACATGCATTCAAGGCACAAATGATGGGTTGTGGACTTTCAATGGGCACTTGTGGACATAAATGTTTGCAACATGAGGTTTTTAAACTTGGGGTAGGATCATCAAAGTGTGTAAAAAGACTCCTCTACATAAAATTCAATTCTCTCCTTCCCCACCTTGGCTTATTCAATCAATAAAGTGAATATTTTATGGTTCATAATGTTCAATGGAAGACAATTCAACATTTTGATTATTAAAGCTCAAAAATTCCATAAAGTATGTTTGCATAATGTGGGGGGCCTCTAGGATCTTACTATTGGGATACCTTTCTCATGGGACATTGTAAAGGTTAAATTCAATTTTGACAATGATGAGGCATGTTTGTGTGAAAGGATTACAAACAACTTACCATACCAATGGTCAAGGAGGTGTTATAACAATTGAAGGAACAAATTGAAGTTAGAGAATGGGTTGACATGTAAGGAAAAAAAGGAGTCTTGGGCTCCCCAACTATTGTACTACATACCACATAAAACTTAAATTTAACCTACCACCTACACCCACAAAAGTTAATAAATATCCCATGTGAAATCTTAATCTTTGTAATAAGAAAAACTTGTTGATGACTATATAAGGACTTCAGTTGAAAGTATCAAATGAAGGGGTGGTCAAACAAATTAAAAACATGCACAAAAAAATTGGCTTCTTATTAGTTTTGTTGGAGATGTCAGAGCTCAAATTTGACCCTAAATATTGTTGTGTTTAGGACAACCATGGTTACATGATGAAATATTCATCAAAACAAAAGAGGAAAATGTTAAATGATAACCAAAAATTCTTGCAAATGATATTGAAGTAATGGGACCCAAGTCTTCCATAAACTTTAAGAAGAAAATGTTAAATGATAACCAAAAATTCTTGCAAATGATATTGAAGTAATGGGACCCAAGTCTTCCACAAACTGTTTGATTCCAATGGAATGATGCTTGGCTAAAAATGAGACTAAAAAATACTCACTTTATTCATATGGGCCTTGTGGCACAAAACCTCAATAGTCAATCTTTGGGGATTCCGATCTAACATAGTTTTGACATAGATATCCCATTGTGTCCAAGCTACAAGTCTTGGAAGTTCTATAATCCACCAATTTTGGGAGTGCCTTGAACATGGTAATGTGAACATGGGCCATTACATTCATTGGCAAATTGAAATTTCTTACTATTATCAATAAACAATCAAAGGGATTCAACTTGTTTGTTTAACAATCTACCTAAGAGGATTCACAAAATCAACTCCACTTAGACATTGTTATGTAGAGTTACACATATGATATGTTTGGATTGAAAGGAATGATCTCAAATTCAATGACAACAAATGGAATAACATGTAGTTGGCAACACAAATGTGTTGACTACAAGATTACTTTAAACTAACTTGGCATAACACCATAAAAGAAATTTAAAAATCACCTTTAGTTGAACATAAATTTTTAGTCTATGAGGGAATGGTGTCAACATTATATGATTTTCTCTAGGGATGGTGGGAAGGTTAAATGGTCATAATAAATTCTAGAACTATGGAAGTTTACTTGGTGAATTAGTTTTTTTATTGGGGTTGGGTCTCCCCTAATTTCATTTTGTAAATTATTTATTTATTTTTATAATAGATTCTTTCCACTTATGCCAAAAAATATTTAAAATAAAATGAAATAGTGTTGTTTAGTTGTTTACTAACTAATACTTTTCTTTGAATACAAAAATGAAAAAATTTCAAAATAATGGTCTTTGCGATATGTACAAAAATATTGCCATATGTTTATATGTGCCAATGTAATATCAAATGCATCTGAAAAATTTCTACCAAGAAGGCATGTGTGTTTTTAACTCTTTAATTTCACTATTGAAATGATTTAAAATCATATAACCATATATTGGAAAAGTTATTATATACATAGTAGTTCAATCTTTATATATTTTTTGTAAAATGGTAATGACCTCTTTACCACGTGTCTACACATATTGCATAATGTGTGTGTTGAGTTGTTTAAGATTTTTTTGTAATATGACATAAGATTATAATATTAAATTGCTCTAGTTTTTATTAAGAAAATGAACCATTATGAAAATTTCATTTCCCATGAAAATGTAAATTAATATCATAATGTTCATATATTTCCCATGTATGAGCTTGCAAAAGTTGTCACATCATTGGATACTCAAATCTTTAAATACATTTCAAGGTTTCATAATGTAAGGTTAGAAACAATGGTTTCAAAAATATTCAAAAGCATAAGAATGATGGCTATATATATATGCAAGAATTTAAAAATATATACATGATGGGGGATTATTAACAAGCAAAAAAATGCAAGGAATTAAGAATCATAGAGCTTTGAATATATAATGATACCATATTAAGTTGCAACAATGAATAACACAATAATCAAAATAATGATAATCTAAATTTTCATGTGGTAATCAAACATTAGTTAATTTGTACCCTTTCAAAGCCTCAAAAACGATTTATAATCATTTGTACAATCAAATGGATCAAAAACCTAATTTCTTTGAAAGATCATTAACAATTGACACACAACATTAAATTTACAAAAAAATGAATTAGACCTTTCTTTGAATTGATATACAACCAAAACTTGAAATGGTGGGTTAGTTATCATTTTGTGGTCCTAATAACTAAGCAAGATAGATAACTCATCATTATCAACCAATACTTAAGCATATTGACAAAACTTAGGATTGTATCATGAACATTTTTTCTTATGCATATTAATGGAGAAAATTCAAATAACCATCTTCATTTTCTAGTTATAGCCATTATATTTTACAAAACCAATGAAATGCAAATAATTAAAGCATCCATCCAAGTTTAATTCTTCACCTTTTTCCAAACCCACCCAAAAACTAAAATTGAAATAACAAACAATGGGAAATTATTAATAGGAGACCATCTAGACCAATCATTATGGTTGGCCAATCAAAAACATGGATTGATAATCAAATCTTACTTAATACATTTTTCATAACAATTAAATCATATTTATTACGTTGTATTATGTGTTTTACCAAGTTCAACATCCTATGAACAAATGTTGGGCAAAAACCATTTTGTTAAGCCAAAACAACATGTTTTCACTTTCTTCATCCAATTTTGTTTTGGTGGGTAACAAACTAAACACCTTTGGAATTGCTCTTAGAGCATATGCACCACTTGGGTGTAAATCTCGTGATATCCCTAAATTGACTTGGTTTTGGAAAAAACCCCAAAAACATTAGTCCACCATAAATCCACCAATGACAAATTAGGGAAATGTGGCCAAGGTAATTTAAGTCTATCCTTGCTAAATTGTTCAATTCCTAATGAGTTTTGTCTTGTTGTTAAACCCCATGCGAAGCTATGGATTGGACCAAATTGCAAGTTATTTGAGGTTTTTGGCACATGGAAAATGTTCGTTTAATGTTTGTTTGTTGAAAGAGAAGACCATTGTGATGAATGCCATTGCTTTACTCACACACCTTGTTGTCCAAGCATGTTAATCTTTTTTGGTTTTCCAACATTGTGTAAGACCAATGTAGTTGTTAATAGAAAGGTAAACACTAAAAATGATGCTACACCTCTTCTTCAGTGGAATCAAAGTAGTAATTTTAGTGGTGATGAGTTGGTCAAGTTGTGCAAAACATGGTTGAACATTAAACAAAATTCCACAAAAGGTGTTGGGCTTCAATACCTGATTTTTTCAAGAAATTTAGGGGGTGAAGGTGTTGCAATATATCCCCAACGGTCATTATAATCAAAGTGGTTGATTATGCAACATGCAATGTTAAAGTTTTCAAAGAGCATTTACAAGTGATTGTGAGTTTGATGGATTTAACATTAATGAAGATGACAAAATTACAAAGGTAAAAATCTTATATCAAGGCTCATCAAAAGATAACAAACCATTTACCATGATGGAATGTTGGTGAATGTTGAAGCTGGCTCCAAAATGACAAGCACAATGTGCCCCACCTCTACCACCCTTAAAGTGGCAAATTCCATAGTCACTAAACATAAACAAAATTGTGATGAAAGCACATGTGTGGATGCAACATCAACATTAATTTAGTTTAGGATTGAGTACATAGGTAAAGGAGGTCCAAAATTCTTTAATTAACTTGCAAGATGATTAAACAATTTTTTTTGATGATGTTTAATTTTTTATTTTTTTTGGCATCAAATCTTGACATTTTATGTAGTCTCATAATAATTCATTCTTTTCAATTTCAACTTGGCAATTGAATTTTCATTTCATTTTATCGAAATAAAATGTGTACACATGGATAATGTTTCAACACCTAACCTATTGATTAGTCAATAACTTATTTTAAAAACTAATCCTAGTATCCTTTGAAAGCCCATAGATGGTTGACTAGATCATTTTGAAGTTAGTAATGAACATCTTCTTGTTGAACATTGAGCAATTTGTGAACAAATCTTTCAAATGATAATCAGATTAACGTTCAATATCGCTCCAAACGAACTATTGTTTGCTATAGCCAAAAATTTGGATTTGATTCTACATTTCCTTCTTCATCTTCAATCACCATCTTGGGCATGATCATAACTACTTTCTAAATTGATTTCATGATTGTTTCACTGCACCACTATGTCGAGCATCGCACCATTCCCCTTCATGCTTGTAGGACACCCAATGTGCATTCAACATGCTTACAAACCCCTTCTTGCATTTTTGTGAACCATTTTCACTTCTCACCTTGTGGCTTGGAGATAGTCTTTTGGAAAACAATCCAATCATGATATATGCCATCTACTAGGAGGTAGCACATGTGATAGGCATGGTAATTCATAGTGAATTTTGCGTGCGGTGCAACATTGCGGAAGTAGTTCACCATGAGTGGAGTGATCAATCACATTGATGTCATTGAAAGAACTTAAAAGCCGTATAAATGCATGCCAAATCCATAAATCTTTGGTCACAATTGCCTCCATCACGAAACTCTTATTACCATCCATGCCAACCAACTAGACAGTTCTTCCATTCCCAATGTGTATAATCCACTAATCCAAACATTCCAAGGAACCTCAAAATTCATTGTGCCACATATGTTTCAACACATTAGCAAGATTGGGTTCATAGAAATATTCTTGTCCAAAGAGGCCATTAATAGCAATTGCAAACTTGTGGAAACACTTCATTGTTGTTGATTCACCAATTTGACTGTACTCATTTACATAATCAACTACCATAATGTAAGCAAAACTTCACAAAGTTGTTGTGATTTTTGTAAACTAAAAAGCCCAATTGCCCAATAGCATCATGCTTCTTTTAGAAATACACATCATAATTCACAATGGCCTTATGAATTCCCACAAACAACTCCTTGCACATATAAAATCTATGCCTGAATGTTTCTACTAAATATACACTGAATATTCATTGAAATAGTCTCACCAAATCTGATCATGAGCTTTTGAGAAATTGCAATCAATGTTTAGTGCCCTTCTTCTCCGTGAACCCCCATGCACTAACACCTTTGTTTGAATTGCAATGCACAATTGCATGGTCGTGAGCAACTCCCATGTTGCTTTTATCTCCTTGTCGTCACTAGCAAGACATTCATCAAGCCACACAATGTTTGCCATCGTTAATGCCACCATGTGCAAGAGGAAAAATCCAGTGCCCTAATGGAATGTTTATATTGTAAACTAGAAATTCTAAACTGCTGCATCCTAATTTCAATGCATTAAAATACCAATTAGGGCTCAATTTACACCTCCACAATGGAGATGCTCTTAGAAATCATGTCCAGTGGTTCAATAAAATGCCCTATACAATATATTTTGGATGAAGAAGTATTGCAATAAAATAATGAAAAGGTCCTTTAGACAGGCAGATATGCAGAGGTTAACAGTGCTTGGGTACTAACAAAGGAGATGATTTTTTTCAATTGGCCATCCATAATAATTGAGTTAGGTTGGGAGATTTACACAATCTTTCATTGTATGCAGTTCATTTTTCTGATGTTTTTGTGTGTGGGGGTGGGGGAATGTTTAATATTGCATGTTGGATGCGGTAAACATTAATATCATAGTACTTGGGCCAATTTGACACTAAATTATAATATTTTCAGAAATGTTGAGATTTTCAGAAAAACATTTTTTTAGTAAGAAAATGAAGAATCTGATGGAATATTTGAGAATGTATCATTTGTTGAAATTGAATCCTCCAAATTAATTAATTATTCAACTAACACGTGTTGAAGTGGCTAAGGTGCTAGTTATGGTAGTTACCCAAATGAGGGGTGCTGCCAGACATGTTCTTATGCATGATAGTCATTACATGCCCTTCTTAAAAAATATATTATTCAATGTTAAATATATTCAATATATTCAATGAAAAATCTACAATTTCTTGTTAACATTAGAATGCAACCATCAGAGCACACATCTTGATCTTACACGAAAACATTTAATCATTTTGATTTAAGGAAAAATAAAAATCACCTAAAAGAAATATAGATAATTGTTTTCAGCAACATTGACATTTTACATAGATAATAAGTTATTAATAACATTGGCATCACCTAACAATACCATGGTGGTAGAAATGCATGCCACAAATGGATGGGCCACAATATTTTAATGTTCATACTATTGTTAACCGATGTATTAACTTCACAAATTCATTCCTCTTAAATCTATGCTTATCACAACTTTGAAAGGAAGAATTTATGAAATACATTATGTTTTTGCTTCATAAGGCCACCATATTTTCCTTTCAAGTTTTGTTGGAAATTTGCAAAATGAGGTGGGGTGTCTTCATACAGTCTTGCCAACATTTGCACAACATGTTGCATGTTCGGCCTTTCTTTGGATTCTTCCTACATGACATTAGATGAGTTATTAGGTAGGAGTATTTTCATGAACCAAACTTGGAAGTCAAATCAATGTCAAATGTCACAAAGAATTGAGATCTCAAAGTTCAAAGGGATTTCCTTTTAGTTCTTCCCCACAACACATTGTATGGATAATCCAACTAACATGTGATTCAATTAAATATGATCACAAAAGCAACCAAATTCAAAATTCTTACAAATGCATTTGACCACATTTTAATAACGGAAATAAACCTTATCAAGGAACAGTGAATAATACATCACCTGGATGCACATGAGCGAAATTTCCATCAATAGCTTTGCTTGCTTAGGGTTGAATCCACTAATTGAATTGTTGAGCAATGACTTGAAAATGTCTTCACGGCGACCTTGTTGCATTTTCATGCGTGCCCATTTGGTAAACATACAAATATCTTCTTCAGCTTCCACATGTTGATTGAAGTTTCTCTTCCCTCTTACAAGTTCAATCAACACCACTCCAAAACTGTATACATCAGTTTTTGTTGACACTTTGTGTATGTCAAGAATTTCTGGTGCCATGTATCCATATGTTCCTGGTGTCATGTAGGAACTTAATTTCATCTGAAACAAGAATTAGAAATGTAATCACCATTTAGTACATGGTCAGTTTTGCAATTCAAAAATTAATATTTCAACATCAATAACACGTTAATAATTTATTTCCTTGTTAGACTATAGATGTTCAAATGGGTTACATTTATTAGTTACAAGGCACATATATAAGATATATTGCCATTAGGTCATTGAATTGAATAAACACATAAGACAAAGTGGGAAACATACCACACTTCCATCTGCATTGAAAAACTTAGCCAACCCAAAATCTGCCAGTTTTGGGATATAATCTCCATCCAATAGGATATTTTGTGGCTTGATATCTAGATGGAGGATGGGAGGGTTGCATCGATGATGCAAATATGCCAATCCTTGAGCAACACCTAAGATGATGCGCATTCGTGAATTCCAATCTAAAAACCGTTCTGAACCATCATTAAATAGCCATTTATCAAGGGATGAATTGGACATGTACTCATACACCAACATGTGTTTGGAACCCTCAACAGAGTAGCCCAAAAGTCGAACCAGATTAACATGGTGAATGGATCCCAAAGTGTGCAATTCTGTTTCAAAAGACTTTTTTACACCTTCATCATTGGTGCCAAATGGCTTCAAAACCTTGATTGCAACTTTTTTGTTGCTAGGTTGAAGTTGACCTACATACACATGCCCAAAGGCTCCTTCTCCCAAAATATTTGGAAACCCTTCCCCAAATGTTATAAGGTTTTGAGTTGTAAATTGTTTAAACAGTGGGTCAACAATCAAATTGTTTGTGTGTAAATTTTGTGATGTAGATTGATTAACATCCACCATATGTTTTGCCTTTCCCACATTTTGCAATGGGCTTGAGATTTTTGATTGAGGCACCTCCAAATTTTTTGAATCTTCTGCAGACCACTTATATTCATCTGATGATCGTTTGACATCATCTACTTGTGGTTTTAAAGTGGATGCATCATTTAGTTGAAGAGCATCAGTTTCGTCCATGTTTGTTAAGGCACCCAAAGTTCCCACTTGACCCAATTGATTAGCAACCTCCATCACTGATCCTTGTAACCTTACCAGATCTGGCTGAGCTTGTTGAAAAAGGCAATCCAATTGATTAGCAACCTCCATCACTGATCCTTGTAACCCTACAAGCTGTTGCTGGGCTTGTTGAAGAAGGCCCAGTGTAGGCAAAACGTGTTGAACTGCCATAACAATTTTCCTCTTGAGCTGAACTTCATCCCTGCAACCAATTTCAAGTATCAGCATGGCCAACAACAAACTGATGATCAAGCATTTGATTATGAGTAGAGGAACGCCTAAGGAGTGGGAAGTCCCCCGAATAAGCCTTAGGCACTTATCTTGGGAACATCCTGCTGGGGGTATTACCTACCAAAACCTTAGAACATACCCATTTGCTTCACAAAGTCGAAATCCTGTGATGTTAGTCGCTGTCAACAAAGCTTGTTCCCATCTTTTAACGTCTTCCTTTCTCCCTAGCTTTAGATGCTTCCGAAAAGCGCAAGCAAATGCTCCTTTGTGGGGTCTTTGTAGGTCTTCTGGCTCCACATCAAGATAGACGGGAAAAATGAGCTTGCCGCTTTTCAGGATGTCGCAAAGCTCCTCCAAACAATATTTGGACTCAGCATAGTCCTTGGAAAATATCGCAATATGAACACGCACACTCCAGAGAGCTTCATTGTAGTAGTTGAAAGTATGTTGACCCTTGACGAGTGATTTGGCATACACGAAAGGACGGAACCCAGCCGTACAGAGGGCCTCATAAAGGTGAGCCACGAACTTTCCACAATGGGTTCCACGATGGTTCAGAAACACATCATATGTGTCCAGCCGACCGAAGCTGCTGCTTGAGCTTTCTTTATTTACTAAAACATCTGAGGGATCAGCCCTAGGCAGCGATCTACTTGCTGAAGCGTGATCTGGTGGATCAGCCGCAAGTGGCACTAGGCTTTCATGACGCGAAAAAAATCGACTACACACCCACGCTACGATCCATGCGATCCATGCCCACATGCCTTGGAACATGGTTTGATGTCCCTATTCGAATCAACTTGTGGCTGTTTCAACTCTGCAGTAGAAACCAGACCTACATGGTGTAAACTTCCGTGTTCCAGTGCACTCTTGACATCCCGTCCTTTTGGTGTACCACATAGAGTACTGGCGACAGCCAGAATAAAAAACTCGCGCACCTCATTTTGAGATTCCCCCCAACCCCATCAAAAGCAGCGCGGGCCCCACCCCCCCTCCCCCAAAAGAGATCACCCAAGAGTCCAAGGAGTTGCAGAACTATATAAAGCAACCCAAAGCTCTACGTAATGCACAGGTTCTCACACCATAATTAATATTCCAACGCTTAGTCCGTAGATCACAAGAAACTGTGGAGCAGCGTTCGATCATCGGAAACTAGAGCATCCTAATAATGGAAGACGTGAGATTGTCTTTCCTGATTTATCGACAATTGCTGTAGGGCATATGGAGTGCAGGAAAGTGTGGGGAAACACTGAAGTATCGGACTCAGACGTTGGCCTTAGATATTTTCTCAAAACCGACAATGACAAGAAAAATGGGTATCGGTGAAGGATCACACGCTCGGCGAAGGATTCATCCCGGTCTAATTTGTCAAATTTCGCTGCACTTTCCATCGGATTGTGGTCAGAAAACAGTTTTGTGTTGGCTTACAGTTCACTAATTAGGGTTTTTTCATGTCTGAAGTGTGATGAGTGTACGGTTAAAGGGTCACATTGGTTTTCTGCATTCGAGGTTTGAGCGCTGCTTGATTATGATTGGATACACAAGGGTTTAGGGTTTAGCTTTTCGGTGACGTTTTGGTGAAGGCGAAAGGAGAAGTTGCATTTGCTTTTGGTTTCTGGACAAGTTTGGTTAAAGATGCATGGGTTAAAGATGCATTGAAGAATTTAGTAATATGGTGGTCAACACTATTGGAAATTGACAATGGACCAATGAGAGAATAGAGATGATAAAAACACTAATTTTTCCAATGAGCTTTCCACCCAACCTTAAGATCACAAATGTTGCTACAAACTTACGATCCACCTTTCAGCTCTTGCCTAATCTAAATAGGAGGTAAACACCCCCATGTAGGTGTTTCCTACCCTGGAAATGCATGCACAAGCACATGCACAAGGCCATCATCTCATGCATAGAGATATTTCACATTAAACTGAACTAAATATATTTAAGTAAACTTAACATATTTCATAGTCCCAAAAATATGTGCATGTAACACAAATATTTCAAATAATTATAATTTAGTAAAAATAATTTAAGTAACTTGGTAGGAAGTTGATATCCAACACCTTTACTCAACGAATTATCAAATTATGCACTTAATTACACCCATCAAGTGTTGAAAATATTCATGTTTGTCAATAGAAAGTCCCTTGGTCAAAATATTTACAACCATATTCTCCATGTTGCAATACACCAACTTAACAAAGCCTTTTTCAAAATTTTCTCCCACCAAATGATGATGAATCTTGATATGCTTTGTGCAAACATGAAAGATTGGGTTCTTTGATAAAGATATATAACTTTGATTATTGCCATATATGACAATGGGTTTCATATGTGGAACACCAATGTTCCCAAAAAGTAATGAAAACCACATTGCTTGCCTTGTTGTTTGTGGAGTTACAATATATTTAACTTTTGTTAATGACATAATGATAAAGGTTTGCTTTTTACTATTTCAATTAATATCACCATTTCCCAATAAGAAAACACAGCATGATTTGGATTTGTGGTCATCCATATTACTAGCCAAATTTTCATCACAATAGGCACACATTTATGTGTTTCCATAGACAATAACATAATCCCCAATATTCGGACACTAGTTTTGATAAACATTATTCTCGGAATGAACCTAGACCATATTGTTTCCATTAATTCCTTGGCTATGATGAACATCCCTTTCAAAACACATATGGCCTTTCATATTCCTATTAGAACCTTGGTTATGCCTTAGCGATGGGTTATGTTCTTTTCGAAATTCAATTGGCCCTAATTATGGTTAACATCTTCATAAAAATGCACCTTGCCCATAATAGCATCCTTGATGTTTTTTTTGAAACATAAACCAAAATCCACTATGTTTTTTAAATATCAAAAAATTTGCTTCATTGTAATCCAATGTGATTGTTTAGGATTAGCCATAAACTAATTCACAACCCCCATTGCATATGTAATATCAGGTCTTATGCATACCATTGCATACATGAAACTTCTAATACCATTTTGAAACAAGATAGCCCGCATTATTTCCAAGTATACATCACTTTGAAGACCCATATCCTTCAAAAGCTTGTAATTGGTCATAAAAGGAGTTCACACTAACTTATTTTTAACCATTCCAAATTGCCTCAATATACTTCCAATGTATTTACTTCAGTTCAGAAAAATTGATTAGTTTTGTTGAACAATATTAACTTATATCCCCAAACAATACTGGGTCTCATTTGAATCCATAATTTCAAATTTTTGAAAGAGATTATCCTTTGTCTCTTCCAACAAAATGAAATCATTCGAGGCCCAAAATCAAATCATTAACATATAAAATTATGATCACATAAGAATTTTCTTGAGCTCTCTTAAAATAAACTTACGGTCAAAGTTTTCTTGAGCTTTTTTAAAATAAACATTATGGTCAACAAAGCTCCTTTCAAACTCCTAAGATAAAAATATGCATTAATCTTGTGATTCCATTCATGAGGAAATTGTTTCAAACCATACAGGGATTTTTGAAACTTACATACCATATTCTCATTACCCTTGACCACAAAACCTTCTAGTTGTTGTATATATCTCCTCTAAAATATTTCCATTAAAAAAAATAAAAATTAACATCCATTTGATAAACTTCAAAATCTTCTATGGTAGCAATTGTACGCACAACTCAAATTGATTCCATTCATGCAACAAGGGTTTAAGTTTCATTGAAATCAATACCTTCAACTTGTGGAATTCCCCTAGCCAACAAATGAGCCTTGTGTTTTGCCATCAACATTACATTTGATCTTGAAGATCCATTTGCAACTCATTGGTTTGTGATTAAGTGGAATAAAAGTGAATATCCAAATCTTATTGTCTTGTAAAAACTAAAACTCAAAATCCATGGCATGTATCCAATGTTGTAAATCTTCACCATTCAAAGCCTCCATAAAAGAATGGGGTTCATTAACATCAACAAAAAAAACACATGAAATATTCACCTTTTTTTCAACCATTGTTGGATTTTTTTACACATTTTGAAGAATTTTTTCATCTTCCATCTTTGGTTTTTGATTTGGAACCATATGTTCTAATAATTTTGAAACCATTATTTCCCAATTAATTTTTTTGGATTCATCAAAAATAACATTACAACTAATGATAACATATTGGTTTATAAAGTTGTATAATTACCTTTTTGTCTCTTCACAATAGTTAATGAATATTCATTTGACACCTTTGGAATCCAACTTTGTCCTTGTTTCCTTTGGCACATGAACAAATGCAACATAACCAAAAACATGCAAATGACTTATGGAAGGTGTGTATCCACACCAAACCTCTTCTAATATCATGTCAAAAATTGCATTGGTAAAAATTCAGTTGCCACTATTTTTGCCCAAAATTTATGATCTAGCTTCATATGTTGCAGCATACATTGCACATTTGCAACAAATGTTCGATTTTTCCTTTCAACTACACCATTTTACTCTAATGTGTATGGAATGGTTGTTTGTTTCACACTACCATTCTCCTTGTAGAATGTATAGAAATTTTTAACGTTATATTCCCCACAAATTCATCACATCTAATTGCCTTGATCTTTTTTTCCAATTTGATTTTCTACCAAGTTTTCATTATTACAAAAATAGGTTATTTTGACTAAAAAATATTGTGAGAAAGGACCCCATTTGGACACTTGTCAAAAAAACCACCTTGTCAATTTGGATAAATCGTTTTGGCCATGTCCTACATGACTTGGGATGGTCTTTTTATTATAAACTATTGAATTATTTGACTAGTCATTTTGATTACTACATATTGGACCATTTGACTAATCAAATTTCTACCCAATGTTTTTGGATTATTATCAAAAACAAAATTGTCTAAGTAGGTTTAAGTAGGTAGGTAGGTAGGTTGTATATAGGTTCAGGTAAGTCATATTAAAAAGGCAAGTAGGTAAATGGTAGCTTAACCTAACCTACCGAGCATATGCTACCTAATTTAGTTTAATCTATTTAATCTTCTTAATTTAACCCAACTTAATTTAACCTACCTTCCCTAACCCTTTAAATGTATATATAGGTTACAATATTAGGAATTGAACCCCAAAATTTCATACTAATAAACCAAGTCTTTACCAATGGACTACACCAACAAAAGTGTTCAACTTTTGTTAAGTTTTTCATTTCACATGTTTATTTCACATCACTAAACATAATGGTTAAACCTAAATGATAATTAATGGTTAAATATAATGGTTAAATCAAATGGTTAAACTTAGTGATTAAATTTAATGTTTAAACCTTAGTTAAACCTAGTGATTAATCTAATGCCTAAACATAATGATTAAACTTAATGGCTAAACTGCATAGTTAAACTTTCGTTAAACTTAGTGACTATATATAGTGGCTAAACATAATGACTAAACTTCATGGTTAAACTTTGTTTAAATTTAGTAGTAAATCTAATAGCTAAACATAATGACTAAATTTTGGTTAAACAAAGTGGCTAAACTTAATTAATAAACCTCATGGCCAAACTTCATAGTTAAACTTTGGTTAAATTTAGTGGTTAAACATAATGAAAAAAAATTGGCTAAACATATATAATGGTTAAACCTAACTAATAAACATAATGATTAAACTTCATGGTTAAACTTTGGCTAAACATAGTGGTTAAACATAATTATTCAACTTAGGTGATAAATTTAATGGCTAAACTTTGGTTAAACCTAGTGGTTAAATATAATGACTAATCCTTGGTTAACACATTGGATAAACCTAATTAATGAATTTAATGGCTAAAATTTGGTTAAACTTAGTGGTTAAAAGTAATGGCTAAACATAATGATTAAACCTTGGTTAACACTATAAAAAAAAAGGTGTTTTGCAATTGGTTTTGCGACTCAATTTTTTAATTGCAAAGGATACTTGAATTCATTGTATTTATATAATGTAACTCAATTGCAACTTAATCAAAATAACTCATTTTCAACTACTATGCAACTCCAATATAATTACACCCATGATGTCATGTTGATGTCATTGATTGTCATCCATTTATTAAAATTTGACAAGTGACATTATGAAGATTTTTTAACATAAAAATGATTTTTTTAAAAATATTGATCTCCATCATTCATTATGATTGTTAATGATGGTTTGAGATTGTAACATGTGGCATAATAAAAATTGCCACATGGTATATTAATCACATTTTGGAATAAATAAATAAATATAAATATTTGTTTAGTAGCTAGGTAGGTCGTACATAACCATAGGTAAGCAAATTCATAGGTTTAAAAACCTACATACTTACATATTTACCTAGGACCTACCTACCTACTTACATAGGTAGGTAAGTAAGTAGGAAAACATAAGATTAATTGAACTAAAAAATAGCCATGAAATTTTATTTTTTATCTTATGTTTAACCTTTAAATTAAGCTTTTTTGAACTCATCCCAAAATGACAAATTGTAATTTAATGTGATAATATGAAAGAATAAACCTTTTATATCTTTTTTGTAACATGGGATTTGAAGACAAAACATATGGGTTAAATCTTTTAATTGTTCTTTAGTTGCAAATTACGCTGCAATTGAATTGCAACTATAACATTTAACCACTTAAAGTAGACCAAATCGAAAAGGAGGGCTCCATTGTTTCTGGTGTCTAAACAAATTTGAATCCCTCCTATTGGTGCCAATGGGGCATTAAAAACCATTAAAAATGAAAGAAGTTTTGGCCTCCCAAAATAAACAAGGTCAAAAACTCAAAATTGCCAATTATTACAAAGGGCAATTACCCAAACATTTAAAAAATCCTTGTATGTTGTTTTATTACTATTAGAATCCCAAGATGATTTGTAGAACTTTAGGTGGCATTCCTATAACATTTAAAATCATTTAAAATGAATAAGAAATAAGAAAGTTATGAGGTTTGAAAATAAAAGGGGTCCAAAAATAAAGAAAAAAGGAAAAAAATGTGATTTATAAGTTGGAAAACTTATTTCTTTTCTTGTTATTTTTTCATGGTTGTATTAATTGTATCAATGAGAATCATAATCAAAAACTAATTGCAAATGTATTCCATAATGGGTGGTGGAAATGTGGACACGTGCCATAATTGCATTTATGTACATTGTACATAGTTGCAACATAGGTGTTGTTTTAATGGCACATTTACAATAATTTAAAGTAGTTGCCACATGTAACTACAATGCAACTCTTTAAAAAGTCAAACATGGTCGACTACTTATGTATGTATGATGACTATAAATTATCATATTGAATACCCATTTTCAATTCACTTGCAACTATAATATAATATTAACTAATATTAATACCCAAGAGATAGTTGCACAATAATTGCATATCAGTTGTTTTTTAAATTTTAGTTGCAAGGTAATGTGGTTTCAATGGACGTGATATCTCATAATGTAAACATAGTGATTACACCTAGTTGATAAACTTAATGGTTAAACATAATGATAAACCTTGGCTAAACATAATGATTAAATTTAATGGTTAAACATAATGATTAAACTTTGGTTAAACATAATGGCTAAACTTAGGTTAAACCTAATGGCTAAAGATAATGACTAAACTTTGCCTAAACATAGGCTAAACCTAATGGTTAAATTTAATGGCTAAACATAATGACTAAAATTGGGTTAAACATAATGGTTAAACATATATTAAACCTAATGCCAAAACATAATGGCTTAATTAATTAAGTTAAACTTAATAAATAAATCTAATGGTCTAACATAATGGTTAAACCTAAGCTATATATAATGGCTATACTTAGTGGTTAAATTTAAACTATATTTAATGGCAAAATTTAATGGTTCAACTTAGGTTAAATTTAGTGTTAAATCTAGTGGCTAAGCATAGTGGCTAAACTTAATGGTTAAATTTGAATTAAACCTGATTGCTAAATTTTGGTTAAAATTTTGGGTAAACCTAATAGTTAAATTTAATGGCCAAACGTACATGTTAAATTTATTGGTTACAGTTAATGGCTACATTTAATGGTTAAATTTAGGTAAGTAAGTGGATGGATAGGTATGACATATGTAATATGCATATTGGTGGGTAAATAAATAAGAAATTAGGTGAAAAAGTTTAGGTAAATAGATAGGTAGGTAGGTGACACTATGAAGAAAAAAGGGTCTTTTGCAACTAGCCTTATAATTCAATTTTTGAATTGCATTGAACACTTGCAACTCACCGTATTTATACGATGTGAGTGTTATTGGACAAGTTGCAAGAATTACAAGAATTGTAACTCATTACAATTCAATTACAACTTTGTTGCAATAATTCTTTTTCAACTACTATGCAATTCCCTTATGACTATAATCATAATGTCATGTTGACGTCATTTTTCATCCATCCTTCAAAATTTAACATGTGGCACTATGAAGATTTTTTGTGATTTTTTTGAGATATTGATATCCATCATCCATTATGATTATTTGTTTTAGATGGTTTTGGATTATGACATGTGTCATAATTTTAAAAATTGCCATGTGGCATATTAATTGAATTTTTGAAACAAATATAAATGTACCTAGGTAGGTTAGTACATAACCATAGGTAGGTAAATTGATATAGGTCCAACCTACCTACTTACCTACCTATTTACTTAACTACTTACTTACTATCTAAGTAGGTAGAAAAGTAAAACCTACTTATTTAGATAGGCAAATATGTAGAATACTAGAAAAATAGATGAACTAAAGAGTAGCCACATAAGTTTTTAAATTTATTATGTGTTTTGATTTTAGGGTTAAACTTTATGAATTCATCGCAACATTGCACATGTATTTTAATGTGAGAATGTCAGAAGGAACTTTTCTTTTATATAATTTGTGAAATGAAATACTGAAAACAAAACATATGGTTTAAATCTTTTAGTGGCACCCTAGTTGCAATTGAATTGTAACTACAAAAAAATAATTCCCACATGTTTTGTGTTTGATTTTAATTTTGTAATTAATTTGAGATTTATAATTAATCATCTAACATAATTATTTGGATTTTTAAAATTTGAATTCAAATAATTAATTAGTTGATTGATTCATATAATTAATTATCAAAATAAATATTAAATGATTAATTACTCAAATAACTATTAAATAATTAATTATGTTGATTAATTAATTAATGATCTGAATTCAAATCAAATTCAATAACTTTTCACATAAATTAACAAAGTTTGTTATCTAAAGTTATTTGAATTAATTAATTAATAATTAATCAAAATTAATCAATGAATTCATATGAATAGTTTATTATTTATTTTAATTAATTAATTCATGGTAATTAAGTCTATTACATACTAATTATTAACTCTAAAATTCATTTTTAAAATCATTCTGAAATATTAAATAATAAACATGAATTTGAATAGAAGACATTGAAGTATATAAAAACATATTCATATGTACACCCTTGTTGAATGCTTAATAAAATATACACATTGCTTTTAATTTCAATTCAAAAATAGACTTTCACCTTTCATGAAAATTTATGGTTTGATATGTATGATACCAACATAATATTGTGAATTCCAATGTAGTGAAATATTATTAACACAACAATTGAACATCAATCACAAAAAATAAAACTATAATATTTACTACATTATTTAAATTTTACTTATTTATATAATTATGAAAATGAATTATTTTAATTAATTAAAATCAATAAAGGAATCAACTCATATCAATGATTTTTTAATAAATTACTCTAAATTTTCATTCTAAATTTTCTTGAAGTGTATGAGCAATGATATCTATATGTACATACTCATAAACATTTTAATACACCATTCCAATCCAACTGAAGGCTTACATTTACACTTTCAATGAATTACACAATTTATAAATCTTTTAATTGTATGAATTGCCACATAGTTGATAACTAATTCTAAATGAATTGAACATTCTAGTTCCAAAATAGTGGACAAGTAGTAGTTATGTAATGAAACCATAGTGGCACATTTAATTGTAATTTAGTTGTAAAACTAGCCAATTTAGTTGACTTTTAGTTGCAAACAAGTTGCAAGTTCTAGATGATATGGACCTTTACCTAACTGTACACATGGCATGATTGTACACATCAACGCTATATGTAGGCCTCGGCAAGGTAAGGTAGACAACCGGTTGTTACCCGGTAAAATGGTAAAAGTTAGTGGTAAAGGGTGAAGGGAAGGCAACAGGTAAGGTAGCGGGTAGAGTAAAGGTAAAGCCAAACGGATTACCCGATTACCCGGTAATTACAGGTAACTGGATAAATTATTTATTATGGCCCCAGTGCCTTAATGGAGTCCACCGTCAGTCCGCACGGAGTCCACCATCA
>Ga0116227_10003585_pt1 | contig 34361 bp, 34 predicted proteins | sample S1TSphgellanicum_FD_89693 | JGI IMG/M metagenome (GOLD analysis project Ga0116227, IMG submission 89693) | Host-associated microbial communities from peat moss isolated from Minnesota, USA - S1T2_Fb - Sphagnum magellanicum MG | ecosystem: Host-associated > Plants > Peat moss > Unclassified...
ACTTGGATGGATCAAATTTTGTGGGATTATGGAAAATTTATGGCAACATGTGAGAGTGCCATATTGACCCAAATACTTGCCACATAGAGGAATAGGAGGGTGATCATTAGCCTTAAAAAAGAATGAAGTGGTATTGGCATTTGAATTACAAACCATCATGGGATAAGTGGTAAAGATTGAAATTGAGTGCATGAAATGGAATAGTGTAATAGTTAGTAGTTGTTGAATGGACCTTTAAAACATACCCATAGAATTAGAAGAGATTATATATGGAGAACACATGAGATAAGTTATTTTTCCCTTGTTTTGGGGTTTCCTTGTATTCCCCCTTTTTTGGGTGCTTTGGTTTATTTATGATTAGCAGGGTTTCATCTTCATTTTGGGTTTCTAATTAGGCTCACTTTACACAAGGACTCAAGGTGAATGTTCAACTCCAATCAAGCATATCCTATTGGTGTAAAAGTTGAAATCAGCCCTAAGTGTTTTACACTAGGAATCAAGGTTAAAATAGAAAAAACCTTTTCAATCTACCCCAAGTTATTAATAAATGCTAAACCATCAAATTTGGGAAGCCAAACTGGGGCAGTTCTTTAGGAACTCCCCACTTTTAGGGAATTACCCCACATAAAGCCCAACGAATGATTGGGCATGAATTGCTCAATGAATCCACAAATGCCTAATGAAGCTAACATGAATTCATAGAATGTTTTATAAACAACCAAAATACTTGAAGAAGAAACAGAACTCCCACCCCACCCCCAAGGGAAATTTCATTTTATAAATCATACTTTTCTTAGTGTTGGAAAAATGGTCAATGGATTTATGACTAAGCACTAGATCCAATTTCTGAAGCCCGCACAAATATTACCTTACATCCTTTTGGAATCTTGAATCCTTCATACTCAAATTCTTTAACAGATTGAGGGGGCACTGGAGCTCAAGAAACAATGGAAGAGGGATTCATGCACATGTTTCCAATTTCTAGAACATGGCATAGGAGCTAACCATTATTTCTAAGTTTTAGTTTAACACAATCTTGCTTAATAGGCATTGTTTTTTTCGCAACCTCACTTTGAGGGAGTTGTGAGGTTGCCATTCACACTCCTAAAGGACTCCCAAAAACTCAGAGCGTCATTGCAGGGGTCAAAACACCTCTCATTGGGGTGTTCTTGATACCGTTGAAAAGGTCTTGAAGTGTAGATGTCCAAAATGGCCTCGCATGAGCCATTTGGACATCTGTAGCACAAGTTATGGTCAAAAGAAAGGCTGGGAGTCAAACTGGCAATTTGACTCCCGACCACTAAAAGTCGGGAATCGACCCGATTCCGGTGCGTGCAGGTGAGGTGCGACACACCATTGGAAAGATCCTGACAAGAGCTACAACTTTGGTTCAGACCTCGTCTCGATCCGAGTTTGGGGCGAGGAGTTATGAGCGTCCAAAGTCCCGAGAGTCCAAACCGAGACAGTTTCGGGACTCCACTTTGGGAGTCCCGGGAAAAAGAGCCATTTGGATGCAAGTCCCGTGGAGAGCTGCAAAGAATACTATATGGGGGAAGGTGGTGGCTTCCCCTGAGTCCGGGCCGTGGTGAGTCAAGTGAGTCCAAGTTGCCCATGGCTTGTCCCAACACCAAAAAGGTGCAGAATGAGTTCTAACCCATTTGTGAGTTGGATTTGGATGCAGGACCGATAACTAAGTAAGCTTGTCCCTCTTCCTAGTCTATCCCGGAGCTTTCAGCACGCCCCTCTCACCCCCTTTAGTGCTGGAAGCTGGGAGCAGCTCCAAGTCCCAAACTACTTCCGCATTTTGACATATATAGTTGGACCCCTTTTGGGTCTAACAAGGGACTTGGGAGTGCGTCAGCTTTAGTGCCCTTTAGTTTTGCTTTGGTTGTGTTTGCTGCAAATTTACTTTGTGATTGGTTTAAGGTTGTGGCACCAATGGTGCATGGAGGAAGGGGTGGTTTTTGCAAGGACACAATTGTGTGGTAGCCTGAAGCAACGAGGTTGCACTTTGGAGTCCAAGAGTGGCATGCTAATGAGGTTGGATGATAGATGGCCCAAGTTTTGGTGGGAGGTATATTTTTTGTTGATTGTGTGCATCAATCCAAGGATGGCCTCAATGATGTGTTGATGTTTATTGTGATGGGGGATTTAATTGAAGAATGAATGTGACATTTTGGTTCAATGAACTAGAAAATTCACATTTAACACTACAAGGGCTTCACCGAGAAAGATTTTGCCACAAGGCTATTTTCATAATTACATTGGCTTCCTTTTGAAGGATAGCAAGCATGTGGTATGAATTAACTAAGATGTTGTCAAAGCAAAAATGGCATATTTGCATGACCACACAGTCATTGTAAACTTTATTGGAGATAAACCTTCCCCTTCCCCTAATGCATTTAATGTTTAGCTTGTTTTCCTTAATCAAAAAGTTAGGGGTAAGGTGTTGTTTGATTGTTCTTTTGGCAAAGGGTTTTTCATGCTAAAATTAGATGGACTTGTCACAGTGAAAAAGTTGTTAATGCTAACACCTTTCAAGACAAGTTGGGAATTGGCTATTTTTCAAGAATGGGTTCCAAGTTTCAATGTCGATAACTCAAAAGGTATGAGAATCCCAACTTGGATCACCTTAAGGAAGCTCTTGGTGGAATTTTGGAGCATAGGTGGGGAAATCACGGCTAGGTTGGGCACTATGTTAAGGTTTGATAAGGTAACCATTCAAACAACTAAACAACAATTTTGTGTTACATTAGAGGCTAGAGATGGATGGGAGACATCATTGGTGGTGGAAAATGAAGCCATGGGCGAAACAATGACAATGCTGATTGATTTTGATTTCTTACCCATTCGGTGTAAATTTTGTTTAAAATCATTTCACCAAGTGAAGGATTATCTAAACTTGGTTAGTTTGAAGGTGAAGTCCATGAAATTGGGGGAGGCTTATGAGAAAACCTTATTCATGAAGAAATAAAAATGTTGCCATTCAAGGGGAAGGAGCAAGAGTGGCAGGTGGAGACATTCACAAAGATGGGGTCGACCATCTTATGCTCGGAGATCCCAAGATTAGTTCATCAAAGAAGCAATTTTCACCTATTCAGGAGGAAGGAAAACAAAATGGGAAGGACTTTAACTATTTTGTCATGGTCATTAGTTGTAAAAAAAATAAGCCAAGGAAAGATAGGCCCATGCCTATCTAGGTCCCAGTGAACAACATGTTGATTACCTTAGATGCATTACACCAAAGTGATGGCACCATGCTTGGAAGGAAAGCACAAAAGGAAAGTGCTCAAGATCATGTTATTATGGTTAGTGGAATTGAGAAGAAATATGTAGCTAGCAAGGTAGCCAAGATGGATTCTAGGGGAAGTGGAAAGGATCAAATTGCTACCACTAGAAAAGGTCAACAAGTTGAAGGAAAGTTGTTGTTGGATGAAGGGGAGATGATTAGTCCTTGAGCAAAACTTTTAAAACCAAGAAAGTTGCAAATTAGAAACCATCCATTGATTGAGACGGGATTAGGGTTTGGCAAGGTTAGATAGACTCTATGCACCTAAAGGCATGGGAGCATGGCGAGATGGGTCCATCATGAGTTATGAAATCAAGGCGGATTATGGGGTGTTAAATCATTCCCTAATTTTCTTTTGTTGTAGGATGGGGGAACCAAACAGTGTTAGAAGAAACATTTTTCATATGAACAAGAAGCATTTGAATAATCTAGTGGCCATTGCCAATGTCGCAACCCCACTTTGAGGGAAATGTGAGGTCGCCATTCACACTCCCGAAAATGGGACTTGGGAGTCCTCCGGGACTCCTGGAAACTCAGAACGTGATTGTAAGGGTCAAAACACTTCGCATAGAGGCTTTCTTTATATCGTTGGAAAGTTCTTGAAGTGTAGATGTCCAAAATGTCCTCGCATGAGCCATTTGGACATCTAAAGCACAAGTTATGGTCGAAAGAAGGGCCAAGAATCAAACTGGTAGTTTGACTCCCGACCACTAAAAGTCGGGAATCGACCTGATCCCGGTGTGTGCAGGTGGATTGCAATGCACCATTGAAAAGTCATCAAAGAGAGCTACAAATTTGCTTCAGACCTTGTCCCAATCGGAGGTTGGAGCGAGAAGTTATGAACGCCCAAAGTCCCGGGAGTCCAAACCGGGACAGTTTCAGGACTCCAATTTGGGAGTCCCGGGAAAAAGTGCCATTCGGATGCAAATGTGGCGGAGTGTCACAGAGAATATTATATAGGGGAAGGTGGTGGCTTCCCCTGAGTCTGGGCCGTGGTGAGTTAAGTGAGTCCAGAGTTGCCCATGGCTTGTCCTAGCACCAAGGGTGCTCTAGAATGTGAACTAACCAACTTGTTGGTTGGTTTGATGCAAGTTCGAGTAAGTGAATAGCTTGTCCCTCTTCTTAGTCTAATCTCGGGGCTTTAGCATGCCCCTCTACCCCTTTTAGTGCTAAGAGCTGGAAGCATGCCTCGAGTCCTCCACAATTCCACAACTTGAGTAACTTAGTCCCAACTTGGGACTAAGTAGGGACTTGGGAGCGCGTCAGCCAAAATGACTAAACTTTGGAATGGGCTGAAGGAAATTTTGCCTTTCCTTTCCAAAATATGCAAAACAATGGGGTACTATAAAATGTTCTATAAGAGGAAGTGGTGTTCGAAGTGAGGATGTTGGAGAATTTAGTGAAATCTTAGCTTGATGTTGCATAAGGAGAATTGTAGGCAGACCCAAACAGTGAGGAAAATAAAGTAACAATGGATAAAACATTAGATCAATTAAAGGAGTTTGAGGAAAAGAAAATTTATGACCTCAATAGGAGGTCAAGGGGAAAATGCTAGAAAAAGGCCATGAAGCCACTAAAGAATTCTTTGCTACATTTGAAAAATGTGGGCTTCGTTCACGAATCATAGAATTGGAAGATGACCAAGGCTAAAACATCTATTCAACTATTGAAATAGGTGAACAGTGCAGAGAATTTTATGCTAGACTATATATAAGGCGAACTCTTAAAGATAACAACAAAGAAGCCATGGAAGTTTTTTTGAGTTGCATGAAAGACCAAATTCCAGTGTTGATGAAAAGGAGGCTGGCTGCACCCATAACAGAGGAGCGGTTATGGTCCATTCTGGAGGCTATGGTAAAGGCAAAGCCCTTAGGCCTGATGGGGTAATAATGGAATTTTTCCTTTTTATGTGGCCAGTCATAAATAAAAAATATACAAAGATGATCAAAAACTTTATCATGAACGGTGTTTTCCCTCCTAAGGTTATGAGAGGGTTGATAACACTCTTGCATAAAGGGGGAGAGAAAAAACAACTCTTTAATTAGAGGCCCATCACACTGTTCAATGTTATGTTACAAACAAGATTTTTGCAAAGGCACTCCAAATGTAGATGCAACCAATGCTAATGGAAGCCATCGATCAGGATCAATCAACATTCTTTCCCTTTAGATTTATCTTGAACAACATTTTGTTAACTCATGAGACCATTGCATTGGCTGAAAAATCTAAACAACCTTTAGATTTCCTTAAATTGGATTTCTCCAAGGCTTATGACAAAATAGATTGGAGTTTTTTATTTGACTATACAAACAAGCTTGGGATTCCATCTGAGTTTCTCAAGATGACAAAAGTGCTTTCCTAGGGGGCTAATTGCAAACATAGTAGTGAATGGAAAAGCTTCCAAGGCTTTGGTGACTAAGAGGGGCATGTAGCAAGGATGCCCACTTGCTCCCTACCTATTCTTAGTAATGGGAGAGGCCCTTAATGTTAAAATCTATGAGGAACAAAGACTTGGTAAAATCAAGGGCATTCGTTTACCCATGTCAAATAAGAGGCAAATAATTGCCCGATACGCGGATGATATTAGTTTCACTTTGAAAGCATCTCAAGAAGGCATGATCTGGTTAGCACAACTACTTGACCTCTTTAACATCACATTTGGCCTCCAAATTAACCATGTTAACTCTATAACCTTTTGGATTGGGGGTAGAAAAGAAATTAGACCAACCTAGATAGAGAGTTTAGATGGACATGGGCTTCATCCAAGGCCATCTTTAAGCTACTTAGTATGTCTTTTGGGTTTTCCCTAGGTTCAATAGATGTAGATAATTTTTTGTTAGAAAAGGTTCAACATAAGTTAAACTATTGGGCTTCAACAAAATTGTCCTTTGCTAGGAGGAAAGTGATTGTCAATAACATTCTTCTTTCCTCCTTAGGGTACTTTGTGAGTGTTTAGGGAGGGACCAAAAAGGGAATCCTTAGAATTGACCACCAAGAACTATTTTTGGGTAGGATCGAATCATAAGTGTAGGTGTCAAATTGCATGGGGCCAATGTTGTGGGAAAAAGAAAGATGGGGGTTTAAGTTTGGTTGATCGAATAGAAGCAACTAAGACATTTTTGTCTAAATGGGTGGTGCATGCTTTAGAGCATGGAAGCTTTAATTTGTAGGAGTTTCTTCAGTTTTGGTTAAGACAATATCAGCCACATAGGGGGGGGGGGGATGGAGCCCTAACTTGGAATGGGGTATGCAGGTTGACCATAAGAGGGTCATTGGGTTTATTTTATGGAATAGGGTGGGTAGAACTTGGATTAAGATGGTGAAAGAATTGAGATTCAATAATCCAAAAAGCGTTAACAAAATTTTAGCATCAAACTTTTGGTGGAACATGATCATCCACCCTTGGCATGTTGGCTTCTTGAAGAGCAAAACAACCGAGTTCCATGGGTTGGGATGGGTTTCAATGTCTGATGTGTGGGTGGCTTTTGTAGGAATATTTGCATCCAAAGAGGAAATGGGCAAAAAAATTATGTTATCCCTCGAAGAGGAGTTGGGATATGAGAGAATCATCACCAAGCTAGAAGAAGCATGGGGAGGTTTATTGAGAGAAGGAGACAACCATTGCAAAAAAGGAGATTGGTTTGCTAAAAAAAAAAAAATGTTCTTGTCTATGGTTTGTCATGCTTCATTTACCTTTAAACTTGAATGCAACAACAATGTTCAACATCTCTACATCTTGCAAAACATCAAGTTATATATTGTGGGCTCCTAGTCAAGGACCTTGAATTTCATTAATGATGGAGAGGTGAAAATCTTTTAAAGTGTACCACACAGGATGAAAAAGGCATAGTCCTTACTGCAATCCTTTTTTACCCTAGATTTTGATCCTTATAAAAATAATCAATCAAAAGTTGTCAAAAAATTTAAAAGGACTATATTTTAAACTATTGCAATTTTAGATTCCATCATAATAATCCATAAATTTGTTTTTAGATGGTAAAAAAGGACTAGGTAAAAAAGATAAAAAAAGGGTGATGTTGTGACAAGATTTTGGTACACCTTAAAAAATTTGCACCTAGAGTGTCAAAAGGAGTGAACAACCACTATTGGGAAGGTGGAGTATCAGGGTAAGAATATCAAAGTTATCGGGAGGCCCTAAAAAGGTTCATTATCTAGTATGTTCTTGTAAGATAAACACATTAAAACTTGACCTTAATGCCTTTTCATGGAAAGGTGGGGAACCTTTGTTCTCTTTCACAATTGCACTAGGGAGGAAAATGTTGAAAAATTTTATACCAAAAATTATTGTGGTGGAAAAGAGGTGGGCAAGGGTACTTCTTTTTACTTTCAAACTAAGATGGATGAACATTTGGTGCAAGACGTAAAGTAGGAAAAAGGTGGGCTTCATATGGGCTTCATGGAATAAGGCAATTGCAGTTAACACTTGGAAAGCTAAGGTGAACTATTCAATCAATCAAACTTGTCCATTGTGCAATAATGAAGGAGAATTCATGCTACATAGATTTTGGGATTGTTGCCATACATAATGGGCTTAAGAATACACACAAGACATTGTGGATGAGTTTGCTTACGATAACAAGCCATCACGGGTGGTTGCCCCCCTACATTGGAAATAATGTGTTTTTGTTGCCAAAAGTCCAAGGCAAGTGCAGCATGTGGAAAACATATGGTCCTTGTTAAGAGGTATCACATTCTAGACTTTGTGGATTTGGTTTTCAACAATGAAAAATGGAATGTTGGTAAAATCCACAAAGTTATTTGGGATGCCCTATTTGATTATGGTAGGGCTGCTTGGAATAGATGTATGAGGCTAATTAAAAAAAACCCCTAGGGCAAAAGAAAATCTTCTTGAAAAGTTTGATAAGAGCTAGGGTAGGCACCAAGTTATTTGTGTTAGGGTTGATACCTTTGTTAGGCGGTGTTATGATGGGCCCCAAAGGGGCTTCATCAATTAAGGTTCCAAATGTGTTATGGCACTCCTCTCGTTTTGGGGGTTTATTGTTTTTGTTTCTTTTTGTAATGAATTCTTTCCATTTGTGCCCAAAAAAAATAAAATTTTTGAAAGATTCACAAAATGTTGTTATATAAGGGGGGTTGTAGTTGCAAAGTCTCTTGGATCACCCACCATGTATACTTCCTTTTTCATGTGTCCTCCCAATTTAATGGTGCCCTGGCCTTTACTTGTGCGGTCTCTTCTTGCTCTAGTAAAAAAAAAACCAAACATGTGAGCCATTTGGAAAACACAAATAATGTTCGAATGCTAAAAGACTTGCAAAAGACAAATTTCTTGGACATTTGAAATTTTATCATTTCCAAAGCTTAAATGCAATTTTAAAATATATATACTTGTAGCATAAATTGTGGAAGATAAAATTTGTAATGTCATAAATTATAGTTCCTTTGACAACTTCATGTAAACAATGTGGATTTAGAGATAGATATTTTAGGATAGTCACAAGGATGATATTGTTAATGTCATTGCCAACAAACAAAAACAAAACAATATTGTCCTTAATTTCATCATCTATGACTAGGTCCCCTTGATTGTCAAATGTGTTTATCAATAATTATAAAAGGTCATGGTGCCAACAATCTTGGCCTCCTTTGATAACCTACAAAATTTACCATATTAGTACACAAATGGGTAATCAAAAAATTGCATGACAAATTTGCATCAAGGCAACCATAAACCTCTAGGGGAATTTTTAAATGGTCTTGTATTGGCTTCCTTGAAAATTCATTAATTTCTAAAATTGCCATCTATAGACAATTAGGTTCCAATGGTTATAGCAAAAATATTGTACAATTAATAATTTTTTCTACTTTCTTCTCCAACCCGTTTCAACATCAAAAAAATTATTTTTCAAGACCTGGAAAAGTTTTGATCTTTTATTTTTCGGCTCCAAGATATGCTTGTGCCCAATGTTTGCAAAAGGCTTTTTCAAGCAAACCTAGCCTTGTGGTAATTAGTCCTTGGAAAATTAAAGGGTAATTGCATTAATCTTTCAAGATACAATTCAATATCATGTGGCATATAATCAAATTCTAGCCCATCTTTGATACTCAAAAATAGATTTGACACTAAAGAAAATGTGAATTGCTTGATGGCCTCCACACCCATGACTTCCTCCTTGCTTTCCCAAAATTGATCCAAATGTAATCTCATCGTTTGATCCATTTTGGGCACAAAATTTTGCAACCCATCTAGTCCAGAAAAGGATGCAAAAATACAACACGCTTTCCTAAATAATAATGTCCCATAAAAACCAATTTCAACCCAAGTTAAACCCCTAATCAATATCCAAGAATTTAACTAAGGCTTATTTAATTTTTAATCAGGGAAAATTTTAATGATTTATGCACAAACCTTGATAGGTGGAAAGCTTTGTATAAATCTATAATATTATTATATCCTTGAACTTTCCACTACTGTAAATGCAAATTGCAATAAGCTGTAGTTAGTTTTCAAATAAATTGTTTTGAAAATTCATGGCCTCGTAGTGGTACCACATTTGAAACATATTGATATGCAAGGGTTTACTGTAATAGTGGGTTAGTTTGTTTACTTGTGTTCTTTTCTTGTATTGTTTGCAAGGCTATGACAACCAAGAAGTCTAGCCACAGGTGGTGGCCATGAGGTTTCCAGTAGCTTGTTCTTGTTTGCAAACTAAAATTTATTGCCATCTGGGTCCAAACCCAATAAGGAGTCCAAAATAAATGTCATGTTGTCACTATTTTCGATAAAGGAATTTGTTTTTTTCTTAGGAATCCTTATGATATTGGTGAAAATTTGATTGTACATTTGAAAAAAAAAGTGACAAATCTACGATTAAAAATATAAAACACATTTTTTCAAAATCAAATACTCACTTCATGGGTGGGGCAATAAATTTTTTTCACTGTACATGCTAAGTGTTTGATTGTGTGAGTGTGTGTTGTGTAGAATAGTTGGGTCTATTGCACATTTGTGCAATGACAAGGTTTGATGTTTGCTAACACTTAAACGTGCAAGGAATATTAACCAAACTACATGTTTGCTAACACTTGAATGTGCAAGGAATATTGGTCAAACTACATTGTTGCTGGCATTCGGATGTCCAAAAACTAATATTTGGGTTGCATTCATGTTGCACACAACTAGGTTTGCATCCACATTCTTGTTTTATACCTTGTTGATAATTGCTTGTAAAAAATAATTTACTGACCTTTGAATTGTTGTGGGTGTGAAGATCTATGTCAACAATCTTGTAATTGTTGTTTAATCATGGTTACACACCACACGGAGCTTTGCAAGTTTGATTTCTTTAACCAAATTATGTTACAGCAACATGTTTTCAATTCTCTCGAGAAATTTTGATTTCTTTGGTTTTAAGGTTTTCAAGAGCTTTGCATATGTTTTTTATCACCTAACTTTATTTGTTTGTTGTTTGTGTGGAGATAATATGGAGCTTACATAATAAGAACTCACAAACATCAGCTTTGATTGTGATCAACAAGCTATGGAAAAGAGAAGGCAAACTTGGCAAATTTGTCAACAAACATGTTGACATTAGAAATATGAACACGAAGCTACTTCTCAAGCTTTGTTATCACAAGTCGTTGCCACTTCCAATGTTTGTGATAGTAATGAACGCCAAACCTTTTACAATGCCAAGAAGATTACATCCCATGCGATTGGTGTTTTCAAGGTTTGAGATTTAAGTTGGCAACATAAGACTTGGTTTAAAGTCTTTCAAACACTAGAGTTGTGAGTTCTTATGCCAGAAGGGTTTGGTAGTGTTGCAAAAGTTTCAAAAAAAAGTAACATCATACAAAATCTGTCAAATTCCTTAAGTCATAGAGTGGGAGCTTATAAGAGGGATGAAGTGCATATGTATCAAACAGTTTATAGTATGGCCACATCTACGAATACCTTAAATGGAAGGGTGGTAGCAAAGGTTTTAGGAATGGATAGATGATTTTTATACAAATCCATGAAGAGGAAGGTGCGAATGTTAAGTTTGAATATGCCACTTTGGGGTCATGAAGAATGTTTGCACAAATTTGATTCTTTGACAAAGAATGTGAGAGTTATTGTGGAGTCTTGGTGGACTTTACAAACTACAGTTTCACCCAATAAGAAGGATATTGTTTGACTTCATACTAGGGTTAAAAGCTTCATTTCACACTCTCAACACTATTTGCAAGAATCCCAAGTGAGATACAACCAAAAATTTGCAGCTCTGTAATTTTTTTTATTAAGTTTGTAGTTTTGGAATTCTCTTTTCAAGTTTGTAGCTTTGTGAATTTTTTCTCAAGTTAGTAGATCTGCACTTTTCTTGCAAGTTTGCAACTCTATAAATTTCTTCTTTTGAATAAAATTTGTAACTCCAATTTTTGATATCAGTAACAAAAAGTTGTCTACCTATTTTTTTTGCAAAGTTTCATTAGCTTGTCATAACATAGCAAAAGCTTGCCATTATTTTTGGATCACAACTCTCAAGTTGAATTAGGTTAGAGAAGTTTCAAATCGAAGCTTCTTAACTCAAGAGTGCATTGTAGGTTTTTTCAAATTTAGATATCTTCTATCTAAGTTGTGCACATGATTCAATCCTTTTTGTAATTTATGGATCTAGTTTTGTTCAAAGGAGTGTACACTAGACTGTTTGGCAAAAGTGTACACTTGTGTCTAGATTTTGATTAGGTCTAATAGTACTTCATGTATCCTTGTCTTTCCCTTGGAGAGGAGTACACATGATCAATCATTCCTTGAGGTGTAAAAGTCCATCTAATCCTTGTTTGAAAATCACATTGTTTTCTTTGGAGTAAGATTACTTGTCTAAATAGTAGTCTCTCCTAGTTTAAGGACTGCAACTAATTTTTAAGGAATAAGACTACTCCCCCAAAGAGTAATGACTCCTTCTTTGAGGATTGCCACTATTCCTTTGAAGGACTTTCATTCCTTTTTTGAGGTGAAGTATTCCTTTGAAGGAGTTTGAGTACTCCTTTAAGGAGTAGTGGCATATAACAATAACTAACAATAAGGATTGAAGTTCTTCTAAATGCTTTCATGGACTCTAGTCCCTATCCTAATGTAGTCTTTCTCTTTTTTAGAAGTGTTAAGGAGTTGACTTAGTAAAAAGGTCCATTTCTTGAATTGATAATGTACTTTAACTTTTGAAGGTGTGACATCCTTTTGGTAGTCAACATTCTATCCAAAAGGTCCCTTAGAGGAATGGTTTAAATTGGATTATATTCGTGGTAATTGCAAAGATTATGGTGTCAAAAGTCTAAAGCTTTGTCCACATGAGATTTCTGGGAATGGGCAATTAATGCAATGGAGGTGTTTTCGAAAGGTGTTAGTAGGGTTAACTAGGGGTGAAAAGAAGAAGGTCACAAGACTTGAGTGTTTTGAAACTTTTTCATTTAATTTTGTTACCTATTTGAAACCCAAGCTAGCCCATTTTATAGTTCATGACTTTGTGTCAAAGTGGCTGGATAAAAAGTTTAATAATGTCTTTTGACTTTTCCTAAAGATGTGGTCATGTTTGTCATTGATTTTGTAAAGAATTATTCATTCAAAGGTCAAAATGAAATCCAAGAAATGCATTGGTGTAAATTTTAGATAACAATTTTTGTGGATTTCACTTACCACCACAACCTTAATTGTGATCCTTTTGACTTTGAAAGCAAAGGAATTATCAAGGAGTACCATTACTATGTCTTTCACGATAAGGAACATGATACCTTTTTTGTTCAACATGCATTTGAATTACATTGGAAACATTTGCAAGACCTAGGTGTTCATCCATCTTAGCATTGGGTGTGGAGTGATAGTTGTTTTGGCCAATTCAAGTCTTCACGTTGTTGGTACCATGTTGCACAATACCCTAGAAAAATTACTGATCCTAATAACCCTACAAGTTGTCGCATGTTATGGGATTTCTTTGACTCTTGACACGGTAAAGGAGAACATGATGGAGTAGGGGCAATAGTAAAAAGAAAGTTGAGGAAGGAGTAGTTGAGATTAAATGTGGCCCCATTTCAAAATGTTGCAGATGCTGTTGAATTCCTATGTTCAACATTTGCAAAGAAGTACATTGGTCCATCTAATGTGTGTCAAATTATGTCTTGCATCTTTTGGAATGTGGAATTATATGATGTAGATAGGAGCCAAACTTTTGGATGTGCAATAATGGACAATTTTCGTAAGATGTACTCCATATCCTCTTTGGACCACCTTGACCCTAAGTTGCTACTAATTTGTGAATTGAATTGTTTCTATCCCACTTGTGTTGATTGGAGTGATGAAGATGATTGTGATTTTAGGTCACATGTGAAGCCTTGCAAGACAATCAAGCTAATACCCACTGAAAGATCTGTAGCTAGATCTATGCTAGATGATAACAACTTCCAATTGATTTGGGGAGGTGATGGTTAGTCATTAGCAAATATTATTGCTCAAGGAGACAACTTTGTTGTTGTGGCTAATGATCTTACTAATGGTGAATAATTTTTCCTAGTTTTGTGTGACAAATTTCTAGTCACTTGCCAAGAAGACTTTATGGATGGGTGGAGCAATAATTTGGATGCAAGGGATTGGTTACTATGCGGAATTTGGTATCATAGGTGAATAGAATTTCCAAAACCTATGTTCTGCTAAATATATCCATTACAAGAAATCACAATTTATTTGATTGGAAAACTAAACAAAAAACTAATCATTTTGACATTTGGTCAATTTGACCATTTAGTCATACTAAACAAGTCGATTTGAACACATCCAACTTGATTCATGGTTTTTTTGACTAGTAAGATTAGACAAAAGTTTAGGCAATCCAAAAAAATTAATTAAAAAAATAGCTCAATTTGTAAATATAAAAATGTAAATAATAAATAAATAATAAGTACCTACCTACCCACCCACCCATTACTTACCCACCATGGCTTCCTACTTATTTATTCACAATCCACCTATGTATTATACATTTACACACATGTACAAAGTATATATACAAATATACATACTCCACATAATATATGTTGGTAAAGGGAATTAAACCTTGGTCTCCTCAGTTCCACATCAATGTTTTGGCCATCAAACCACCCCACCACTTTGTAAAACAATATGATACCAAATGGATTTAACATGTATCCTTGAACTTTCATGAATTTTTTTGTCAATGTGTATAACAACATTTGAACTTTAATTTTTTTCATAAGTAGGTTAGTAGGTATCTAACTAGGTAGATAGGTAGGTACACATGCCTACCTACTTATGTTTTTAAATGTTCATACCGACTTATGTAAATTATAAGTAAGTATGTAGGTAAATATTAGGTAGGTAGGTAGATAAACATAATATAGGTAGGTAGGTAAATAAATATGTAATTTTGGTAAATAGTAGGTAGATAGTAATAGGCAAGTAGGACATAGGTAGGTAGATGGTAGGTAAATAGGTAGGTAGGTAGCTTAGTAAGTATAGAAAATAAACTAGCTAAGCAAATTAATATGGTCAATTTGATTAAGCATGGCCATTTAATATGGCCAATTTGATTAGGCCATGGACATCTTGATGAACCATTTTGAAAATTTGTCTTTTTGATTAAATGTATAATTTAACACTTGGTCAAAATGGTCACTTTAGTGAAAAACTAACCAAAAGAATCATGTGTCTTTCATGCCCCATGCCTTTAGTCAATTTGAACATCCTTTTAGTCACTGTGAACACTTCAATCAAGTTGAACATTTTGAAAAACCATGATTTCTTATAGTGATCTCCAAGTGCATATTATTATTCTCATTTACTATTGTGTGCAAAGTTTCTGATGTTGATGACTGCTCATAGGTGTAAGGGTTCAATCCCAACTTACATTCTTCAAGCGGATGTTGAAGAAACAATATTGCAATCATTGGCTAATAGACAATTATTAGAATCAGGGATGAGATAAGGTAGATTATTTATAGCTTGTGTGGCCTGAGATGTATTGTGCCCATTTATGAAATGCATCAATGTCATTGATTGGCTATTGTTATTCATTGTGCATTGTTATTCATTGTGCTAAACTTCTAAGAATGGTAGGATTGAACTTTGGAGGAAGCTTTTGATGTGGGAGTGTAGTCTTTAGATTTGTGTTTGTCAAATTGCTTCTGTTTGAATATCCAACAAGTGCCTCAGTTTGTTGTTGTGGACAGTGTTCAACATGCGCTGTATGTGTTCATCAATTTCTTAGTGGGGGGGCCAAGGTGATTATCATAAGAATTGGTTTTGGGCATGGCAGGTGTTTACAAAGTGAAGAGAAGAAAATTAACCATTCTGGCAGCACTGGTCATGGTAAGTAAACTAGGGTAAAGCTTGACAGCAAGCTTGCATTTTGAACTACCCTCTTGAACTAAAAATTTATTTAAGATTGGTTATGAACTTCTAGAGTGGCTTATGGAATCCTATGTTGTTTCATCTAATTTCTGTCTTGTTAAGCAAAGTAATACATATCAATTAACCTTATTATGATCTTCTGTTTTTTCCTTCGTAAAAGGACCCAACAATGGTCTGCAAAATGGTGGAAACATGGATGAAATAGTTGCTGTGATTAAAGAGGACAATGGGGTGGAAGTGGAGAATTTGAAGATGAAGATGAAATTGGTTAGGAGGTTCATGAGAAATTTCATTTTCTGCCATTTGTTGTTCTGGTTTGATTTGATTTGCGAGAGAAGTTTGTTCACCTACTGGTTGGATTTGACATTCTATTCTTTTCACATTAAGATGTTAATATCTTTATGTATGTTATTCTTGGTTGTTGGATGGTCTCCTTGCTGCTATCTGACAATAGCATCTAACAGAACATGGTTGAAATGGTTACAGGTGAAACTGGTGTTGAGGAAATGTTAGTGGTACTGTTCCTGCTTTATAAGGCTCAGGGTTGTCTTTCAGTATCATATATTATGAATCTAATAAAGCTTGAGCTTAGCTAGCCAAAGTGTATTTTGCTGACCTTTTCCTCTTTATGAAAATCTTCCTTTCCCAAGTATTTATAGCTCGGTGTGTAGCTAGTCTACTATTCCTGGCATAATGTGCATGTATAGGAATTTCTTAAGAACCCTGAGTGCTATTCAAGGCTTGGTGTGAGGCCACCAAGAGGTTCTACTGGTAGTTTATCATCTTCTCTTTTTTGTTCACCATTGATCTGGTAGATTCTATGGATTTTGCTGAGTAGTTTTTTTCCATAGCTTGCTATTGTATCACATCTGGCATTCGAATGCAGCATGAACAAGGCCCTCAGTCTTTAATTCTGAAGGTGTTTGTGTTTGTTTTCCAACTTTTAGCATTCGTCAGAATTGATAACCAAATGAAAGAAATCAGGTTTCTTACTTTTTGTTGGTCTGGTTGGTGGGACCACCTGACATTAGGAAGACCTTACTTGCAAAAGCAATTACTGGGGAGGCAGATGTTCCCTTTATAAGCTTCTCAGCCAATGAGTTTGTGGAACTTTATGTTGGGATGGGTGTTTCTCGAGTCCATGATCTCTTTGCCCGGGCAAAAAAGGATGCACGTTTGATTGTCTTCATAGATGAGGTACACCCAAAGGGTCTCTATTTGAATGGACACATGTATTTTCCTGGTCAAAGCAATAAAATATGGTCCTGAAAGGCCTGATTGGCATAATTGCCGACTTCAAAGTGTTGGGAATGATGAATGGGAATAGACACTAAATCAGCTTCTCATGGTTTGTATTTGTGGTTCTTTTGTCCTTCATGCTTTTGATGTGTGCTTTGGATATGTGCCATTCAATGCAAAGCTGCTGCTATGTTTCTAACTTGATCCTTTTTAGGTTTGTACTGTCTGTTTATTGCAACCTTCATGCTTGATGACCAGAGGATTTTATTCTGAGGTTAGGTACTTTGGGTTGACAAGCTTGGACACTGGAAGAAGAACTGTAGGACAAATTCCATTACATCCTGCAAAGCTATCCTGGAGAGTGGAATCTTGCCCGTTTGATGATAGTACTGACCTGCTTGGTATGTGGGTGTAGGAGTTGGATGGATTTGAAAGCAACTGAACAGTCATTGTACTTCAGGCCACCAATGGTGCTAACGTACTATATCCTACATTGAGGTAGCCTAGCTGAGCATGTTGCTAAAGGTGGCGAGTGTTGTTCTTTCTTACTTGCATTTTGGAGTTGTGGGTAGGTGCCTTCATGACAAGCAGCGTCGAGAAGAGATTTTGAATGTTCACATCTTGAAGAAGTAGCTTCCTTTAACAACAGATGTAGACATTGATCAACGTGATTGCAGCAGCTAGTATAGCCAATTTCAATGGGTAGTTTCTTTAGGCAACTCTTTCTGCTTGTTGACACTAGAAGGTTCTCCAACAAAGAGGGCTCAGGTTGATCTTGTTGCTACTTTTTGAATTCCATACCTTTAATTGTAACCCCTTCTGTCAGGTGAATTGTATAAATGTGTGTGGCATTGGAGATTGTTCTCACATGCTTTATTGCAATGACAATACCCCCCAACTTCAAAGTCAGGGGACTTGTCATTGTACACTCAGAATTTCCCATACACATCAACATGCTTTGATCAGAGAATCATTTCATGAAATGTCCAGACTACTATGGTTTTTTTCAACATCAAGTTGCCTGAGGGCTTCATACACCCCAACACCTACGGACACTGAAAGATTCAAGGAGTGCACAAATGTGTCATTCATTAGAAGTTGCACAATACCTCCTACATACTGCCCACAATGGCACTCCTCTAATGTTGCAGGAGGAAGGCCATCAACTTCAGAAAGTTAGTCACCTGGCCTGTACTTAACATCCTACACCCACTTGACCCTTCATCCTTCCTGACTTCAGAAAATATCCTGGAAAACACAAACTTAACATCACATGTTTCATCATGCTGAATTTCTGTCATTGGAAAAATTATTCTTGGTTAGATTTTGATTTATTCACCTTGCAAGTGCTTAACACACATTGATTGTGGCTTGTGAAGTTGATTCACAATGACAGAAAAAAGGTCCCTAGTTTAATCGATGTCTTTCAACCACAATTGAAAGAACCCATTGCTAAGTACTATTCCACAGCAACAATTTACATACAAGAGTTTCAATCCTAACCCTAAAACCAGAAATCTGTGACAGAGAACTCCTCAAGTTCACAAGAAAAAAAGAAAATAGGACTCCATGTACTAAAACCCCACCAAGTACCTACAACAAAGAAAGAATCCATTGCTGATTTTACTTTCTCCATATGCACTACTTGGAAATTCAATCTGTTTGCAACATCGACAAGGATTCATTTGTGGACAATTCTGCCACTGAAAGATGGAGATCCTATATTTCATTGTGCCAAGACAAAAGAAGGAAACAAGGTAGTGGACTTGAAGAGCATGGTCTTCTCATAATAAATGAAAAAAGATGGCAATTTCAGTTTACATGCACTTGGCAGACCCCCAAAGTGAAGAATGCTACACTAGGGTCTACAAATTGAAGTACTTATTGTTCCAAACTGGCTTGGTGTATCATATGAATAAATGGATGCAACTTATATACCTAGGCCCCAAAAGATTTTCACAGTGAAAACTCATCATGATACTCATCAAAATTTCCACCTCTTTCCTTGGTTTCTGTGATCCACAAGCACAATTCAAATCTAAGAGGAATATCATTGTTTGCAAAGGGAACTAACAAATGATAATTAGAGAGTGATAAATAATCAGAGGATGGGAGTGGTTGACATATCAAATCAGTGGCTGTAGAAGGCTTGGATTCAAGCAATGTGTTTCCATCAATGTAATGGTGACATGGATTATTGGTGTGACATCTGCTGTCATTGTCTCACTCCATCTCCCTAGCTCCTCCTGCAATTTCATGCAGAGAATTAATGTGATTGTAGAGAGGAAATTCACCCAAAAAAAAGTAACGTGACGAAAAAAAGGGATTATAATAACCAAAACAAACATAACAATATTGAGTGTGGTCACAACCTTGTGAATCTTAGTCACAAAGTAGTAGACCATCACCTCCATTATGAACAGTAATGACTAGCTACCATTACTCCATACTAAGTTCGTCAACTCCTCAATGTGTACAACAAGTAAACAAGAATCTGCACAAAACCTTTGGGCAAATAATTTATAAAAATTTGTGTCCCAAGTTTTTGTCATATTTCCAAAAGAAACTGGAAGACTCATTCATGATATCAGCTAGAAGTAATGCAGAATCCACGTATTTGACATCATGCTTTGCTGGTGATAATCCAAGCAACAACAGACGCATATTCAAGGTAACTCAACACATATTCAAAGTAAAAGCACCACATTTATTTACTGGAGTAAGAGCCTCCTTTCATCTTTCAGTCCCAGATGGGTTGCTTGAACCTCCACCTTCAGTCTGAGATCAGGAACTTGTGGCATCTGCAGGAGGAGGCCATATAGACAGGGATCCAACACCAAGCATTTGGGACATCATGGGCATCATATGCTTCAACATCTTTCCTAGGTCTTGACCAGCGGCTGGAGCTCATCTTAGCCTCCATTTAACACCTCTACATCACCCACTCCTTGCATCACCTGTTGCACAAGTGTCTCCATGCCCGAACTTCACATGAACTGCCCTAGGATCCCTGGTCATGCTTGCTGCATCTCACTTCTGCCCCTTGCTGCTCTTAAGATATTTCCCAGCCTAGGGGGAGTCAGGGCTCTCCTGCTTTGACTAGGTGAATCACTAATCTCCATTCTTACAATTAAGAAAAAATAAAGCAAGGTTAACAATTCTTCAACAAGCCACAGAGAATTCCAAAAAAGGAAAGACAAAATAGAAAACAAAGGATCAAGAAACAAATAAATAAATAAACACTAAAGCAGAATGAACAACAGTGTCAGTCTCACACCTGTTCAAGGACCAACAGTAGTAGGTATGATAGTAACTTCTCTATCAACAATACAGTAACTTGAATACTTTGAAAAGCACCTGTGAAGGTGGTGGTGGTGTTTCACTCTGCAGAGCTTCAGCAAGGTGGTGCAGTAAAGGTGTCACTGATGTAACCAAGCTTGCTACATCCACCCCTCCACTTCCACTTATTGAACTCCCCTTGTCCCTTGTTCTTGCTGCTCTTGCTACAAAGACTTTCAGTTGATTTTTCAATCAAAGACAGGTCACACACTAATTGCCATGTATCCGCTAATTATAACATTGTGTACATATGCTGACTACTGCTGAATCCATGTCACCTCCTAGTAACAAACTACAACAATGATGCATCTATCTATGAGCTTTGGGCCACCCTACAACCACCATGTCTTTGCGCATCCACATCTCAACCTCAACTAGTTTAATGGACCAATACAATAGCAAATGACCTAACTATCTTCACAAGTATTAAGAACTTCTTCATAGCTAATATTTAAGTCAACCTGAATAGAGTTGAAAGATGACCTCGGAATAAGGTCATAGAGATTTCAAATCCAACAACATATCAGCAAACAGGATAAACAGAAACTCGAAAGAACCCTGTGGATGCCTAGAGGTAGGACCTGCAAGCAAATTCATTGGTGCAACACGCACAACACCATGCTCATCAAATGTCATGATGGCCCCTTGTACTCCTATATGTGCATGGGGCATAAAAGCACCAATGGTCCCCCCAACACTCCCATTCACTGGATGAATTGCGATACTTGTATCAGGCAATGTTTGTGAAGGACCACTTGGGTCTGCACGCTCAGGCATATGGTGGACAGCGACACCACCAAGGATACCAGATGCTCCATGAACAAGTTCTCCAGCTGACTGTTAGGGTGGGGGAGATGAGAGGGACGGAGAATGCAAGGCTGATGCAAGTGAACAGACATCCCCAGGCTGATGCTGGTTGGGATTGTCTAGTTGGAAATGCACCTGACATCTGCAAAGGTCGAGGATATGGGGGACAACTGTGAAGACATCAGTGGTCCATCAAAGGAATAAATGTTTTTCCACCAGAAATCTAACAAAGAGGGTATCACAGAACTGGGCTAAAGAGAACATTCATTGGAGTTGAAGTAAAAAGGCAAAGAACAATGAATCATGCTAACCTGTACCATAATGGGGTTTGGTCCTGCAGGTGATATGAAAATGGCAGGCCCCACATTGACAACAACCTCACCCTGCACACAACAATGCCAACATGCTAACATGATTCAGACTCCTTTATCTGACAATGCCACTGACAAAAGCGATTCCAGATTTCTGTTTCCACATGACTCACCCATAAACTCAAATGACTTACTGGAGATTACCCCATGTGCAAAGACAAAGTGGTGCAGCCAAGCTCCAACAACAATGCTCCTATTTGTTGGATGAAATTGCCATCCTTAAATGCAGTGAGTCGAACTTCCTCTCGAGTTGTTGCATCTGTTATTGCTACCTCATTCTTGAGCTAATCTGCAAGATGCTGTTCAAATGTCACCAGGAAAGAAGAGAGGCCAAGATTAGTCCATCTTAAGCAAAACTCTAGATATTGATGCCCTAGTCAGCCAAAGTCAATCCAAGACTTCCACAATAATTAGCAATAATCCCAATGAAGGTGAACAACAATCCCAACAAAGGCTAACATGGCAAACCTCTCCATGACACAAAATGTGCCCAAAAGATAAGTATGGACACCTAATTCCCAACTCTCATTTTCTCATTCCTGACACACTTCCCTTATCTTGTATGAAGGCATTCAATTTATCAAGTAAATGTAAACTCCATTTCCCAGCTTCAAATCATAAACATACAAATCAACAGGCTACTTCAATATAAATCACTATATTATAATATTCACCACATAAAAATCCAGTCCATAACAGGTTGAATCAACTGCCTATCAAAATGGATGGCACTTTAAAGAGGGTAAGGAACATATTTACAGCAAGAGTAGTGCTAGTTCAGCCCTGCAAAAGCTACACAAGGACCCCTAGAGCAGTAGGCGAGGGTCTCCTCCTCTCGTCATCCACACGTGAGCGCACATCATTGACAACACTGGTCCCTGTAACCACACGTTCTTCTGGGATTTGAGTCCTCTCAGTTTCTGCCAACAATCCATCTCCTTTAGGAAACATTCACTGCTAAATTTGAATATCATGTACCTTTTGCTGGTACAATGCTCACAAAATAGGAAGAAGGGAAACAAAGTATGTGAACACATTTGCCATGTTTTGTGAATGAAAGTAGTCTCTTCTCCCCCTCCTACAATTGCACCAATATTTATGATCCTCAAACAAACATAATTACATTCAATTGACAGTATGTGATCAATCATCAATTATAAAATTCAAGCAATTGATTACAGCATTAGGATGTCCAATGAGAAGCTACAAACCTGCTACTAAAAGTATGCAAAAAAATCAGTCCAAAAGCTACGCATTTTCACTAACACATATCTGCATCCTTACATTATGCTAGAAGAAGCTCCACCTATGATTATTGGTAATGGAAATAAACATCCAAGAAGATAAAGCCCTAAAGCAAATTTGATTTGCTATTCAAACCTTAAGAGCTGAAAGGTGTCCACCAACAGCCAGATTTTAACCTACATGCAATAATAGAATAAAACCAAGGTGTGTATAGTTCTCTTACTTGGACAGGAATCATGTTGAAGGAACTAGCCCCAGTGTTGGCACCAAGATGAAGGTCATCAATACGGAGCACCGTTGGCCATGAAATAATGTTAGCCCACATATTGGTTGTTCACTGGCATCTGTATCATTAGGCACAAATTCTAATGAATTCAATCTAATAATAAAGATCCATATATATTGTCTTCAATGGTATAAAACTTCTAGACAACTTGGCATCTGAAAACTGAAGCAGCACATGGTTTCTCACCTAGCCCCCCTTTCAGAAGTTCCAAAATCCAAGCAATCCAAAAGACCACATGATCACAAATAGGTAGATCCCATTGAAGGTGATCCTAGATAACCATCTAAGCTTTAAACATTATGCACATGTGCTGAAGACTACTTACTACCCACAAATACAAATTAGATTCACAACCAACTTTCAATGATATTAAGGAAAAACAAATCCCACAAAAGCTTGTTCAATAGACTAAAATGTGTGCACATAACAACTTTGTAATAAAAATCTTTGGCACAAGAAAAAATGCACCAATGCATGATGTATCAAAGCCATTACACATTTCATCATGTAAAACATAACTTCAGAATGCACATGTCACTTGACTTAAAATAGATCCTATTTGCTTACAATTCTACTTTTGGTTTTCACACCTAGTTTAGCACTTCAAGTAATAACTTTTTTGAAGGCTGCAAGTGTTTTAATTTGGTGTCCAACACAAAGTTTTGGGCATTTCTTAGATTGTCCAGATGGTTGAACAACTCCTGTCAGTTTCACAGCTTCAAGCACAAGATCATTTGCCATCTCCAAATTAAGGGAGCCATTATGGGGAGCTACAAGCAGTAAGGCAGGGCCTGAGGTGATGGGGGTAATGTTTGAAGATCCCATTTTACAAGTGGGAACATCTTATTCATCGAGATTGAAAATTTCAGAGGTCAATGGAAGAGGACTGTGGGCTGACACATGTTGCATAGAAGAAGAAAAAAGAGGATTTGCAAGCTCAGAATTCAAAGGATTGAAGAGTACTAATGAGCTGGCATCCACCTGAATAGGTTTAGCATGGAGTTGATTCTGACCACACTCACCTTCTTTCTCTGACTTGTTAGTGTGTAAAAATTCATCACTGCCAACATCTCCCTCCTCATCTGAGTTAAGTTCCGTTACTAGTTTCTTGATTTGTTGTGCATCACAAAGCCTAAGAAATTTTGGACAAGTGGTATGTTCTGTTGTTTGGGGCTTTAATGGAGAAGTGAACTCTGAATCGTAGCTAGGTCACAATCTTTTGGGACTGGACTCTCCCAACATCTTTGATGGATTTGGTGATGAAGTTAACAAATGAGGAGGCTGATTTGCCTCCTGTGGTGACTCCTGCTCCTGGAGCTTGGAATTGAAAGCTCTTGACATCCAACTAAATGATGTGGATGAACCAACGTCAATTTTTGGCAACATAGAGCTCCCATCCTTAATCACTGCCATAAACAACCAATGAACAACTGAAATGAGATGCTAATCCTTTTGACAAAATCCAAATTGGCAGGACTACTTGGTTCCTTAATTCATTTTTACAATCTGTAAAAAGGACTCTACTCCTAAATTTGTTCTTACAATCTGCAAAAGTACTACAAAATGAGTCTATTCCCACATCCATGAACTTACAATTTGTAAAAAGGACTGCAAATGGACTTGACACATCTCAAAGAACTATTGTCCTTTTTTTAAAAACAGGACTTAAGGTCCTTAGTTAATTTTGCTAATCTGTCAAAAGAAATTACTCATGTCAAAGGACTGATGCCATTTTTTATTTGGTAGGACTCAATTCACTTGGAAGGACTACTTTCCCTTGGAAAAACCTACCCCTTTAAAGGATTGCATTCCATTGACTTAGTACTCCTGCAAGTGACAATTCCTACTGTCTACTACAAACCTGCATAATCTAAGGACTTGGAAACTAAATCAGAACAACATCAGGACTGATAAAAGTGTGGGAACCCCTTGTCACATGGGTTACACTATTGGAAGTATATGTATTTCACATTTGAAAGCATTATAATCTCATGAGCAACCTAAAGACCCAACATATTCAAGAAGGACAGCAGGTTGACAAAAAAATAGTGCAAGTGGGAGGGGGTAATCCTTACCTTTTTGCTTGACGATGTCAAGTTTCTCCTACATCCATTGTTGTCTTCCAGGCCCATATTAGTAGCAGCAACTATCTGTTCTTCTAATAGGGGGTTGATTCCCATACTAAGCCACCAGTCAGGATGAAGAAATGGTTCATGGCAAAACTCCACAGCACATGAGTCAGAAGATTGGAAGTGCGTGTACAAGCAAAATGGGTGATATGTATGCCCACATGAAGCAACAATGATATCATTGGTTGTAAACCACTCTTGGCAAATTGGACATGCTTTGATCAAAATTACATTTCTAGAATCCTTTTGTCTACAAGGGTGAATAATGGGTAAAGGAAAAGTTGACACTCCAAACCCAAAACGCATGCACTCTAACTGAGAACAAAATTTAGTGCAAATTGCTCTAACAGGTTCAACAGAGTGTAGGACTTTGGTCCTATCAAGCTCAACATCTTCATATTCCTTGCAAGTCAATTGATATTTTATTTTTCCAGAAACAACTTTTTGCTTGAATGCTGCTAGGGTTTTCTGGTGGCATTTTACCTCTCGAATTAAGGCGTCCAACCTAGTGGCATCTTCTTGTGATCGCAGTTTACAAAGAGGAAGCCCCATACCTTCAGTTGCTAACATTGCTGTGGGTTCCAAGAAGTTATCATTGTACTTGTGGACATTCAATTCATCTATAGCCACCCATAAACCCATTTTGACCTCTGCACATGCCACCTCCCTGTCCTCCATTTGAGAATTCAGTTTCTTCACTTGGGATTCAACAAGTTCCTTCTTGTTTGACATTCTTGCTGCAAGACCTTTCATAGCAGCTAGCTCTTTGCCTTTCATCTTGTAGAGGTCTTCCATTTTTGAAATCTCCTCTGGACTAAAGCTGTCATTTCTCCTGGAAACATGTGCAGCCACATTTGATGCACCCACAACTCCTTTTGAAGGATTATGATACACACATCCATCGCCTGAGTCAAACTTGACTTTGGGGTTCACAGCCTTGTGAACTTCGGGTTCTTGCTTGACGACTTTCCATCCTCACCAACCCCAATGTTCTGATCTCTTCGAGCTTTTTTTTTGGCCACCTTAAGCCCAAGTGCTGCCCAACACACCTTCACACCTTTTCTTTCTGCAACAATTCCCCAACATAGTTGGCGTCCGTACTCATTATTGGTAACCTTCCCATTGGAGGGATAAAACTTCCGGTACAAGTCATCAACTCTTTTTTTCACCTCAGGGAGAAGGTCAAGGTTTCGAGCTTTGTATCCGTTTTGCTTCTTTTCGCCAAAAACAGCAGAAACCTCCTCCAAAGTGATGTGGCCTTCCTCAATCAACTTCTTAGGGTCAATCCTATCAGATGACATCTTCTAGACATTTATCCAGTAAATGAGTTCGCGACCACCGTAGTCGACTTCTTCAACAGACTTCTTGTTGGGCTGACCTCGAAAACCAAATGAACCAGTAGTTGTAGCCATGTTCTTATTAACAAGTCGTACACAAAAATACAAAAGCAAACATAGTTTTAAAAGGTGTTAGTTTAACAAGATAGCAAATACAATGCAAGAATACAATAATCAAGAATTTCAGGCAAGGAGCAAAGGCACCTCAAACTGTTGCAATTTGGTTCCAACAATGAACGTGACGACCAAAAATTAGCTTAACCTATAAAAATTGGGAGAAATGTTCGGCAAGCAGCAAGTTAGCTCATCAAACTTGGGAAGACTGACAGAAAATGTGTTGGATGTTCAAAAGGTGCGAAAACAAATCTCGAAGACACAGGAACAATGCAAGTTGGTTATGGTAACAACACCATCAATTGAGATAGGCAACAAGTCAGAGTGTAGAGCCAGGAAGGACCAGTGAACGGGGGAAGATAGGTTTGAAATTGCGTGCGTGGTAGTACGAAAGTGATTTGGCGGGGGGAGGGGGGATAACTTACAATTAAAATGAACAATCCAGATTGGTTTAAATCAATGGTTCAGAGAACTTAAGACTATTTTAAGGACTGGTCCCTTTTTTAAGTTCAATGATCATCTTTCTTTGACATGGAGTGCAAGGAAAACACAATTGATTTCAATACATAATTTCAAAATTCCAAAATGAAATGCAGTTAGAGGCAATAACCCCTAATACCTAAGCACTGCCGCTTAAACCTAATTTCAGGATCTTGTCATATCTCCTGTCATTGATCCACACATAGTTTGTCACTCCACTAACAAAAGTGAAAGAATATGGAAAGACAATTTGTAAAACCCAACAAGGTTTATAAGTAGAAAGAACATGAACAAAGGTCACACATGTGCCAGTATGAAGAACATCAAGTAGGGTTGCCTAGAAATTGTCTTGACCTAAGTAGTAGGTTGATTCCTAAAACCTATACCTCATGTAACAGAGTTGGAAGAGTACAGGTCTACACTAGTCAAAAACCTAGATATTTAGACTTCCAGCAAATGACCAAGGCATGGCTGGAATCCTTCATTCAAAAAAAATCAGCTCAACCTGTTTCTTTGTTGAAATGTGTAGGAGAGGCAGCACCATTTAGGTCTTCAACAAAAGGAATCTATCCCACCACCATCACAACTTTTACAGTAACAACAAGAAGCCCAATTAGTACAATGGTCAAGGTCAAGCACCTAGGTAGAGCATTCAAATTGATGCCAAAAATCCAATATGATTTGTTTGAAAGAGAAAGCCAAATAAAGCACAAATCTTTGACAAATGTGTCATTTCAAATAATTGAGACCATGTGCCAACATAAACACATACTAACATAGCTTGATTCTGGAGCTTGAGATGTCTTAGTTCAATCACACTAGCACATGTTGATGGACCATGCAAAACCTATAAATAATACATTCTTGCCACAATATTATATGGAAAAATTAGTGTCAAACACCTCCAAAAAGAGCTGCAAAATTAAAAATTGACTTGGATCAGTGTAATCAAACTGCACTTGGGACATCTACAACTCACCATACTACCACCATGTTGGAGCTAATCGTTTTTATTAAATCATTAGCTAAACAATCTTCAATATCTCAAATGCCATATTTTGCAAAAACCCTAAACCAATCAATGTAAGATATGCAAGATAATCTCAAGCCAAACAAGATTGTTCAAGATTGCCACTTCAAATGAAACACTGAAAAGTACAAAGTTGACCTAATGTACTTTTCTCTTTTTCTGACCTTGCACAAGTGCTGCCATGGGTCCCATAAACTTAGTTTGTCACCTAGGTAAGCCAGAAGCTAGTTTAGGGCGGGGTCTTTCTTATCAAATTTGGTTTGAGAACATTTGATTCAACTTCATTTGATGATGGAGGGATATTACGAGTTAAGGCATCTAAACTACCCTGATCAACATAGTCCTTAAAAAAAGGTTCCTATTTATGAAAGGTTAAGTCTGTCCTAGTAATCTTTGAAGGTGACAAGTATGGGTTCAAATTAGGAAGAAGCTCTCCACCAGTATAATCCTTTTTAGGGCAGATTCACCTAGAACACCTTTGTAGGTTTGATGTTGTTCAACACCTGCATACCACTTGACAATAGTGTGATCTGTTTTGAACATGAATGATGGTTTGTTCGAAGATAGTGCAAGTCACAAACACATAGAATGAGGTATGAAGATGATGATAATGCATGATGATGGAGGTGCCAATAGTTTAAAAACCCAAGTTTTCCAAACTTATATTTAGGTCAAGTGCCCATTCATGCACCACCACATTATATGTCCCATTCAACAAGTTTTAGTACCCATTTAATGTGTCATTCATGTAAGTAATCTAGGGATCATTGCACCAACAATAAAAATAAATTTGGCACAATTTTATAGTATCACCAAAATCACACACAAAGCATTGCTAGGATTAAGAGGATTTCATTAGGCCATTCAAATCTTTAAACATGGGTATGATAAAAGAGCCTTGACAATACCCCCAAGTTGCAAATAAATTCCAAGTTATGGGCAACTTGTGCAATAGTGTTTGCATTTTGATGTATTTTCAAAATTGAGGTGTGATATTTAGATAAAACTCTTTTTAGCCATGATCAACATTGTAATTCAATGTGTTTTGATGTTTTTCGAAATTTTTTGACCCTTTGTTTCCACAACATTATTAACTAATTCAAGAAATTTTAAAGTTCCTTTTGAAGTGTGAAAGAAGTATACATATAAGCTTTACAAAACATTTTTAATCTTTCTTATAATGCCTAGTTTAAAAAAAGTTTGGACTATTAGATTTGTGCAAGGGTTCATACAATGCATATCAATCACAAATGTTGCATTTTGATCTTTCAATTGGATTGTCACATTTTTTTTGATACCTTGAAACACACTCACTCCCTTAGTTCCAAAATTTATCAATTTAGATGCAATTGTTTCCTAAATCAATAATCAAAAAACATAATGACATCCATCAAAACTCTCACAAGATTATTAGAAGTGGCCCCATCAATCACCTATTGCAAGGATAACAACAAAACAATTTATTGTCAATCTTCAATCACATATACAAGTGCATATCTCTTTAAGGAGCCACCCATGCTATAATGAATCCCTTTTTACAAAATTCATAAATAAAAGTAATGTTGAAATTGTGTGTTATATTTGTGTAGGCACTTTTTAAATATACTAATCTAGTATTTGGATAAGTTTTATTTAATAATATGATAAATATAAAAAATCTTTAAGAACTTTTTTAAGTCCATAACATTTGCTTGTCATGCTTTAAAAACACAATGAAATCTAAGTGTAAACAATTGTTTAAGTAGTGTCTAAGCATTGTGTATTTACTTTGTCACAACAATGTCACATGGTGACCAAGGAGGTGTCGACAGTTCCTTTTAGCATGAATGAACCCATGCATGAATGGAAGCCAAGGATTGTTGATCATAAGTTGTGACTTCATCACACAAGAGGGAAATGAACCTAATAGTCTCAACCAAAATTTTGATTTTGTTGACAACCAACTCGTACATGTGCAAGATGCCATCTCCTAACCAATTGTGTTTGACCAATGCGTTTTTGGAAAGTTTTTGAAATCAAAGAAATGCATCATCTTGTCCATACTCTTGTAATTAGTTTATTGTCACACAACATATGAAAACAAACAAAAAATAAGACCAATTTATTTTTCCTCTTTCCAATAGCAACACAGTAAACTCAATTAATAACTATATTTTTCAACATTGATTTCAAAAGATATGATTTCTTTATCAATGTGATGGTTATTCCCATGCTTTAGTAGGACTTGACTTGTACACAATATACTCGATACTAGACCAACATTTTTCCATATTCGTACAAGAAATGTAAACAACAAAGAGAATGCTGAACAACAACAATGAAATGGCTTGTCCAGTCTATTTGGGATGAAGTACCTATTTACAAGCAAATATTGTGAAACTACTTTGGTCCGGTAAATATCAATGTGAGGTGGGTATTTATTTTTGTGCCAGGTATTAACCGGGTATCAAACCAGGTATATGCATATATGTCCACCAGTTCTTATTTTTTCAAAAACCTGGAACCCCCTCCTTCTCGGCATTTTCTAAAAATTAACACCCACCCCCACCTCATAACTGGTGATTTCAAAATTTCAAGTATTCATAACTAGACCCTACTCAAGGAGAATAACAATGTTGGATGTTTCTAAAAAATTAGAATCAATAACCATTTCATACCCGAATTTTGCTACCTTTAAAAAGAACTCTTCAAGTTCTTTTAGCTATTACAAATAATCAATATCATTCTCAGTTGTGATCCATGCTTCTACATTCAAGTAACACATCTCTGTTTAAGCTTGCAAAACATTAATGTCGTTTTAGATTGTCAGGAGCTTGCCTTGTGAGCTTAAAAGATTTAAGATTGAATATTAAACCTTTAAAAACTTGACAAAGATCCGACTTTGTAGGACATTGTTAAAGACCCGAAATGTATTTTTAAGGGCCTCTTCTAGAAACCCTAGTATAAAAACTTTTTTATACTAGTCTAGTTGTTTATGTTAAACAACTGAGCCTTATACCTGGTTAATCAGGTAACCCTAACCCCGCCCTCATCTCATAACTCTCCCTCTTTGGATTTCTAAGACCTGCACTTGGGGTGATTCTTTAAATCTTCTAAAAGTAAAAGAACTGGGCCAGACAATTCTTTGAATTTTTCATTTTCAAATACTCCAACCCGACTGTTGTAAAAAACGAAGACCTGCTCCACACTGCCCATGTTAGCAATGCCTGCAATAATGTGACTACAAGGAAATGATTGTTCTTGGTTGCCCAACCATAATGATTGGCCAAGTGGTGCAATTTAAAATCATCTATCACTATGTTCAGTTTAGGTTTTCAGGTTTATGGGTGGGAATGTGGAAGAAATTAACATGGCACCTTGGATGTGCTACATATTCATAGAGACACAAAGGGGCACCTTTGATGTGCTGCATATTCATAGAGGCATATAAAGGGGCACATTGGATTCGCTACATATTTATAGAGGTTCAAAGCCTGGGGCTGTTGCTGGGCATGCTCTAAGTTCACAGTAATATATGTTAACTCTGATTACATAGTCACTTTGATTTATCAATATATAGCTAGCTTTCTGGTGTAATTTTAACATATCATCTGTTACCCATCCAAGTGCATAGGGTTACATCAATAGCTCTTTCCATCAGTTATGTGTACTTATGTGAGCACCTCAAAACAAGCACATCATACACGACACTGAGTATTCCCAATTAGTGTTCCTTCCCAAGGTTACAAAGTATTAGAGTTGGATATGGACATAAAACTCCTTATCAAGACAAGCCAAAAAGCTTCCAAATTTTTCATGTTGATGTGCAAGAGAAAAAGCTTCATCAATACAATCATCTTATTAGTAGTGTACATGTAGCACATGGTGACAAGAATCTGTTTATGTGGATGTGTTTGCCCTTGAGTTCCCATGTGTTCGTCAGGTAATCCTCCACCTAACCCTATTGGCAGTTCCATCTACAAGTACCTAAATACTAAGCTTTTTTATGAACTTTGAGTGGGAGCCCCTTTTCAAAGATAGGCATTGGATTGTAGGAGATTTTCTCATTTGGGTGAACAACTGACCAGTCATAATTGAGGACCAGGTAGTGCAAGAAAACCATGGTTTCGGTTTTTGCAAACTCATTGCCAATACACGTATGTGGTCCACCTCCAAATGGTACAAAAGTGAAAGGTGGCGGTCCTTGCTCAAACCTGGATGGATCAAATTTTGTGGGATTAGGGAAAAAAATTGGTGACATGTGAGATCTCCAAACTGTCCAAAACACCTGCCACATAGACAAATAGGAGGGTGATCATTAGCTTTTTTCAAAAGATGAAGATGCATTGGCACCTTAGACACCATCATGGAATATCTGGTAAAACATTGAAGTTGAGTGCATGAAATGGAATGGTGTAATAATCAGCAGCCATTGAATGGACCTTGAAAACATATCCATACAAGTAGTAGAGAATATATAAGAGAACACATAAAATAAGTTATGCTTTCCTTGTTTTTGGGTTGCTAGTTACAGTGCAAGGTAGGTCTTATATTTGTAAACTTTGAACCCATAAAACAGCTCTCTCAGAGTGGGGAGTTCATGAAATTACACTGCCCCCGAGGCAGTAGCCAAGGGTGGTTATTGTGGCACCTCGGGGGCAGTTATTTCATGAACTCCCGGCTCTAAGGGAGTTAGCCTGTGAATGATTGATTACTTGTGAACTGCTTGATGAAGCTGCTGCAATGAATCCACAAAATGCATAATGAAGATGGGATCAATTTGTAGAATGCTTGATGAAAACACCTCACAAAGAAGGAAAACTCCCTCCTGCCTCCTGGGAGGGAAAATTTGCTTTATAAATCCTGCTTCTTCTAGGGTTAGAAAAATGGCCAAGGGCTTATGACTAGGGCCTAGCTCCAATTTCTGAAGCCCACACAAATATTACCTGACATCCTTTTGGAATCCTGAATCCTCCATACTCAAATTCTTTGAGGGATTTGCGGAATGCCCCTACTACAGGGGATTGTAATCGTAAAGTCTCTTGCATCACCCACCATGTATATTTCATTTTTTGTGTGTCTTCCCAATTTAACGGTGCCCCGGCCTTTACTTTTGCTATCTCCTCTTGCTCTGTTAAAAAAAAGCAGACATGTGAGCCATTTGGAAAACACAAATAATGTCCGGATGCTGAAAGAATTGCTAAGGACAATTGTCCTAGACATTTGAAATTACAATTTTCAAAGCATGATTTTCAAAGCTTAAATGCCATTTGTAAAAAGGAAAAACTTGTAGCATAAATTGTGGAAGATAAAATTTGGTCATGTCATAAATTATTATAATACCTTTGACAACCTCATGCAAACAATGTGGATTTAGAGACAGATACTTCAGTATAGCTGCAAGGGTGATACTGCTGGTGTCATGGCCAGCAAACAAAAACATAACAATATTGTCTTTAATTTCCTCATCTGTAATCAGGTCCCCTTGATTGTCAGGTCTGTCCTGCAATACTGATATTAGATCATGGTGCCCACAATCTTGGCCTTCTTTGATAGCCTACAATTACTACCGACCATATTAGTACACAAATGAGTAACCAAAAAACTGCATGACAATTTTGCAGTAAGGCAACCATAAACCTCTATGAGAATTCATGAAATGGTCTTGCATTGGCTTCCTTGAGAATTCATTAATTTCTGAAATCGCCAGATTTAGACAATATGTTCCAGTGGGTATAGCCAAAAATTTGTAATATTCCTAAATTTTTCTATTTTTCTCTCTGACCGGTGTCAAATCAACTTTAAAATTTAAAAAAAGAATTGGAAAAGTTTTGATCTTGTACTTTGTGCCTCCGAGATATGATTGTGCCCAATGTCTGCAAAAGGCTTTCTCGAGCGAGCCTAGCCTTGTGGTATTTAGTGCCTGGAAAATCAAGGGGTAATTGCATTATTCCTCCAAGATACAGTTCAATATCATGTGCCATAGAATTGAATTCTGGCCCATCTTTGATACTCAAAAATAGATCAGACACCAAAGAGAATGTGAATTGTTTGAGAGTCTCCACACCCATGACCTCCTCCTTGTTTTCCCAAAATTGATCCAAATGCCATCTCACCATTTGATCCATTCTGGGCACAAAACTTTGCAACCCATCTGGCCCAAAAAAGGATGCATAAATACGACGGGCTTTCCTGAATAATAATAATGAAAATATCCCATGAAAACCAATATAAACCCAAGTTATACCCCTGATCAGTATCCATGAATTTAACCAAGGCCTTCATTTTCAACCAAGGAAATTTTTTCATGATTTGCACACAAACCTTGATAGCTGGAAAT
>Ga0116227_10003586_pt1 | contig 34356 bp, 27 predicted proteins | sample S1TSphgellanicum_FD_89693 | JGI IMG/M metagenome (GOLD analysis project Ga0116227, IMG submission 89693) | Host-associated microbial communities from peat moss isolated from Minnesota, USA - S1T2_Fb - Sphagnum magellanicum MG | ecosystem: Host-associated > Plants > Peat moss > Unclassified...
ATGGTGGGGGGCGTGGGGGGGGGAGCGTGAAGGAGAGTAGGGTGTTGCTGCCCCCCTCCCGCGAAGAGAGGGGGGGGACGGGTTGGCGTGCACTGCGTTAAATATACCCCCCCCCCCCCCCCCCCCCCGCACAGCACACTTCAGGTTTCAGAGTCCTAACTGAATCATCATGATGTCGAAGCAGCTCAAGCTGCTGTATATCTGCAGCAGCTCAAGGAGCAGACACTTTGATTCTCCCTAGCTAACATCAGCTAGCTAGATCTTGAGCATTTCTCCACTAGTATACACAAATGTGATCTGAAACGGGATTCAGCAGCAGCTCCGGCAGCTACGTACCCCAAGGTTATCTTCATAGATGAATCTTCCGATCGTCTTGAGGTTGCTCGGGTCGATCTGGATGGAGCCTTTCACAGTTTCGGTGAGGCACACCACTCTTCCGTCACCCAGCCTGCAGCAGCAAATCTTTCGACCTTAATCTTCCGGATCTTGATCATTCGAAGGAAAAAAGTTGAACAATTAAGAAGGATTGTCAACGCGGTACCATCTAGATTTGTGTACCTGATAACTCCGGTGTTGGCGTTGTCGGTGAGAGTAGTACCCATGGCCATTCCTGCCAGTTCTCCTATACGCTGAAAGAAATTATCATGCTTGGGCACAACAGCAAACTCTCTGAAGTTCATCTTCCCAGATGACTTCGCCGCTTTGTAAGCATCAGACTGAAGTTGTGCATGCCCTGCGATCAGCTTTCCATTCTCAAAGTTGAGACGCACGAGTGTTGAGTAGCTGCAGTTGCACACAATATACATCAATCCAGCATCCTGGCAATTTTTCAGATGCCTGTTGTCAAGATTATTAAGCAAGTTCATAGATCTTCTTTTTGTCCGTCTGTGAAACATTTCTAAGAACTTAGCTAGTTTCGATCGACTAGAGCTGCTGAAAGGTTTAAAGAAACACTTACCCATCAAACAAGTGCGGAAACTCATGGTCGCCAGCTTTGAAGTATCCAGGTCCATTCCTCAAGTATGTGCCATTCTGATAGATATCACCAGGATCAATGAAATTCTCTGCATCGTCAATGTACAATCTGCTGCATTCTCGCGAGTTTGTAATTTTAAATCAGTAATTCCTAGTCTCTCACTTTGAGTGATCTCGCAATACTACAAACCAGAAGGTTGTGTACAGATCATCAGTTTTTGCAAACGTACCAGCCAAGTGGGGATAGCTCCCTGCACTTGCATTTCGCCTTCCCATTCCTCTTTCTTCACGGTGTTCCAGGAGTTCAGGCCTGGGTATCGCTGTTCCACGGCTTGAGGAGCAGCAGCATCTACTGCCGGATACTCCACCGTCAGCTGCTGGGCCTGGGATGCAGCAGTGGCTGATAATGATGATGATATTTTAGACTTCCGCAGATGCTGCAGTCGATGATCCAGCTCCAGCAGCTCCAAATGACGATGACCTCGACTACATGAAACCAAGACCCCTGACTGATTACGAGGTCGCACAGCTGCAACACCTGTGTGAATGGAGTACGCATATAGATCAGTAGCTCCTGGATTCATCGACTGCTTGACCGCCGACAGCAACCCATCACAACCTAATGCACCAAACTTATTAGAAGTGGTAAAGATTTTGTTTCGATGCATGAAACTAGACTGCAATGGTGCGAGACTGTTACTGCATGAGCTGCACGTAGTACTAGTGCCTGCATCAGCAGCAGCAGTAGCAGCAGGAGCAAGTGCAAGTATCAAGGAGCTGGAGCTCATCATCAAACTGCTGGTATTGGACATTTTTGCTACACCAAGTAATCTATTATTCCTTCAACCAAAGAAACGAGAACTCCCGCAGCAGCAAGCTGATGACGACGAACTGCAACTACAGGACAGTGCAGAACCTTGTTGTTCTAGCCATAGCAGCTGCAGCAAAGGTGGTACGATCCCCAATCTTAGAAAAAAAAAATCAAGATCAATGTCAAGCTGCACGCTTTGCTGCGAAAGTAGTGAAGATCGATCGGGTCTACGGACTGACAAGGATAAGGAAGGTATTGATCATGGATCGATGATGCTGCCGTCGAGAAAGAATCCGGAAACACATCCCGGAGTTCTATTTGTGTAACTATGGGCTTCACGACTTTGCAAAGAGTCGGCCGGATCTTATTCGGGATCCTTGCGGCCGGAATCATCTGTGCAACTATCTAGTGCGGAGGGCGCGGATCAAGGCCTTTCTTTATCGTTGGCCTTGCCTACCAAGGCAAAGATATTGTGTTTAGATTTATTATAGAGTATAGTAGCTTAAGGGATTTTTATAGACCCCTAGGTAATAATAATAGGTCTATTATTATAGGAGGATTTTTGAAAGAATATATTTTGGCTTGTGTTTGAAACTTGGGATTAGTTGTAGAGTTATGATATCTCGAAGGATTTTGATTTCTTTTAGAGGATTTTTTTGAAGATTATATTTTTGCATGGTGAAATATTTGAGTTTCCATAAATTCTTCTTTTGCCTTAAGATACTTTTTTTTAATGTAAATTGCAAGGCCACAGTGTGACACACCCCTTGTTTATTTGGGATCAAAAGAAACACAAGCTTGTTTCCTTCCTAGTTGTTGCTTTCTTTTATTATTTGATTTTAGCTCCACATATGGCGCTTCTTTGTGGATTCTAAAAACTACCAATTCCCACGTTTTCAAGTTTAGATGCCCAATTTTTGGCAGGGTTTTTTTTTTCAATCTACATATTTAGTCTAGGTTAGTAGCTGGTTTCTGTGGGCCATAGTGAACCAGCACGCACCAGCTTACCATTCATCCTTCACGGTAAGTGATCAGGAAACAGTTTTCTGTTTGGTTCCACTTCCCTAACTAACCATGGTAGTTAGCTCAGTTGCTTTTTTTTCTACCTACCTACTAACAACCCACAAGCAGGTTGTTAATAGGTACATAGAAAAAAGGGCCTTTACCTATGTATAAACCATCTACTTACCTAGTAGTTATCTATTTTCCTACCTATCTGCCTATATATGAGACCTACTTTCCTACAGAATTGGTTCCCAAGGTGAAATCAAATATTAACTCACTTGAGGTTCATCCACAGCTGAGTAATAACGGACATCCAATGGATGGTGTGCTGGTGGATGCTGATTCACTGTGGCTGTTCCTGTGTGGCCCAGTGTGTGTATGTGTATACAATTTTTTTTTGGGTTAATTTTGTGATGTAGCTGAAGTGGCCATCATTAGAGATAAGATGATTCAGCCAGATTTGGCTATAGAAAAATGTGAAAACAAGAAAACTTTCAGCATCCTTTCTATGTATTTGGCTACCTAGCTACCATTAGAACTTAATGCAGTATCCAACAATTGTAGCAACTACAAAACTCAAAAAACACTCATTTTTTGCTATTTTGAATTTTCTCGACATTTGGCTAAAATCCAGCCCCCAAAAAAAAAACACACACACACACACACACACACACACACACACACATTATGCCCATGTGCTTTTTTTTCTTTTCTTTTTCAAATTTGTGATGTTGCTGAAGTGATGAACATCCATCTCCATAAGACAATTTACTCAAATCTGACTATAAACAAAATATATGAGAGTAATGAAATTTAAAGATCCCTCTATATTTATTTGCTACCTACTGGAACTTAACACAGAATTCTTGCGATTTTTTTATAGAAACATTTGGCAACTAGAAAATCCAATTAAAAACACTTTTTTTGGTCATTGTTTTAAAAAATTCACCAGCCAGCTGGAAAAAATACGCCGCCCATAGTAGAGTCCCAGTGTGGGAACATACTCAAGATAAAGGGCCTAGGGCATAGCCATTACAAGTCCAGGCCCAGCATTTTGGAAATGTTCCCCATGGGGAACCCTATCATCAACTTAAACATAAGTAGATCACACAGCAATATGAGTGGGAGGGACATTACTCCTATAAGTAGGCCTAAGATCACTCTTGCTCCTAAATTGTAGGTGTAAGATCCTTACTCTTTCTAAGAGAGCCTTCTCAGGAATGACCATGCCATCCCAATAAACTAGGAAACTTGTCCAAGTGCTTTATAAGGTGCCTGCCAAATACACTAGGACAATCCTCTGAGTACTTTATAAAGTGCCCTCCAAATGTAGTAGGAAAATTCACCTAGTACTTTGCAGGATTTGGAAAAAACCCAACAAGTTGGTATCTTTAGGGAAGAAAGGTTGGCCCTCTGGAATTTATTTGGAATTTTTGGAGTTCCATTCCTCTGCACTAGGAAAAGTCACTCATCCACTGTACCTTCACCATTGTTGGGTAAAGCCTTTTAAGTAAGGGCTACACATTCACTTGGGTCTCCAACAACTTAACACTAAGAATAGATCAAGGACCATATGGAAATGAACAAGTGATCTCAAAACAACCTCTATAAAATACAATAATAAAGTTAGAAATACATTAAAAGACTAGATACTTTAGACTTAAAGCTCCAAAAGTAATAGGTAAGGGGAGACTCCGAACCATTTTGATATGGACCACTTATGTCAATGATTTACTCCAATGTTATGCTTCTCATTTAAATTTTTTCATGTGCAATTTTGTTTCAATTAATGTGTTTTAAATCATACATTATGGAATTAGAAAATTTATGGATAAAATACATGAGATAATCTGAAGTGAAATTATGTTTTAAAATAAGTAAACTTAATATAAATATCATGGCATAGACCTCCTGTATTTTACACATTTACTCTAACTATTAACAATATGCTTTGGTCATCTATTCACTCTTGGAATGTATTTTAGCCCATTTACACTTGGACTTGACTCAAAAACCCACTGCTTAGATTAATTTAACCCTGCATGGCACATTCTTGGGCCAAATTGAACCTAATGTATTTTTAAAAACATCGACGGCAAAGCCATACACATATGCTTAAAGCCCATGGGCCCAAAGCCTTGGGTCCAAGTGAAAGTATTTACAATAAGGCACCTCTCCTTCTTTTCTCAAAGATTAGCATAATTAGTAGAATTTGCAACAGGGAAACACATTTCTCCAAAACTTTCCCTATTTATTTGTGGATTCTTTTTTCTGATGACCATATCTCTCAATAGATGTTTCCATTGATGTTCACGCATTGGTTGCAAATGCAACTTTCACAAACCCAAAAGAAACTACATATCAAATTTCAATGCTCTAGGATGCACACCAGTGTTTTTTTATTGAATTCACTGATAGAATGAGGGTGGCGAGCATCCTTGGGCAGATTTGGACCTAACTCACCACATTATTTGAAGGAACTTTTAAAACTGTAGCCAGTAGACATAAATGTGATGACACCCTGCTTGAAAAACAGATTTGTATCGCCTAAATTAGAAGATTTTTTTTTTAAGAAAAAGAGAAATTGCCACACAATATTTTGTTTTCAGAACACTGTGTTGCCTTTTGTTGATTTTGTGTCCAAAAAACAATCATCAATGCACACAGGCTGAATTGACATTCTGCCCTTGGCCTGGAAGGCACTCTACCATATCAAGAATAGGCCCCAGACAGATGGCTCTAGACCTAATGAAACTTTTTGGAGCTAGAGTACTTCCATCAAAGTGTAAGCGGCATCTTTCAGCCCAAAGAAAATAAAAGATGAAACTTTGCAATGTCAAGCGGCTGCCTTAAGAAAGGAAAAACGACCATTATCCAGTTAATGTGTGAGAGGGTCATCCTCTTCACCCTTCACAAATATCTCACCAAGAAGAGCTATGAAGGCCAAGAAAGAGAGAGCTCTTGAGGAGCCTACCATTTATTTCAGACCCTAAAGGTACGTTCACACCTGATGTTAAGTCATTGTTAAATGAAAATCTAGGTGACATCCTAGGTGGCACCCAATGTTAAATAGGCGATAGGTTAGTTTTAAGTGATTGTTAGCTAAATACAAATTTTTTATGCTAAGTAGGTTTAAGTCCTAAATGACTAGCTTGGTGTCAGGGGACTTCACACTAGAGTCCTAACACCAAGTGTGAATGCACCTTAAAGAAAGCAGCCCATGCTCATATGGCTTCAATGTTGCCGCCAAAAGAAAAGGGAAAAAAAATCTTGGAAATCTTGGAGTACCTATCATGGAGATGCATTCCATTTACATTGTATATTGAATGTAAAAATGACCCTCCAAGGTAAGGTCCAAGGATCCCTGAAATCTGGGATATGGGTTCTACCATGGAAGATGGTAGGTAGCCCAATAAAGAGACAATTTAGGTTTTAAGTTGGCTCTTATGATTCTTGGTAGGACTTAGGTTCACTTAAGAAAGATACTAGTAAAAATACTCTCTATGATCATAAGTCAGCTTTCTGCTCATATTGAGGTAATAAATTAGTATTAGGCTGACTTTAAACGAGGGTCCAAAGTCCAGGGACCAATGAATTCAAGCAATTTTATTGGTCGAAAGCTTTAAATTGGTCCTAAGGCAAAGGGTGCAAGACCAAAAAGTGACAAATTGAAGCTAACCTACATGGCACCTGTTTTGGAGGGAAAATCAATTGGTCTGGACCAAAAAAACACTGCTAAAAGGAGAGCTCCTGATTTGGAGAACCAAGAATCAGACTAGGGACCAAGGTATAGCCCAACTCAAGGATTCAATTTGCTTCAAATCAGTCCAAATTGGTTCCTAGGAAATTGGGCCCTGGACCCTCGTCTAAAGTGGGCCTTAGTATCAGGGAAATCTGGGATTTGGCTTTTTTAACATGGGACAAAGGGCATCACCGGGGAGATAGCCCAAGGAAGGAAATACAAGTTTAGTGTTTGTGAAGTCAAAGGCTTTGTACTCACTGATTGGTAAGTTCTTAGGAAAGCTTTTTAGCATTAGGTTTTCTAAGTCATTACTACTCTTTTGATTGTTTTGGTTTTCCCTTAGTGTGTCTACATTTGCTTCGACATGCTTTGTACTTTTTGTTGATGGATTTTCATCCTTGTTTGTGTATATATATATAAAGACTTTTTTAGAACTTATTATTAGTAGCAGTAACACAAAGGCTACCCAAGAGATTTCTTAAATTAGGAGATGCCCTGGGTTATTTAAGGGGTCCCCTTGGGCCTATCTAGGGACTGTCTAGGGAAACACCTAAAGGTTTATCTAGGTTATGGGATAGCTAAAGACTACTTAAGGCGTTACTTGAAGCCTACTTAGGGAATCCATGTAAACACCTAAAAACCTACCAAGGTTATGGGATACCTAAAAGCTATTTAAGGGGTTACATAGAACTTACTTAAAGGGCTACCTACGAAAACACCTAAAGGCTTACATCAACTATGGGATACCTAAAGGCTACTTAGAGGACTACCTAAGGGCCACCTAGGGGTCTGCCTAAGGAAACACATAGGGGGCTACCCAAATTACGGGATACTAAAAGTTTTTTATAGGGCTACATAATGCCCCTACATAGCCTTCAAGTATCCCCGTAGGTAATTCTTAAATAGCCCCCCTATGTAACCCATAAATAGCTTTACAAATATCCCCTAACTTATAGAATCCCTTTATAGCCCCCTATGTAAGCCCTATGTAACCTTTTAAATAGCCTTTTGGTAATCCATAAGATGACCCTATGTAGCCTCCCATGTAGGTTTTTTTATAATCCTTATCCTTAGTAAATTTGAGTATCTCATAGGTAAATAGGTAGGTAGTACATGGGTAAGTAAATAGGTAAATAAGCAAGTAGGTAAGTAACCCAAGATAGGAAAGTAAGTAGGCCTTAGTAACCTAGTTAACCTTTGACTAGGGGGTGAATGCACACTAAGGTGGCCCACTTTTTGCGCCACAATGCCCATTTTTGCAAAGTGGCCTTTTTTTGGACACCTATAATGAATAATAAAACTTATCAAATCAAGAATTTGAAATTGATTATACATTATCAACTTGATTATGAAAATACTTATGTAATTATTTTTCAATAAAAGTATGCCAACTTTTCACAATGGATTTTTCAAATGCAAAAAAATGGATTGGTCAACAAATTGGAATGGTAGAAAATAAAAAGGTTAATATTGAATTCCATTCCAAATTATTTATAATGACTCAATATATGGTGTAACATCAAATAATAAACTTTTATGTGAAAATCTTCCCTCATAAATCATAATCAAATTTTAATTAAGGACTTTTGAATGGTTAAATTGAGGCATATTTTCATAAGTCCCTAGCATAGTTGTTGTTTTTCTTAAATTTTAATTATTTTTTTAGAATTGTATATATTTAGAATATGTAGTTGAACTTCTAATAATATGGATTTTATTGTTTTTGATATATGGACTTTATTACCATTGAAGCCATGGTACTAGAAATTTTCAAAAATTTAACATTGTAGAATGGACTTACGGAAGACTTTTGTTTTTTCAAAAAGTGAGCCACCTTGGAGTGCATACACCCTAGGTTGCCACTTAGGTTATGTGGCCATAATGTACTTAGATTGTAATGTGGTTAAAAAAATGATTATGGCAATCATTTTTTAAAACTTAGTTGTGAATATTAGTCTTCACTTTACTAAACTTTATGGATAGCTCAAAAAGGGAAGATGAATCACACAATTCTGATCAAAATGAAGTTCAAACTAAAGATTAATTCACAAAAAACTCTAATGATTTTGACTATATATTTGAATTATCCTCAAGAAGTCACCCTATCTTTGGGCCTTAATTTGACCCTATAATCATTATTTCATCCCCAATTTGTAAAGTGAATGAAACTAGGTTACATTTACTAAAACTAGGTGTCAGGTCACAAGATTTACAAAAGTTCTATTATAACAAAACTTTGAAAGCAAAAGTAAAGCAAATCTAAAATTGGGGTTGAAATTCATGTGAGGACAAATTGAGGGGAGAAAATTAATTTGGACCTTCCTATTTCTTGTGTATTGTTTCATCTTAACTTTCGATTTTGTTTTCGATTTTGGCCAAATTGGGGTTTGGTACCCCCAAGTTGGTATACTTTGTTATTTTATTTTCAAATTTTTCTTGGGACTAAAATTATTATACTTTTTTATGTGAATTTGATTATTATAACACTATGTTATTGGTGACCATTGAAAAGTTTGAAACTAACCTTGTGTTGGTTAACATGAATAAGCTCAAACCTTATAAATACATGGAATGTGAAATTCAAAAAAAAAAAACAACAAATGCCAATATATTGGGAAAATAGTGCAGGTGGAAATCAAGAGGCAAATTTTGACATAGAGGAGGAGGATGACATATGTGAAATACAAAAACTACAAATGAAGAATGATGAAGATAAAGAATAGATCATAAATCTAGTGGTGAACATAGTTTTTATTTTCGATATGTAGATGAATAATAATTGCAGTATTGTGGGATTTAGGATGTAGCGATCTAAAGATGCATTGAAGTTAATAATGCCATTTACAAGAAATCCTACGAGCTTAGGGTTTTTTTGCCATTGTTAACCAAATGAATTATTAAATGTGAAATAATTGAAACATATACTTAAATCCTCATTTTAGTGTTGAAATATGGAACATTAAACAAGATAGATCCCAAAGTGGTGATGGGCCTCATTTTTTACCATTGTTAAACACACAAGCCCTTTGATCACTATGAAACTATTAATTCAAGATTTTTACAAAATTAGAAGAAAATCGACTTTCTTTGTCACAAAAATATGACAATACATCTTGAAATTTAAAGAAAATGTAAGATATATGACTTTCAATATGTATACAAAGCATGTATGCACATAATACATATATTAGAAGTTACATTAACTATCAAGTCATCTTCCTTCCGACTAGCCAAGATTTTTTATTGTGGACGATTTTTTCTCTTATCAATATGATGAAAATGCATTGAATGTTTGTGTCATTTACTTTGTGATTGATCTAACAAAGGTCACTTGGGATCCATGCCCATCTAAAATGAGTCAATGTCAATTGCTAAGTGTGATGCCACCAACTAATTGTGCAAAATGTGAAATCCAAGCACAAAAAAGTTTCGTTGTCATCCATGCTTGTGCTACATACCCATAGTGACCCCTATCTCACATTCTTTTATGTAATTGCACATGCAACAATGGTCTCTAAAAATGTAAAAACTAGGAACATGTATGTTATAGTTGCATTGACACATGCAAAGATTGACATCCACTTGCTTGCCTTTGGAATCAATCCATATACATAATGTGAATTTTCTTTTGCAACCCTTCCTCCACTATTGTGACCAACTTGGACACTTGATTCACCATAATTCCATATATTTGATTTGAAACACAATTGTATTTATCATACAATTCTTTTAGATTCTTGCAAAATAAAAAACAATTATCATGGTTGAATGTTCTTGTACAACTAACCTCAAGTCTTTGGACTATTCACAACTATAGATTTGGATGTTACTTCTTAAACCAAACCTTATATTTTCTTTTTTAAAACTTTAATAGTTTAGGAAAAAGTACAATAATCAAACCCAAAACCACATGCAATTGCCCAAGGTAGCTTAAACACCATTAAAAACACTACAAGAAGTCACCACCCTTTTGACCAAAAGAACTGGTCAAAATTATTTCCTCCCCCCCCCCCCGCATCCAACTTGACCAAAATGCCATTTTGGACAATTCAATTTGGACATGTTTATTTTGATTAGTGTCTTTTTTACCAAAGGTCCTAAGATGTTTTGACTAATCAACTAGTTGTCAATTTGACCATTGGTAAATTAAATCATCATTATCTATGGTCTAATTTAAACCATGTGTTATCATTATGTCACATCTTGGAAGGTGACGTGACATCATACGTGTCATAAAAAGATAGGCTTGTAAATAGCTACCTTACATTCTACTTATGACTGGATGTTTACAATGTACATTGTATTCACACACTATATGCTTCACCATATACAAATTTTGTATATGTGACATGCTTTGAGTGTGAACTCAAGACTTCATGAAAGCACACCAATGCCTTTGCCACCAAATTACACGACTTTTTGCTAGTATAAGGTCTGCAACATTTTATTTCTAAACTATGAAATCATTCAAAATTCTTAAATTGGCAAACCTTTTTTAATCTCAAATCTTATTCAAATGAAACAAATAAATACATAATGTTGAAGTTTATTCAAATTTCTATTCAATAAATCAATTTATTTTGTAAATATTCAATTTTTTTTTTTAATGTTTTTGAAAAACACAAATCATTAAAAAATTGACATGAGTGAACTTACAATTCTTCCAATTCCAACTATATTTCATTGTATGATTAAACAATAAAAGGTAGGTAGGTAGGTAGAGTAGGTGGGTAGAATAGGTAAGCATAGGTAAGTAATTATGTAATAATTATTAAGTAACCATGTGTGGTAGGTAAAGTAAGATAAATAATTAAAATAGGAAGGATAGTAAAGTAGGGTAAGGTAAAGTAGGTAAATAAATATGCTAACCTATTCACTAGGCCTAGGTTATTTAGGTTATGCTTGTAGCTGGTGAATATTGCCACTAGCAATGAATGTTATTAATTCATGACATACCTACCTACCTACCTACCTACTAGAACACATGAATTAATAACATTACATAATGGCAATTCATTACAAGCATAACCTAACTTAGCATATGTTAAGTAAGTAGCTTAGGCTTAATTAATAGGCTAGTTTATTAGTTATAATTGGTTATAAGTAACATAGGCCTACTTAATAGCCTAAGTAGCTATGTTAGGCTAATTAAGTATGTTAGGTATGTAGGTAGCTTTGGCCTAGGCATGTTTAGCTAATGTCAAATCAATATGTCCAACTTGACAAAAACATGGTCATCTTGATACACCTTTTTCTTTTGTTTGTTCTATTTTATTAAATGTCTAATTGACACCTAGTCAAAAAGGTCACTTCAATCAAATGTTATAGTAAAAAATGACACATGCCTTTCATGCACCTTTTAATCAAAATGGACATAACTTCTAATCAAAGCAAACATTTTGGTCAATTTGAACCTTTTGAAAAGTTGTGATTTTTTTTAGTGTAGGTTGATAAAAGATAATTAATTCATAATATTTAAACAGGTATGGTGCAAGAGTTATTGAACATTGAACAACTTTGTTAAAGAAAATTCAACAAAATCAAAACTAAAAATTTTAAGGAAATTGGGGTGTTTCTGGATACTATTGGAAACTTTTGATGAATGGATTTCTTAGAGGTCCTTTGTAAATTTCAAGTTTAAAGTTGTGTAGATATTGAGTTTTGAATTTTTTTTTTTCATTGGAAATTAACCTAAATCTAGAATGGTTTTTATCACACTTGGAACAAATTCATAACTTTGCGTTCACACTTGGGCCAATGGCACAAGCTACACCAATAGAAATAATACAATGGGAGTATTTTAAAACCAACATTGAGCAATCATACCTAGGGTGGCTATTATACAAAAAAACACTGACACCTCAATCATAAAAGGGGGGTATTTTAATCTTTTGATATCAATGGGTAAAATTTTAAATATTTATTCCTAAAAATTAGGTATCTAAAATCATTTACTCCTTCCTTACCAATATTGATATGTCACTTATCAACTCTTGTTTTGAGTTGTTTTACTCTTTTTATGTGAATGGGATAAAGTTAGGGTTAGTTTCTTCTTTAGTTTATTTTTTGTAACACCATGGTGTGAAATATCTAACTTAGTGGATTGGATTTGAGTTAGATTTGTATTAAGTTAATGACTTGACACATACTATTTTCAGAATTTTCTTGAGATTAAAATAATCATGCTCATTTTATATGAATTTGATTAGTGAACGCATTGAAATTAGCAATGCCATCTTATGGAAAACCCTATGAACTTAAGGATTTTTATAACTACCATTGCTAATCATATGGATTACAGAATGTGAAATAATTGAAAACGTGACCCAAAAAATGGTCAATTTTCGATTGAGCTTGTGATTAATTTTCTAGTCATAATCAACATTTGTGACTAGAAATTCCCCAATTGCTTTGGACAAGTTGCAAACAACATGACATGCCATTACCATGTCACCCTAATCACATCCCAATGTGACTACCAATTCATCCATCATTCCCATGTGGATTGGGAGGGCATTTCAATTTGTGATTAATTGTGTAACTACTTTTGCAACTAATGTAAACATGCACACCTACATATTATATTATATAGGTTAAAAATAGGTACGTATGTAGCCCACTCTAGGCTAAGCAAGTCTAGTCTTTTTAACATGTGAAATATAGTTTACAAGTATAAAAAGAACCCCTCACCTCCTTGTTGAAAGATCAAGTCTTTAACCAATGCATTGCACCTTTCATAAAATAATATTTTTGATCAACTTATTATATGAACATGTTTACACCTACCTACCTATGTATTTACTTAACTACCTACATATTTGTTTACTTACATACTCATCACCAACCTTAAACCTATGAAGGCCTACCTTAGGCCCTACACATGCCTACCTAAAGGCTACTTACGCTAGGCTACCCAAGCCACTTAAAGCCTATTTATGACAAATATAGGCCTATCAAGGAATACTTAAGCTACCTAAGGGCTACACATGCCTACCAAAAGGCTACTTATGTTAAACTACCTAGGTTATTTAAGACCTACTTATGACAAATATAGGTCTACCTAGAGGCTACCTAAGGTTACCAAGGGCCTACCTAAGCCCACTAAGTAATATATAGGTAGTTTTACCTAATTATTAAGTAAGCATAAGTAATAATTAGGTAGTACTATCCAATTATCACCTAGTACCTTTTTGCTATTACCAACCTCACCCTACCTATTGCCAACTTCCTACATTCTAAGTAGGATCTACCTATTTATTACCAACCTGCTACCTACTTATTAAATTGTAAATTGTCATTTGGATTTGTAGTTGCGTTACTAATTGAATAGGACATCACACATGGTCTAATTAATTACGTGTAATCATAGACACCCATTACAAGTCACAAAAACAACTAACTTATCGAGTATGTTGTTGAATGTTATTAAATGTAACAAACAATAATTGACTTCTCATCTCGTGTTCATCCAATCCACACCACATGCACAAAATGTAATTACATTTACAACTAGAATGTTGGTGGGTACCTTACCATCATTGCACCTAGAACTAAGAGCATTGGTAGTTAGGGTGACATGAAGGACTACTCTAATCTTAGTCATAAAAATGGTCATAAACAATAATTACATGGTAATAAAAAACACATGGCTTGGAATGGACAAGATTTGGCATAGTGAGACATATTCTTGAATTCACATTTTAGTGTTGAAGTATGCAAAAATTAAACAAGATCAACCACTAACTACCTCAAAAGGTGATGGGCTTCGTTTTTTTCCATTATGTTTAAACACACAAACCCTTTCACCTCCAATGAAACTATTAATTCAAGTATTGTACAACGCATCAAAAATGGGGTTACAAGATTACATTGTTGTGAGACTTGTCACAAATGTTTTGCTAGGATCTTCACACAATGTAGAATTCTAAATGTTAGGGTTTGGAATAAGGACTCTTGTCAAATTCAAACCTATCTAATGTTTGTCATGTAATTTTCATAAAAATTCTTGCAATAACTAGAACCACATGGTTGGAGAAAAAGCTTTGGATTAATCCAAGGTTTTGTAAAATTATAGAATTAAATATAATTGATGCTTTATTTAAAATATCCAAATATTATTCATACCTATGATTTAGAACTTTTCAAAGTGGTTTTCTTACAAAATGAAACTATATTTTTTTGGAAACAATTATCAGAAAGAAAAATATTCAAATTGAAATATATAATGTATTTTTAGCATTTGTATATCCAACCTAGGCCCTCACCCTTTTAGCACTCTATCTCCTCAATGTTCTTTGCTTGCTCATACTTATCCTATGCCCAAGGGTGGCCTTGTCCTAGGCCCTTCTTTAGAAAGTGTCATAAGCCTGAACTTTGACATTTGAAATTGTCACAACAGTTGCATAAAATTAAATGAAATGATTTCTGCGTTTGTTTCATATCCATGTAGGTGCTTAAGGCAAAGGATTGTAGTTATGAGAAAGAGATAAAGATAATTGAAAAGGAAATTTTCAAAGTGCATGTAATAAAGAGTAACTCCAATGATAAAGGAGATGAACTTGTAAAGTTGATATGCCTTTCATCACCATGAAGGGAGAAAGTAAGGTAATTGAGGTTAAATAATAATAATTGTTCTGAATAACATAATTACACCATTAAATAGCCAGCTTGAAAGCCATAGACTCTGATAAATCCAGAGAACATCTTGATATTAGAGTTTAGAGCAGATCCCAGTAACATATACATTTCTATATCCCAATAATGGTGTTAAATTTTTATTTCCGCCTAGTGCAAAATAAAAATATTCCTTCACATTAATTGTGTTAATGCCACCAAAAGAACCTAATCAAATCAATTTGCTTTGATCACAAGTGATAAGTCATCTGGGTTGTTGATAAAATAATATTTCAGGTTGCTTGTGCTCCCTGATCATCTAGCCAAAGGTGGCACACCTTGATGGTTCCTGCTGATGATGTACACCACCATCTGTTGCATAGACCACACTCACAAAGCAAGGTCATGATGGTTATATAAGATTGCTATCAGCCCTTGACACAGGTCCCCAGCAACATATGAAGCATCCGCGTGAAGACCAGGCCACCCAGATTGATTTTCAGAGCCTGCATCCACTATGTTACTCTCACACTACCCTAGTACCACACCCACTGACTTCATTAGTTCCCAGCAATGGGTTGAGGTTGATGTCAAACATTAACCTTCATACCAAGTTACTGTCACAAAACCGGCAGTAACAATTTCATCAAGTCTTTCTAACTGTAATGCACAGGGGTAAAACTATACAGAGTAAAAGGAAACTAAAAGCAATGAGTACAGCTCACAGTACAATCCCCTAATTACATGGGTCAACAAAATTGGCCAAGAAACTTCAACTAAATAAGTTGAATACATTACACTAACTGTCAGTGTGAAATAACAAGTCTAAAACACGGATTCTGCCTGGGTAGTACATCTAACAAGATAAGAAATACTGATGAAGCTGCTCTACCATCTATTTGTAAGTCCTGATGCAAGCAGAACCACTGCCTGCTGAAAGCATGTGGCAAACCCTAGGTACTCTGATTTTACCACTAGTTGATTCTCCACTTCATTCCTTTTGCTGCTCCTACAGATATCTATACTACTACCTGCTTTCTTCACAAGGGATGCACTCACAAGAGTAAAATGGAACTGTTCATGCTTGTGTGCTGCGTCCGACTCCTCCTTCGTGCTGCATTCCCACAATGGATATTATTTGGCAGTTTGCACCTGATATTTTGAGATTCCCATATCATGGTCTTGTCCTCCTCATGTTAAGTAATTTCCCCATGCATACCTTCATGTTATCAGGCTGCCTACTCTTCACTGGATATAGCACACTACCCCCTTCAATGGTTTTAGATAATTGATGAAGGAACCCCAAACAAAACAAAGCCAGCCTACCTTCATGGTTGTCCACAAACAGCTATGCATATAGCATGGGGGGTCATCCTACCAAAGAAGATGATGAGTGCACAAGAGAAGAATGGATCAAATTCTCACCATTGATTCTTGCCAACCCCAAACTGTGAGGAAGACAAGATTTCAAGAGACCAGAAAGAGACAGAAGAAATGGTCTGCACTCCATGGCTTCTAATCAGATTTGGATTCTTCTCTGTAGATAATTGTGTGCATTGATAGAGCACCAAGCTGGTCACCCAACAACCACACAAAAGAGTTACATAGTTTGCTGTCAGGTTCATCGTCAAAACATTTGAAGATGTCTTCTTGCAACAACTGACCAGGATTTGCAGCCAATTAATAGTTCAATACATATTGAAAAAATTGTTCAAAGGATGTGCACTTACTCTGAACCAAAGGAGCCAAAGTGACAGAAAGGATATCTCAAAGCCATCAACCATCAAATAACAAGAAGGCTTTGCAATCTGTTGTCACTCTGCAATATGACTGTGCTCTGCCATCATATAACAATGCTGCACCAGAGATGATTTCATGTTACAGGGTCATCCTTGTAAATCAACTCCCAACTACAGTGCAATAACGGTTTGCCAACCAGAAATTTAGCACTAACTGATTTACACAAAATCCACAGAATTACTAGGCACAAAACTTTCCATATGGGCCCTCCTAGGGAAGCTACTTGTGGAAAATAACTCTCATGCATATCTAGAAACTAGAAGAAAAGAACAATAAAACTAGCAGTATGCACTGCAGTGACAGTCTCTCATTCATGCAGGGACCATGAGAACATATATGACAGTGACTTTTCCATCACAACTTATGCATTGACTTCATCAGCTCGCTATGGTGGGTACAAGCCAGTGTAACCATTAGTACTGAGTTTCTGTTGCAAGTCCAGAAGCAACAGCAAGACAGACATGATACTGGCAAGTACCCTAAACTACAGAACAGAAAACACAGACAATACATAGAGTGAAAAACAAAAAAACAAAAATGTGGAGGCACATTAGAAAGAACAGACAAAAGGGACAAGATGAATGAAGACCAAGTGGCCATTAAATAGCTCCCCCACTTACAAGACTTTGTATGAAGTTGTTCAGAAGACTCTGAACACTGAAATTCCAAAAAGAAACTTCTCTCCATTGAGCAAACCTCTGGTCTTCTTTAGAGGGTGGCCTTTATTCTTCAGAAAGACCCTACTTGTGGAAAAACTACACACCAACCAAAAGGCCTACACAATATAGTGGATAATTGGTACAAAAATAATGTCTATGAGATTGCAGAGAAGACTCCACAATGACAGTTTGAAGGTAACTGTTGTGTCAGTTCCAGCAAATGAGTGTGGTCATAACATTATGATTGTCAATCACAAAATATCAGACCATCACCTCATCATGATTTCCAGTGACTAACTGCCATGACTCCCCAGTGACTTCATCAGCTCCCAACAGTTAGTGTAGAAATGTATAAAATTAATGTGCCCCAATTGTTGGAAAATCTGATCCTGAGTTTCTGTAGGATTTCTGGAAGCAACCAAAAGATAGTTCATGATTTTGGCTAGCTCTAAAGAGACATAACAAATCAAAAAGTCAACAGTATCCTCATTCAAGCTGCAACAAGCTTGCAAGGGTAATGGCCACAAAACAAAGATTCAGAAGAACAATCTCTGATGCTTTAGCATAGCTTAATTGGTCCTACCTGCTGGATTGAGAAGATCTGACACACAATTAGCCCCCAGCTTCCACATACACGACCATGCCTCCTGCAGTGGACAAACCCTCCTTAAAGAACCAGAAGAAATTGGTTGACACACTGCAGCACCATCCAATACTACATTTGGACTACATGGAAGACCCATGTACTGAATTGAAAAGCAGATATTAGTTATGTGAACCAGAAGTTGGCCATAACTTGAGAATCCAAAATAGGGAGAATGTACAACACCTTCCGTCAAGACCATGACAGTCTTTGCAGATCCAGCAAAAAGACCCTTTATGCGCTCATTTGTGAAAACAGCTTGTGTAACTGCACATGGAGCAACACAATTATCACCGCAGAACCAAATATTCCTTCAAATAGGCTAGAGAAGAGGGCACTCAGATCTCTTGCAGTCTTGGGACTACAACTACAGTAACCCAATACTGATTTGATAGAAGAGTTTAGCAAAGCTTGAAATAATGAAGACATGAAAACAACTAACTGTCACAATCCTTGAGATGTCCAACAGCCATGGATATTCAGCCACTAGTGAAGGTACAAGAGTACAACCATTGGCTGCCAGAGTCCCGTCATCAGACAGGATCACCACATGGACAGAATACTTCCCATCTGAGATCCATAGCTTTCTTCCTGCTGACAGACCCCATACAATGTCAATTCTTTGGTTACAACATCCAATACTATTGTGGAGTATGTTAAAAGAGTCCAAATCCATGGTTAAGCTGTGAAAGGCATTCCAAGCCATAAACAGGCAAGAAAAGTTTCTTAAATCCATGTTTTCAACAACATACTGTAAGTGTTGGCAAGAAAACAGGAGAAAGCACTGATTACCTGAAGGAGCACCATTGGAAACACTGGCAGGAGGCAGAGGAAGCACTGCCATGGATGATACACATATCGAACTTTGCAGATGCTTCGTAAATAGCTGGAATCTATTTAGAGTCCCTGGCTCCTGTCCCTCAGGTGATTCCTGAAGCGTCAACAGATTCAAAGTTCCCCTTGAATCCAAGAGAACAAATTTCTTGAGATTGAGAGCTTGGATATCAACCACTTGAGTGGGTGGAGGTGCCCCTTGACTCCTACGCTTTGTGACAGACAAGTCAATATCATCATCCTCATTGATACGAACAAACAAGGGACCAGCGTGCCCAACTCTTTTCATAGCAGTACCTCCCTTTCCATTCAGCAGTAGCACACTGCTGGGACATGGCACTGATGCAGTTTCCATAAGGGAGACTTTTTGAGTTGGCTGGCTAACAGGCTCTTGGCGCTTCACAGGAGCTCCCACAACTGGCACTGATCCATTCCGTCCACCTGTACCTGCCACATTCACAAGAAGCTCAGAGAAAACCCCTTCCAGATACACTATCCTGGTTCAAGAGGAAAACACCATAACAGAGCAACTCACCCCAGAATCTTGTGAATACAGGATCAATCTACCTTGGAGGTGAAGTAACACAAAGTTGTCATTAGAAACTGCATCTCCCTGTGAGTCAAGAGAAGACTCGAGATCCCTTTCCAAGTCTCCAGGAAAAGGAGCAGGAATATTGCCTCTACCCCCAACTGAGTTGATCTGCACTATTCCATTGATCCTCTCCTTTTCGAGAAAATTTCCTCCACCTGTGAACCATTGAGAATGTCAATATGCTCACCTTTGCTGCCACGAGACTGTGCACCATCTCCATGAATTTAACTCATTGAAAACTCTGAGGAAAAAGGCATACCTTCCTCAGAGGGCTTTTCTTGTATGTCTTCATCTTTCTCTTTTGATCCTTTGATTCTCCCATCCCCTGTCATGGCAACCACTGCAGATTCCACCTCTGCTGCACTCACTCTTGGATGGCCACCATTCTGCAATTTAACTTCCCACTTGAAGCCATTTTGTGGAGATCGTTTAATTAGGAAACCTCCGACTTCTTCATGCGCCTTGAGTTTTGGCTTGATGAGCTTCACCTGGGCCTTGTCTTTTTCCATCTTGCTAGGTTTGATCAGTGGCCGCAGAAACCATACCCTAACACCATTGTTCTCTCCCAAGAGCAAATGCTGTGGGGAGACATGAAGGCTGAAAACAGGCCTGTTGCAATCTAGCACCACTGAGTTCAACAATAGCAACCTGGTTGTTGCTCCTTCACCTTCCCTATCATCTGCCCTGGCTGTTCCTTCCCCCTCTGATGCTGTAGCTCCCTTGGCAGCAGCATGGCTGCCGCCACTACTACTACCCTTTCCTGAGGCAGATTTAGCTGCCATGATCCAAATCTTGCCTGCAGAGCTGGAGTACACCACAACAACATTGATAGACGCCCCTATCTTCGCGTCAAGGCCATAGGGAGCTTCCAAACGGGCAGCAACCCTACCAGTGGAACCAACAACAATTTGTTCCGATCCCACCTCCACAGTCACAGGGGAAAACGCGCGAGGATTACAGGACCAGGCTCCGAACTCCATACACGTGCCATCTCCCGTAGGCTGCGTCGTGAGCATGTAGAGCTTAGTTTCAGCCGCGGCTGCAAGGCGGCGATGTGTAAGAGTTTGGATATTATGCGCGTTAGAGCGTCCAGTAATGCTGCTGCCGGGATGAGAAGTACTTGACTGCAAGTGCGTAGATGCGTGCAGCGCCAGTCTGTTAGGATTGTTGGCAGTAACCGATGGCATGTGAATTGCCTGTGGTCGAATGCATCGCAATAGGCGATCAATAAGCTGTGTCTCAACCTCGACAGAAAGGAACATGCACTAAAGCGACTAGCAGGGATGATTCCCCTATCGTTCCGGTATCAAACAAATAAACAAAGGAGTCGCAGGGATTGAAACAAGACTGACGTATGATGATGCAGTGGTTCCGGTCCTTACCTTGCCGCTACTGCTGGTTCGAAGACGCAGGAAGCAGGCATCGGTGCAGGGAGCTGGGATAGACACCGGGGTTACGGAACAAGGAGAGGATGTCGTCAATGAAACCAACAAGCAAGACGAGTCCGCAAGCATAAGAGCCGCGTTCTGCGACTCTACGTCCACGATGGCCTTCGCAATGCTACTGCGGACGTCTACTCCTCCTCCTCCTCCTCCGTATGCTTCCGGGAGTTGCAGCACGTGCGCCTGCATCACATCCCCTGCATCCAAAGCTGCTTCCTACGGCCCCTTAGTTTCCCCGTCGATTCTTGGTCTATAAACAACTTCCGAAATTTTCCGTCAAAAGGATCCTCATCACGGCATGCGTCATGGGAGACCTCGCAGCGCTGCAGGAAAAAACGGCGACAACGACGACGACGACGACGACACATCGAGCGCGACAGCAGCGAAGAACGCCATCGCCATGGCCAACGCCGAAGCCCCACCCAACACACTACTAGCCCAGCGCTGCTGTCCCACGCGACACAGGAGAGAAGAACCTAATCTCGAATCTGACCCAGGTTCGAACCCCCGACTGATTGCAGGTTACAAGTACCCCATGCGTCATCACCTTGTCAATCACCCCTATTCTCTGGATTCTTTTTTGGCTTCCCAGAATAATTACTATTTTTTTACTACTACTGGAAATTAGTTGGTGTACAAAAGTGAAAAAGGACTATATGGTAAATAGCAAATACCAGTGTTGGAGGGTTAGAATCGTCGGGTCCGGTTCTGGTTAGTAAAATTCGAATCAGAACTAGATCGGTTCTGATTTTTGGAACTGGTTCTAGAACTGGAACTGAATTTTACCTTTGTTTTTTTTGTTGAAGAACCAGACCTGGAATCGGATTCCCAGTTCCATTTACGTGTGGAACCAGACCTGGAATCGGATTCCCAGTTCCATTTACGTGTGGAATGGGATTCCCAGTTCCATTTACATGTGGAATGGGATTCCCAGTTCCATTTACGTGTGGAATGGGATTCCCAGTTCCATTTACATGTGGAATGGGATTCCCGGTTCCATTTATGTGTGGAATCCGATTCCCAGTTCCATTTACATGTGGAATGGGATTCCCAGTTCCATTTACGTACGGAATCGGATTATGGGTTCCATTTATGTGTGGAACCGAACCAAAAAACCAATATTTTTTGAAAAAATATACATTGAGATTAAAAAAGACTAAAACTTGAGGCACTAACCCAAGGTTAACCAACAATTAACCAGGTCTGATTTTCAGAAACAGAACTGGAATTTTTTATGAAGAATTGGACCTGAAATCAGAATGAATTTTTTATTTTTTTTAATAATCTGGACCCAAAACCAAAACCATTCTAACTTATTATTTAGAACCAGAACCAAAGGATCTTTGTAAAAGCAAAAAATCACCCAAGACTAGTAAATATTAACGTCACACAGTTCTTTGAATTTTGTAAAGAACCGATGGTTTCAATTCTTTAAATATTCCAAAATCAAAGAACTACCCATTTTGATTATTTTTTAAAAATCAGAATCAAAGAACTGCCAATTCCAGTTACTTTATATAAACCTTAAAGAACAGGTGGTTTTCATGAAGGAATTAACAGCTCTATTTCTTTGGCTGATTCTTTGATTGTTTCATAGCTTTTGAGAACCATGCTTATACAACAAAACCCAGTTCTTTGACATTTTTTTTTTTTTAAATCGACAAGTAAATGGGTAATATATACCCAAGTTATAATCAACAAGTATTTGTCCCTCATTCTAAGAACCATTGGTAAATACCAAGTGTTGGCCAAATATTCAAAAACCATCACTTATCAACCGAGTTATTGGTAATCTACCAATTTATTATGATTTTTTTTTAACCAGTAGATGACCTACCAGTGAAATATCATTGAATTTCCAAATTTTAATAACTTATATAGATCAGTGTTTTTTTTTTTGGTTTTTTCATTGTTGCTAAATTGGCCCCTATCTTCAAGGCTAGGCAGATTGAGATGGCAAAATACCAAGTGAAAATATTGATTAGATGAATCTATGTTTTGTTTTGTTTTTTTGCATATAATGATGGTGATAGTTTAGTTTCAATTTTCATGGTGTGTGGCAACATGGACACTAGTGGTAGAAACAAGGTTGCCAGGAAAGAGTCAAGGTTTTAGCAATTTGATGGTAATATTGCTGCAAAATACATGAGCATCCAATCCAAGCATTGCATAATTTTCATACATGAGATTTTTTCGTATAGTCGCACTCACTCATTGCATGCTTTCAAAACATTTCGTTGTTCATTTGGGATCCTTCTTAGATTCTTGCATGTAGGTTTATATGAAGTTAATACCTAAATTATTACATGAAGATTACATGGTGTTTAGCAATCATGTACATGTGCATGAATTATAACCAGAAAATTTCACAGTTATTGGATTGATGACCACTATACATATAATATCATTTACCCATTATGTATTGGGTACACAAGAATAGTACACATACATGCTCAACATTCACCCACACAATCCGCCAGACTCAAGACTCAAAATACCACAATTGAATTTTATGTAAATGCAATGTCATCAGAAAGACATATCCTTCTCACAAAAACGTGCCCATTCACTCAAGTAGCTTAGATTGAAAATTTAACGAAATATTAAGCAAATGGATTGTAACACATTGGGCACATGATGGTTTGAGTATATAGCTATGTTATAGAGGATGGAACTTCTACAAGGAAGCTAGGACTAGTTACGAACATTCTTAATGCTTTTACTAACACGCACCCTCTCCATTGAAAGGTTCATCATAGATGTTTACACCAAATGGACAAGAATTTTCCTCTTTAAAGCCAAAAAAACCAAAAGAAGAAACACAGGGCAAAATGATGTTGACATCCTCCATAAAGGCCCACATTGTAAAGCACAACTTCATTATTCTCCCCTCAGCCACAAAATATCAAAAAGCACAAGTTCATTTGGCATGACAACATTAGTGAGGGCATCATGTTGTGTATCATTTGGCCACTAAAAATAACACCAACATGAAGAATAAAAAAATCATTCATCAAATGTTTTGACACACCAATGATGATCCTTATGAAAGCATAAGAAATTTTGATATCCATCAAAAAACTCACCGAACCTCCAACCACAAGGGTTTTAGAAAATTTGTGAATCTTGGACTAATGAATCAAGATACAACAAGTGACATAAAAATATAAGGAAATACTTAAAAATTTTGATACATTTCTAAAACTCAGAATTGAAAATGCATTTGTCACAAAGTTTTTGTGATGGCAAATTTAATGCAATACCGTCCAAGAGAATTCAACCCTAGTTTAGAAGAAGATATTGCCATGTTGCAATGAAAGGCAAACCAACAAAATAAAAAACATTAATATTGACATCCCTAACTAAATTCATTATTGAATATGAAAATAAATAAGATTTAGGACATGAATTTGTTTAAATGCAAGAGATAAGATTCATGAAGAGCCCATGTAGCTTGCCTTCCCATAAAGCTATTCCAATATTCTATAGCTCCAACCCATATCAGGATTTTGTTTAATTCCAATATGTGATGATAGCATGGAATGAAAATGTTTACAAAGTAAAAAAGTCTTAAACATACATCCTAACAACCAAATCTAGATCAGTTGTTAGACAATTCCTTAATTTGAACTTCATGAAAGTGATAGTAAAAAATGTATGTTCATCTTTGCCAAATTGCAAGTTCAACAAATTTGAAATATTCATAAATTCTCTCTCAAAATTACACTAAATGCAAACCTTCTCCACATTTGAATGGTTGGATTGTAATCAAATGGAGGTTTCATGGCAACCTCACTATTAGGCTACATGGTGGTCATAAAAAATTAGATTATTGTTCAAATAAAACATGATCCAATAAGGGTACATGTGATTTTGAATTATTTTGTGATAACAATAATGTGAATTTAGAATTTGTAGATGTTCAAGGAATGTTGAAGTAGCTTATGGTCATACCCCATATTGAGGGTAAATAATGTTAGTAACATTCATGAGCTCCTTCACCAAAAATCTTTTATCAAGTTCAATTATCAAACCTTTTGCAACAAAAATGCATTGGCTTTTACATCTTGGCATGTACAGTTGCCAATCCTCTTTAGTGACCATGGACATGACAATTCTAATGCAATTATCAATTTTGTGCAACATGTAAAATTATTCTTTGAAATAAAAAGCAACATATTCCATTCATGTGGCCTAATTATTGGCAGCGCATCAAATTTTAACCCCACCAAATCCACAAAACTTTGGAACCAGTCATGTGAAAAATGTCGTTTAAGGTCAACAAAAAAGTTGTAAATATCAACTTGATTAAACTTCATCATTGCCACAAAATCAAAAATGAAGTAATATTTGTTTTAAGCAAATTTGTTCAAACTTTGCACTACCTTCAACATTGGCAACACACACATTAGTCCCATCACAATTTCCACGTCACATAGTAGTTCATACTTAATGGCAACAATTAAATTAGTAGGAAGATGATCAAACATTTTCATAACAAGAAAATTTTACTCACATAATAGTCATTTTAAAAGGGCATCATTGAAATCCATTGTGTCCAAATGTTTCTCAAATTTTTCAAACCCCTTAATTGATCAATTACCTCAACCACTTTAATGCATTCCAAACGCCTTTTGGGGGACTAGTTATAATAAGTGTAGATAGAATAAAGTAAACCTTTAATCTTTCCAACAAGCATTAGAAATGATAAAGTTTGGACAAGATTACAAATGTTGATGTGCCATCCAATGAATGTCTAAAAGGAAAAGGTAGTGCTTGTTAATCAACTTGATGGTTGCACCAATCTTCAAGCCTTGGAATTTTTTTCACCATCAACCCCAAAGCACACCATTTCAAATTAGCAAGGCTAGTTTTTTACATCACACCAAAAACAATCAAAGAACAAATAATTATAATTATAAGGTTGTTAAATGTACCTCCATCAACATTTTTTTCAAGATTCAAAAGAATTGGCACCCTATGCCAATTATCAACAACATAAATGTGACCACAAATCCAAGACTAGTTGTTTAAAATGGTGACCTCATCACAACAAATTGAAATGAATTTAGCATGTTAGACCAACAATACATTTTGCTTCAAAATGACATTGTGCATAACAACTGCCATATCCTAGCCACTTGAATTCATGTAGTGTTTACTAGGTATACGGTGTACTTTCAAGAAGTTAAACAAGACTTAGATATGTTCAAAATCTATCATGGGTTTGCCATGCTTCAACATGTGAAAAATTGCCAAAAATTGGACAATTTTTTATATATTTTTAATTTTCCCTCCATACCCACTAGCTCTAGAATAAAATATATACCCCAACTAGCATAAAACCTTTCATTTCTTTGGTGTTGGTTATCATTGTTGATATAACAATCACCCACCAAAACTCATGTATGAAAAAGTAGTGTTTTCCTTTTTCCTTCATGTTTTTACAAACCATTCAATTTAAGGTCTAGAAGTTTTTCCTTACCTTCAACCATGGAACAAACCTTGCAACACATCACGTGGATTTTTCCTACATGGGCTACCAAAGGTTCAACCCAAGGAAATTGGGTAGCCCATTCTTCTTTGAACACCCTCTTGATATTTGCCTATTTCTTCTTCTTATTTGTTGGTTTTCCAAAAACAAGACCTCGAGTAAAAAAAGTTGATGCATATGCACCATTAACAGAGGTTGATCTTCTTTTTATATTTGAAAAATCAAACAAAGCAAAGGTGTCAAGCTCAACAAAACTTGAAACACCTAAAGTTGATGCATCAATGGTTTCAATTGATCCATCATGGGTGCTACTTGTAACTAATTGATTTGATGACTAATAAATAAAAATAAAACTCGACAAACTAGATTACCCAAAACTAGATACAGACCCAAAGAAAGAAATGACATTTGGTAAACAAAATGATGTAAAATCAGACCTAGAGTTGAACTACACATTTGGTACATGGCCAAAAACCACCAAAAATAGTTTATATTTGAAGTTCAAAAGGCTTTAGAAGGCATCGTGTGCTACAACCTACTTTGTGCACAAAAAAGGTGTTCATGAAAATTAAAAAAGATGAATCCTTTCAAGTATAAATTTTATATTTTTTTACAATGTTCATTGACAACAAAATCTTTTCAACCTTAAACCTTTGAAATCACAAAGAAATGACCAATGCCAAATACGCTTTAGATTTGATGTTAATAATATCATTGAAAGAAGGGGATCTTCATCCAACAACCATTTCTCCAGGGAAAACAACTAAAGTAGGATTTTTACTTGATGGCAATGTGCCCATAAGCAACATGTTGAGAGCACCATGTCGATATGATGGTTGCACAAGTTGAAGATAAAAAGCCAACATTCTCTAGTAGGGAACAAACACCAACACACTTGGATTTACAAGCCAAAAAAGTTAATATTGCAATGCAAATGGACATTGAAAAACCAAAGGTTAATGACATGCTAACAAATGTTTGTATGCAAATCAACATTGCCATGCCAACTAGCACAATGATGTAATTTGATTTTCAACATGTTCGCCCATGATATTCATCTTGTCGATCAGCAAGTGCATAAAAATGTGTTGGCAAAGTCCTTGTGCACACCTAAATGTAATTATTTCAAACTTGGGAGGATGTCCGAAAGATTATAATGGCGACAACACAACACACCAAAGATTGGAAGTGCCATTAACAATTTTAAAAAATGGAACAATTGAAAAATCAACTCAATCGAACCACCAAGGATTTGGCAAAGATGTAGGAGGCTACAATTGTACAATGAAATAGCTTGGTGGAATTTGAAGCTAAAAAGAGCAATTGGGAGAAAATGCATAGAAGGATGGTTCAAGATTTGGAAAGTAAGGTGGAGAAAGAATTAAATCGCACCAAGGAGTTGGTTTGAATACAGTCAAAGCACTGAATGGAAAAGGAGCAAGGGCACAAATCACACCTAGATCAATTACAAGTTATAACTAAAAAAGTTGCACAACTAAAACACAAAAATGCAACCTTGGAAAAAGTAAACGAAGCTTTTTGCTATAAGAATTTAACGAGCTACAAGCAAATTACAAACTTCCAAACCATTCCAATAGCACAAAAGATGACAAGCTCGAATTGGAAACAAATGGCCACTCAAAATGCCATGAAGGTGATTTTATATGACAATTTGGTGGATCACCAAAAAATGGAAGTGAAAGAAATGTTTGAGGGAACTTGAAAAAAAATGGAAGAATGGTGCTACGAAGAACATAGTAACATGAAAAACCAAGTCAATAGATTGGATGAGTGTGTGCAAATGTTAGAAGGATAAGGTGAAATATCTAATCATTATAAAACAATGGGGTGATTTGCAACTAGCCTTGCAATTGGGTTTTTGAGTTGCAATGACCATTTGTAATTCATTGCAACTAAACATATTTCTATAGTTGTGAGTGTTGTTGGACAAGTTGCATGAATTATAATAGATGCAACTCATTGTATGTGAAATTGTATATATATGCAATTCACACAATTCAATTACAACTATGTTGGAACAACTATTATACAACTCTAATACAACTAGTTTTCAACTACCATGGTAATGTCATTAACATTACTTTTCATTAATCCATCAAAATCTAACATGCGGCACTATGGGGATTTTTGGGTGGATTTTTTTTTTAATATTTATTTCCACCATACACTATAATTTTTCATTTTATATGGTTTTATATTGTGACATGTGTGAATATCAAAATTGTCACATGGCATATTAATTAAAGTTTGAAAAAAATAAAATTGAATGTAAATATATATTCAAACAGCTAAGTAGGTCGATGCATAAGCATAGGTAGGTAGGTTGGTAAGTCCTACCTACTTACTTAAGTACATATATAAGTAAAATTAAATAGGTAGATGAAACTAAGTAGGTAGGACATAGGGCATACCTACATACTTAAACTACATACTATCATAGATGTCAATGTCATGGAGTTCATTCATTTGAATGATCATCCATGACTTGTAATAAACTTGTACCTAACTTTTAATTAAGATTTAATTCACTTCCACTTGATTCATAGTTAATTTCCAGTTGATTTTTAGTTCATTTCTAATTAACTTTTAATTAATTTCCAATTAAGTTTTAATTAAGTACGAATTAACTCCCAATTAATTCATAGTTAATCTCAATTAATTCTTAGTTAAGTCCTAATTAACTTTCAATTAAATTTTAATTAACTCATAGTTGATTCTTAGTTAGGAAGGTTCTTAGGAAGGTTTTTTACTCAATACACACATAGAAACCTCTTTATAAGCTTCTTTGAACTAGCTCCCCAAAGGGGTATAAATAGAAATAAGACCCCTCATTTCCTTTAATATGTTTAATAGTAGTCTTAAGCACAATCTTACACCATAGCCTTGTCATGTTCTTTCCATGTTCATGTTTGCATATGTTAGCATAATAAAAATTTGTTTTTACATTGATCTTGCACATCTCATATTCTTGTTATTAATTCTTGTGTTTTTTTTTAATCACATAAATTTTTTTTGTTCCTTATTTGGAAGTTAGACTTAAACCTCTCCTTTAAGTTTTGTCATTGTGGGTATTCGTGTCTTTAATAGTTTGAACAAACTCCATTAGGTCTATGTCTATTTTTGCATCTATAAATCATCTAGGAGTTAAATTCCTTTTGGAATTGAATGTGGATTACCCCTCTTCTTCAAAGGAAAGTTTTTCAAGAAATCACAAATTATTCATTTCTTGTTTACTAAAGTTGTGGATTACCCATAGGTCTTGTTGGTGTCATATTTCACGGTCTTCATAATCATGTTTATATCCATAAAAGAAGTCATTGTTATCCTTTGGAATCTTGAATAGGAAAATTAAGCACTTCATGAATTTATTGTTCATTTGCAAAACAATCAAGCTTCAACTTTTTTGGGATGCATTTCGACAACACAACCCTAACCAAAGGAACCACATATCAGCCTACCTAACAAGTTTGATAACACACGTTCAAAGTTTCAAAATTTTGTCAACCAAGTGCATTTGGTTATCCATCTTCATCCTCATCAGTATCCAATGGCCTAGCTCAAATTGGATTCATTGGCACCTTGTTGTCAAACATGGCCCTTGCTTAGTTCACACCTTTATTGAAGCATCAATCACCCTTGCTCAATGACTTTGAAACATTTTTTGAAAAATTCAATGTCACCTTTGGAGATTTGGACAAAAAACACACATCTAACATTAAGATACGATCTCTTTGTCAATGATCACATTTAGTTACAGCATATGCATTGGAGTTCAAATAGTTAACTTCCGATATTTCATGGGGTGAGGTAACGGTCATAAGTCAATTTTAGTTTAGGTTACGAGGTGATGTGAAGGATTTACGACTCACCTTGCCAAATCCTTCAACATTAAATCAATCCATTTCATAAGTTGTTCGATGTGACAATAGGCTCTTTAAATGTCAACAAGAGAGGCACCATGAACCCACATTCACAACACAAAGGAGTTTTGCACTACTAACGACACAAAGGAGTTTTTTCTAAATGCATCCTCATTCCAACCTCCTTCCAACCCACTCATTGTTTGTTCCATTATCTATAGGTCATGAAAATGCACTTACCTTTGCCTAATGTACTTGACTTGTTGTGCTCATTCCACTGACACTTCCTTGTTGGCTTGTTGTGACAACTCAATTTGTGTTAGCATATTGGGTTGTAGGACGAGAAACAATTCAACTTGTGCCCCTTCTAATGTTGTTTCTTGTACAATAACCCTAAAGGTTCTAATATATTGACTTATATTGTCACTTCTTTGTCACCTCTTGGTATATCCCCCCTTTTCTTATTGACATTTTCACAATTACAAAAAATTGGGACGTTTCTTACAACATCTCCTTGTTCTTGTTCCTTTTTAGTTCCACCATGAACCCAACATTCCCAAGTTGGGTACGCAATGTATTGCTTCCCAATTACTTAACATTTTTTTTCATTAAATTGGGCTTGATTTCCTCCCAATCTTAAAATGTCCATTCACCTAGGTAATAATGTGTAGGTTACATAAGTGATGGCAAGTCCTACCATCAAATTACCTTTACTCGGGCTACCCTCTTTTGCATTGTTAATCATGTTTCATTTTAAAGATATTTTGCAAACCAATTCACCCAATTAATAACTCTTTCATCACAAATTTACAAGTTTCATAGGTTCGTTCCAAATCTATGCAAAATCAATTATTTCATAGGTTCATACTATTTAAACACGAATGTCATGCATTATTTAAACATGGAAATCATGTGCACGACTTTCATATGTAAACAATATGAATAGACATACAACATCCATGTCTAAACAATATGAAAAAGCGTATGACATTTGTGTTTAAACAATCACTACTACAAAATGTGGGTGCAATTCACTAATCCCCGTTGACTAAACCGGTGAATTCACTACTTCTTCATCGGTCCCCATTCACTACAACTAATGAATTCACTCAAAATCCAGTGAAATCACTTGATGTACAGGGACACCTTTTGTTGTAGTGAATGCACATGACATTGATTTTCAAACAATACAAGTAAATGAATGACATCTGTGTCTATTCCATATGAACCTATGAAAAATACATTTCATACGGCAATTATTACCAAATTGTGGCCCATGAAGTTTGTGATGCTTCTCTACTACCTAAATGATCCCCACTAACATACTTGGGGCAAATTTGTTGCTATTTTCTAAAGGTTTAGATTTCAATGAAAGTTGTAAGCCTCATCATTACATTTAATGTGATTATTTTTGCAATGAGGTACTCGGAACATGGAACATAATGTTTTAATGTTCCCTTTCCATACCTTTAAAATATTTTAAAAGCTCACAGTTTGGAATGACTACTCCTTTGCTTAGCAACCCAAATATTTTCGAGATCTTAGCTTGTAATAATGACATTTCAACACCTCATGCATGAATGCTTTGAGTGGCATACATTAAAATTACATATCATTTCCTTCACCATGGGTTAATGTATCACCACCCAATCCATCTCCTTAAAATGTTACAAACCTATCCCTTTCGTTTAATCCCCCTTAACACTATTCTTCACCCATGCTATAGTACCATGTTTGCAATAATTAAAATTTATTTCTTCCAATTCCTAAAGTGTTATGGACTTGGTGATGTCTTGGGTGAAAGCACACTATGAGGGGTCACTTTAAGCAAAAAAATGTATTTTTTTTGGATACATTTTGGGGGCAATTTATGATTAAGTACTTCATCAAGTTTTGCAATTATTTGAATCATTTTTGGAATATAGCACAATATATCATGACAAACGTCTATTTTCTCACAAATGTACTCTTTAATCATTTAATATTAATTTAAAAATGTAGTTTCTTTTAACAATTGCATTATTTGGCAATTGAACTACCATTATTAAGAAATGCGTCCTAGTTCACTTTGGATTTCACTAGATTTTTGAGTGAATTTGAACATTTTTACCTAGTGAAATTGTTTAACCCCTTAGTGAATGGGGACCAATTGCTACAGATAATGACTTGTTTCACTAGGTACTAGTGAAACAAGGTTACTCTCAAATGAAATAGAAATTTACCAAACCATTCACTTCTTAGTTAATTAACTAATTAGTATGGAAATTAATTAAATTTTAATTATTTAATATAAAATATTATTGATAATTCATGATTTTTAAAGCCAATTATTTATTGACACGTGTCACAACTTATGTTAGGTTAAAAACCTAGCCTAGGTAGGTAAGTAGGCCACATGATCAACCTAGAAACCTAGCCTAAAAATTCGATAGGAGAATATTCGAACAACATACCGTTGTTGACCACACACAACACCACCCATGAAGTTTGATCCCTTGCCCTTTGGAATGGGGGCAAACATCTTTACCATCAAACCACCCCACTTGTTGTAATAATATGTTACATTACAAACTATTTATCAAATACTTCATTTTAAACATTACAAAAACACAAACTTTGAAAATTCATATTTTATTGAGATTTGTTAATGAAATGATTCGAGTTTACTTTTTTTTAAAATTCAATAATGTACATAATTACATATATTTCTTTTTGAAAGTTTAAAATCATTTGAACAAAAAAAGATTGAATATCATTATTCAATAACATTTCAATGACCATTCTTTTGAAATTTTTTTTTAATAAATGGATTTTTTTTTGTTAATATAATAATACTACCTATGTTAAACTACTTTCAATTAATATATGATTATTTTTCATCAATTGAAATTATTTCACCTTACATTATTTACGGCTATTTATGGCTATTCTCAATTACTTTTGGTTATTTTTGGCTATTTCACCCTAAACTACTTTTGGTAATTCTAAATTATTTTTAGTTATTTTCACTTCTTTCACCTTAAGCTATTTTCAGCTATTGTAAGTTTTTTTTGCTATTTTATGTTATTTTTGGCTATTATAAATTATTTCAATTTAGATTACTTGTAATTATTATAAATTACTTTTGGCTATTTAAACTTATTTCACCTTAAGCTATTTTCAGCTATTGTAAGTTTTTTTTATCTATTTTATGTTATTTTTGGCTATTGTAAATTATTTCAATTTAAACTACTTGTAAATATTATAAGTTACTTGTGGATGTTGAAAGTTATTTCACCTTAAGTTATTTTTGTTTATTATAAATTATTTCACCTTAGATTATTTTTGGCAATCCTAAGCAATTATAATATGTGGCTATTGGTTGTTCTTTTATTAATGTTATTGGTGGTTATTAATGGCTATTAGTAGTTATTTTAATGGTGGCTATTCGTGGTTATTCTGTTGGTGCCTATTAATGGTTATTTTATTAATGGCTATTAGTGGCTATTCTATTAATGACCACTGGTGGCTATTTTATTAATGGTTATTTTATTAATGGCTACTCATGGCTATTCTATAAATGGTTATTCGTGATTAATCTATTAATGGCTATTGGTGACTATTCTATTAATGGTTATTTATGACTAATATATTAATGGCTATTGGTGGTTATTCTATTAATGGCTATTAGTGATTATTTTATTGGTGGTTATTGTTGGCTATTTTATTAATGGTTATTAATGGTTATTATATTATAAGTTATTGTTTGATATTTTATGTTATATTACAACTATTGGTGATTATTGTATTATAAATTATTGTTTGATATTCTATGTTATAATATCATAGGCTATTGGTAGTTATTATATTGTAGGGTATTTAAAAT
>Ga0116227_10003588_pt1 | contig 34344 bp, 28 predicted proteins | sample S1TSphgellanicum_FD_89693 | JGI IMG/M metagenome (GOLD analysis project Ga0116227, IMG submission 89693) | Host-associated microbial communities from peat moss isolated from Minnesota, USA - S1T2_Fb - Sphagnum magellanicum MG | ecosystem: Host-associated > Plants > Peat moss > Unclassified...
CCACGGATATGTCTTGGCATGGAGTTTGCACGCACTGAAATGGTTGTGTTCTTGCACTACTTGGTGCTCAATTATGAATGGTCAATGGTTGACCCCAATGAGACACTCATTCGGAATCCACTTCCTAGGTTCCAGAAAGGGCTTCAACTCAAAATTCATAAGAAAGAGCCTTTGGAATTTCTGTAGCAGTACTACTGGACCACAGTAGCAGACTATGAGTCAAGAATGGAAAATTTAGGTCATGTTGAGTTGAATGCAAATAACCACACTTTAGGTATGTGTGGCAAAATGAATATGCTACTAGACTTTATGAAGACAACTATATATGTTGTGTGCTTGTTCAGCCTCAGAATGTGGCAGAGTTTGAATTGAAGTGTAGAATGTTGCAACCTGAACATGCCCATGATCAGATTGAATTTTGTTTTTGGGTGTTGTGGACTTCTAGTGAAAACTACATCTTCTACAAATGTGACAAATTTCTTTTGCACTCCAATCACAATTGGAGGTGGGGGAGGTGGAATAGGTTTGAAAGTGCAGAAGGATGTGGAATAAGATCTAAAGATGGAAGAGAGGTGGAATAAAATCAGCTGAAGATGGAAGAGGTAAAATACGATTAGTTGAAGATGTAAAAGGAGGTGGAATAGGAGTTGAAGATGGAGGAGGTGGAATAGGAGCTGAAGGGTGTTTGCACACTACAATGACCTTATATGGACATCACAATGACAATTTTCCCTATATTCCTTAGGTACAAGAAAATAAATAAAATAAAATCCATTGAAATAATAAAAAAAGGATTCACTTATCTAACACTATCATAACCTTTCAAAACTGAAAAAAATCAAATCAAAATCAAAATCATGGATAGCTAATAAGTAATGGACTTTTGAATTTTGCTCACAATTTTTGTCACACCTGCAAAATTCATGGATATGGACATTTATTTTTAAATGTGTTAATCTTATTTGTTTTGAAACTTTGGGACATTGGATGAATTATGTTTAAGAAACTAAAGATCCATTGAATGAATGGAATGTGATTTTAATTTATTATATTATGGATTTTTTAAAATTCCAAAAAAATGTAATTATTTTAAAAGATTTTTTAAGCATTTAAAAATATTTATTTAAAAATAATTTATTTTGAGATTTTTTTATATGTCTTATAACATCATGATTTGAAATTGGAAATGGAAAAAAAATGTTATTTTCAATATCATCTAAATATTCATATTTTAAGCTAATTTTCAACTACACTAGAAAAAGATTTTAATCTGCCAAAATTGTGACACTCTAATGGGCTTTTGCCCTGAAGATGGAGGAGGTGGAATAGGAGTTGAAGACAGAGGAGGAAATGCATATGAGGGAGGAGGTGGGGAAGAAAGAGGTGAAGATGGAGGGGAAAGAGGACATGAAGATGAGATGGTCCAAATGACCTTTCCCTTGGGGACATATGTGAAGACACAAGGGGCATCATAGGGGTATGTTTCATACCCTTGGGCTTTTTAGTTGAAACATTAAATTTGGCACCTTACACAATGTAAAAAAGATTGAATTGTTATTAATTATCAATAAAAAGGTGTTTCCATGGTAGGGTGTAGACAAAAAGGAGTCACAATTTGACATTTTCATTACAATACATTTTTAATGTGCCTTTATAAATATTCTCCAAATATTTTCTTTATGGAAATGTGCAATTAAAGGTGGATAGCATCCTAAATTGTCATAATGTTGTGAAATTGGTGCACATTTCAACTATCAATGGGAGTGCCTTTTAAATTTGCAACAATGTGTCACAAACATTACAATGTAAAAGTAAGATTAAGAAATATTAGTTTGAATGGGAATTTGTCCATGAAACTTTGCACATACAAAGAAACCACCACAATGAATAATCTTCCACATTAAATATTTCAATTTGTCATATAAAGTCAAAAAGTGTATATTAAATGATATGGAAATATTTGTCAATACATTATGTTATTATAATGTTGATGATTATGATTTTTTAAGTTGTAAAATGCTTCCATTAAAGATGTAGTTGAATTGACTATTGTCTTTATTATTCTAAAAAAATAAAGCGAAAATTTAAAATTAATAAAAAAGGTATTCTGATGTTAAATAGGGTGTTTTAAATAAAATTTATAAAATTATTGGTGTAAGTTTACATAAAGACACAATTATGAATCAATTTCATATTCATGGTTTATATTCATGGTTTTATTTTTAAAGCCCAAATCCATTTAATGCAATTTCTAGAATAATTCAAAGTGAATGAAATTTTATGTGTTGCTACTTTTGATATTATATGTACTTCTAGTTTTGACACAAAGTGTTTACACCATACCATGGAAACATTCAAAAGAATGGTTTGATAATACATTTTGTTTAATACACTAATATATAGATTCTAATACATTGATACATTAATATATTCATACATTCATATGTAATTTTATGCAATTAAAACAATATAATGACTATGTAGTGAACATTTCGCACCTTTGAAATTTTTTGAGATTTTGTGTCTTTTTTTTTGTAGACTTCACCTTATTGTCATCCAAGTCTATCTCTTCTTTAGTTGATGGTTCCTGTATTGATACATACAATTTGATGCATAGTTACAAATAAATTGATGTGTATCACCTAATGCATAAAATTGTATACATTAATATCCATAGTATATTACATTGATACATATGTAGATTATAATCTCTAAAACTATGGTAAAAATTCCATGGCTAAATCTCAAATTTTTGGTCATTAAATGATAATGTTTTGCCAAAAATCAATAACAATGATGCCAATTTTTTAATATTAAATATATAAAAATGATTACATTAAAATCAAGAGTGTGTTTTTATCATTTTCAATAACCATAATTCAATCAAAATTTAAGACCATTTCCAAAGTTTTTGTACATGGTTCTCTATACATGGTTCAAGCATGTAGTTTAAAAATTTTATTTTTAATTTGTAAATCTACTTTTATATTTAGCTTGTAGTCAAATTTGACTAATTTTTCTATGTATCATTATGTATCATCACAAATTACAAAATTAAACATCAACATGATCATGGTCACATCAACACCATCACCCTATGCCATGTGAATTAGTATATGTTGTAAGATTTAATGCCAATGTCATGCCCTCATGTATCAATGTAATCCATAACACATATAGTCCTCACCTTTAAAAGTTATCCCTTGAACCATCAAAGTAAAAAATTATTCATCTCGATTGAAGAGGGCGAGAGAGGTTAGGGGGGGCTGGGTTTACTAAGTCAGAAGGAAGAGGGGAGGATAATAGTTTGGGTCCAAGATAGTAGGTGCTTGTCCCCAAACTCATGAGTTCAGGAGGTCGGGTGTGAGTGTGTTAGTGCGAGGTAGGTACGCACCACTAAAGCCTCCTACATAACATCACCAATTGTACTTACCTCCTCTTTCTTCTCCTAATGTTTGTTGTTTGTAAGTTCTTGTATTGTTAGATCAATCCACAAGCGCATAGGAATCTCTTTATTCTCCTGATGTTTGTTGTCTGTAAGTTCCTTTATTGTTGCATCAATCCACGAGTGCACACACTCCTATTGAGTATCTACACCCCCAACAAAAGAACATTTAATTACAAGAAACCTAAAGCATCCAGATAGAAGAAATAATGCCACCATCCACCATCCAACCTATGCGTTGCTTGTATTCAGTGTCAGATCATATCCTACAGAACATCACGTAATTGTCCTAGAACTAATGGGATAGTTATACTGTACCAGCTGCAATATTTGCACCTTCCATGGTAACTCACCCTTTGGGTTTGATCAATTCACCATCCCTTCCACTGTCTTGGTTGTTTTGAAAATCCTCTAATTGGGACACAACTTGTAACTTTGCAGTAGACTCTTGAGTTTCTTGCACTTCTGTATTTTGGCTTGAGTTCCAATTAGAACCATCCCTACCTTGCCTAATATCTGTTTCATGGGAGTCCTTCACCTCAGCACCAGCACTGCCATTTGCAGTGGTAGGTGATTGATTTTCTTAAGGACTTTTATCACCTTTCTCCTCACCTTTCAGTTCTTCTGATGTACTCTCCTCCTTCTCCTCCTTTGTCCCTTAAAAGGCCTGAGTACCTCCATCCTTTGAACTTAGTTGTGAATCAGCATCAACATTGCCTATTTCATCATTTTCTTCTGAGAAACCATGAATAAGTTCCTCTGTCTCCATCTATTGCCTTATGAAACTCATCATGCTTGTCTTCCTCCTCTTTGCTAGCTTGAACATTCTCTGAATTAAGAGATTATGCTTGTTGCTGGGACTCAACAATCTCATTATTGTCCTTTGTTCCTTCTTTATGCCCATCACTCATCTGGTATTCCTCCTTTCTTCCCTGAGAACCATCCCCTACATTCTTAGTTTCAATTTCCTTCTTGGGCTCATGATTCCCTTGCTCTTGAAAGTTATCCTCACATGTTCTCAATTCAGTCATCTCCTGTGAATGATTCTCCCCTGGCAAAATCACATCTTTTGAGATTTGGTCATTTCTTTTATCAGAATCTTGACCCAACTTCTCTTCCACCTGCATCCCTTCAGACTCCAAATTCATGTTGTATGTTTCTGGTTATTTACCCAACTCAAATTACCTCAGAGGTTGGCATGGACATCATCTGCACAGATTGAAGCTTTGAGTTGGTTCCTGAGCTACCATAGGTACCAGATCAATGATCAAAGGTAAAACCCTGCAAGCCCCTGGGCTACCTAAGGGCTACCAAGCCCTGAACTACTTGAGCCCCTAATCTACCTTAAGCCCTAAACTACATGAGCTACCCTAAGCCCTGAGCCCCTAAGCCCTGCTACCCAAAACCTGAGCTACCCAGTCCTTGAAACCTTGAGTCGTTGAGCCCTTAAACCCTGAGCCCTTGAGCCCCTAAGCCCCTGAGCTACCTTAAGCCCTTGAGCCCTGCTACCTTAAACCTGAGCTACCCTGAGCCCTATTACCTTAAACCTATTTCTTTTTCACTCTGCCTCACTATTGTCTTCTTATGCTTTCTTGATCAACGTTTTAAAATTAGATTAGGGCATGATAGTGTTAATGGAATGTGAAATTTGTTGACAATGAGGACATTGGCAAAAGTTACCAGTCAAATGGCTAGCGTTTCTGTGGATAGTATCTGCTCCATAGTCAATAGACTGAAGGATTTGTTCTGTAGAGTGAGTGCTGCACCACATGTGACACCATCAAACCGCTTCCCAAAAGGAGTTTCTATGAGACTTCCTATCGCATTTGCAAGAGGACCCTTTGCAACACAAACTTGCACATTGAAGGATCAGTAGCACCCATACAAATGTAAGTTCAATTCCATCGACTTGGAACATGAATATGTTGTTTCCATACATGTTTTCCTTTCCTTTCTTGAGATGGAAAAACAACAACAAGGAGTAGTAGTAATATGTGGAATAACTTATGTTTAACAACATACAAATGTACAATATGGAAGTTTTTTCATTGTCATGGTCAACTCGGAAATGGATGACAACCGGCGTAGCACGATTGAACCCATTCCAGAAGATGATGAGAAATTCCATACGACAGAGTTAGGTCAGATTCTTCTTCCTTCGTCTTCGGCCTCACAACAAATCACAGAGCCAACTAGACTTCTTTGGAGTGTCGATGGAGAAGCTCTTGTATGGTTACGGGAATGTCGGAGGACCCGGTAATTCAGTTTTCTTGCCCCGAGATTCTGCACACTTGTTGTCGTCGCCGTTGTTGGTTTTTCTGTTTTTTTCTCCCATCTCTGTAACTAACTAATTTGTTGCATAGGTCTGTAGCATTATGATCAGTTTTTGCCGCAATTCGTGGACGAGCATGTCGAGGAATTGCGGTCTTGAAAGCTTTCGATCTGTGGTGCCCCAATTGCTCTGGTGAGTATAATTACAGTACCGCCTCTGAGAGAGAGAGACAGAGTGATCTTTGAGAGACAGAGACACAGAGAGATTTGTGTTTGTAGGTTTTTTTTCCTCACATTTCTTGGGATTGGATTGATTTGTGCATCCAGACCGTATCTCCGTTGGAATTCTGTAATGGGTTTTTTTCTGTCGTTTTGCATTGCAGCGCTCCTACAATTGTGAAGAGAGCTCGCAAACTTGATGTTTTTCAGTTTCTCTCATAACGACAACCCATTGAAGTTTCTCGACTTGTGGTGTGTGGATGTGTGGGCGAGTTCCATAAGGTGTGAGCTCTTTCTTCTTCGAGGTCCAGATTTTCACGATCAGTTTTCTTTTGCTCTGTTGTCGTTGTTTGACATTAAGCTGATTCACATCTTCAGAGACTAAAATGAGAATGAATTTCTGGTTGTCAACTACTTCATGTTCTTCTATTTTCATGTCATTCTCAGATGGAGATGATCACTTCTTGAGTCAGACATTATGGATTTAGGGTTTTCTAGACTCTCTCTGCACATGCCACAAAGTGCCACTTGGGATCATGTGTTTTGGCAGTTAGCAAGAGCTGTGTTGACATGGAGTGTATGTCCCCTGCTGCTGCTGCTGATGACACGAGAATGGAGCATACAACTCTAAGTCACTTGCCAGATGAGTTACTTGAGAATATCTTTGTCAGGTTGCCTCTCAAGTACATTGTCCGGCTTCGGTGTCTCAACAAAAAGTGGAGGTTTACCATTTTCTCCAACCGGTTTCAAAAGGTGAATGCAGCTCTTCCTGCACAGAGGATTGGAATATTCAGAGTCAGGACTCCCAGCAGATCTGGAGGTTCGAATGTTGCCAAAATCTTCCAGATATGTGTCTATGATGTGTCTGCAAATGAGTGGTGCAATATCCCACTTGAATCAGCTCCTTTGAACTTGGAGGCAATTTTGCAAGTGGATTCAGGCATTGTCTGTTGGAAGGGTTTCCATCAGATTCATCATCATAAGTTCAGCACATGCAATCCTGTGATGGGGGTTTGGTGTGAACTCCCACCCTTGCTGCAAGGACCAGAATTCCCCACATTGGAGAAGATGGTGAGCAATACAAGCTCAGGCATGTACAAGTTGCAAGTGCGAACCTTTGGCTGTACTTGCAAGCAAGTTGGTTGCAGGAGTGTACATGAATCTGTGGAGATTTTTGATTCTAGCACCCATTCCTGGAGCATTGGCAATTCAAATTCTCTCGAAATACCAAAAATTCAGAGCAGTCGCCTGCAAGTGTGGGATCCCAAACAAGAGCGAGTACAGGTAACTGACATTTGTGACCAAGCACCTCATAGGACTGTGTATCATGGCCGCAGCCAAGATCGTTGGTACATTCTCAGCTTAAATTCAGATACAGAGGGGATCTGGGAGTGGGAGGGAAAAGGCATAATGCAAGGTCCCAGCCTGTTGAAGGTGTGCACCCTGCCTTTAGGATGTAAATTCAGGACTTACAAGAATTATTTCTATGTGCATGCTGAAATCTTCATCATCCTTACTGTTTTCGAATCTCTTGATGCTCCGGATCTCAAGCAAGTTCGAGTATTGACATTCCAAACAAGCACACAAGCATGGGATGAGAGGTGGCCACAGGAGTTAGCACACAGTAGACTGGAGTGCTGGGAGTTTGAAACTGAACTGACCTTTGAGCCTTCTTTCAGTGCAATGCCATGACAGTCATGCAGTGCAGCATTACCACAACATTCTGTGGGGTATTTATTGGGTCTTGATCACGGTGACAGCAACTTTAGTGTGTATTTATGTAGCTCTAGATTGAATTCACAACATGACCTCATTGTGGCAAAATAATATCTCTGGATGGTAATTGAATCTACACATTTTTAGCAATGTCCACTTGTCATAGTCCTTGTGCAGCATCCATTTCTGCAAGTAAATTCTTACTAAGCTCTTCTTGAAGGCAATCATTATTGCAGCTGTATGCAGGCTAGGCTTCACCAAGAACATTACAGAAATTGGAAAGAAGTATTGGTGACAGAGTTGGGTTGAAGATATCTCAGTACCTGCCTCTTGTGGTGAGACAAAAAGCATGCAAAATGTGCAAAGACTTTCTCTTAGGAGATCAATTTGATATTGAAGCATTTCATTTTATTCCTATTACTACTTCAGTAAATTTCATTTGCAGAACCATTATTGGTTTCAAATTCAAAACTCTTAGCTTACCTCAATTGAATCATTGCAAATAGTTAAAATGCAAAGGGTGCACAATGATTTCCAACTATTGCTTCTTGGACTATAGAGCTATCTTTGATTGATTTCTTGCAATTCATGGAAGAACAAGCTCTCCACTTTTGTATCCTGAGTGCATTTATGATGTGCAGCAAACACATTATAACCAAAACCAACCTCATTCTTTTGAGTACAGAAGTGCATCTGCTAACCAATCTCACTTGCACACAAAGGAATCATAAGTTGCCATTGCTACAAATCTTAGTCATTTGAGTAACAGCATTCCTGTGCTTGCAAGCTTTGGTTGATGATGCTGATCAGCAGCAATTATGTATGGTTTGAAAGCCATGCATAGCTGCAAAGTTTTTCAGTGTCAACATATGGTGTATAGAGTACACGATAGAGCAGATTTATGGTGCAGATTGTGTTCATGACAGCTCAAAAGCTTGGCATAATGCAGATTTCTACAAAATGGTGGCTATGCACTCGATCTCAATCCGTGCATTCAAAGGAAGGGCTGCAACTTGGTATGTGGAACGAGCAGGTGCTGGAGCTGGGAAATCTGAAGCACACATGTTCACTGTGAGATAATCACACAAATGAGAATCACAGCCAAAGAGAACTGTTTTCTGAAGATCTAGAAGAGCAGAATTCCAGTCAATTGCAAATACAGATCATATGAAAGGGGTACACAAGGGAGATCACTTACACTTCTTGTAGATTTCATTAACTTCCTTGAAGTCAGCAAGATCAGCCAACCTACAAAAAAAACAGAGTACAATCAGAAACCTAAACTGAGGCTCAACCATGTGCTTGTACACCTCACAACCTCAAACCTAAATTCTTAAATCATTCTGCAACAATTCCCAAGATGAGACCTAGGGAGATCAAGTCATGTCAGGAGATGTCAAGCAATGGTCCCACAGAAATCCCAGGTTTGCAGCCTGTCTGCCAAGTATGGAACTTACATTATGGTTGTTTTGACTACAGACTCATAGTTAGCACCTCCCGCTTTCAGAATCTCTCCCATGTTCACCATCACCTGCATTGAAGACACCCCTGAATTGCAGAGTTCTATCTATAACCTAAAGGTGCCACCAAGGTATGTCAAACAATGTGCTGCTGCTAAAGAAGACTTTCTTCCATACAGGAGAAAGGTTGAGCATTCAGATTGAAAGAAAGGAGGAGCTATCTGATGGCAAGAGGAAGGGGAAGGGGAGCCATTACCTGCTCTGTCTGACCTTGTATTGTCTCTGAAGCAAACTTTCCTGTCTGCGAAGAGACAATAATATGTGTCAGAATGGCCCTATTCTCCTGAATACATCAAGGACTTGTGAGCAAAAGGTCACAGAAGCAAGGACTAGAGAAGGAGAAAGGGAGTGAGAAGAAGAGGGGGCGAGGGAGAGAATGGCAGACATACCTCAGGAACAAGGCCCAAGACTCCAGAACAGAAGAGAAGGTTGTTTGCTTTAATTGCCTGAGAGTAAGGCCCAAGAGCTGCTGGTGCCTTGTCCGTCACCACCGCTTCCTTCTGTACAGCAGCTACGCATCATCCTCCTTTCCCATCAACAAACCACATCCTACTAGAACTATTCTCCGAAACTCCAACTTCAAAAGAAGGAAACAAACAAGAAAAAAAAATCTCAGGGGGAAAGAGGAGAAACTTACTGGTAGCAGCAGCTCCAGACAGACTGCTGCGAGCTGCTCCTCCGATACGCGAAAGAAACAAAGGCGGTTGAAATCGCCTCCCTGCTTCCGACTTCCAGACGATACAGCAAAACCCCGCACCCTTCCCTGCGAGACCTGCAAAACGCCGCGAACCACTCAACAGTCCCTGGATTGATGATGGCAACGCAGCAGCAGCAGGTGTAGCCAAAGCTCCTGCAATCAAACTGCACGACGACGACGCCATCGCTGCAATTCCCCACCCTCTATACGTGATAACAACTCAAAGAGAGAGAGAGAGAGAGAGAGTCTTGTGCGTGTGTTCGCGCGCGGGCGCGTTTGCGTCTGTTGCGACGATCAAATTAGGGTTTAAGAGAGAGAGATACTAAAATGCTGCAAAACTTTATTTATAAACACATCCCAGATTCGGAAATTATACAAAGGTACAAGGGAAAAAAAAAAAGCTAGAATTTAAAGGACGTGAAGTTAGCACAAACTAAATGTCAAAATCTCTCCATCTCAAAACAGAAAGAGGAAGGCCTTTTGGCATTTTGAGGTTTTAAATGGTATTGGCATAATCATATAAAAACATATCGGCCTATTTGTGTAGACATCCAAATACTTCAATTTGTAAAGGGAGGAATCAATTGACGAAATGTCAATTGTAATAGCTCATTTTTTTTGGCTTGAACTACATTGAAGGTAATAAATATTTGAGTTGTGCAAGATTAAGGAAATAAATTAAAATGTGTTGGATCAACAATGACAACATCAACTAAGGTGTGAATTTCATCTTTGGTGAGTACAATGCTGATTTATCAACAAAAGGAATTGAACATGGTTGAAGGAAACATTATAGTTGTTTTCATCTTATGTGAAAGTTAACATCTTGTGCAATGGCAACAAAAGGTTGCAAACTGCATCATGGGTTTTTGTGTGTCCATTGTCATGGGTGCAACATAAAAGGTCGATATTCAAAGGGTCAATAGGATGTGTGCACACACATTGAAAAAGGGTTGTAAGTGAAGGATGTGGTAGTTAAAGTTGTGTTTGAAGTGATGTGAATAAAATTGGGGAAAACAATCAAAAGGATTGGAAAACTAATCAAACTATAAGTCAAATGTTTGCCCCACGGTTAAAACATGATAAAATTTGAATATGATGGGCTTCAAGTATTTTATCAAAAAACATGCTAAAAATAATATGATGGTGTAAACACTCCAAGATGGAATCCTAAAGTTGAACCATTTGTTACCAATGAATTGTTCAAAAGGAAAAAAACATGTGTTTGCTAAGGCTAGTAAAAGATCACATGTTGCCTTAAAATGTTCTTAGAAAAGGAAGGTGTTGTTGTTAACTTGTGTTAAGGTTTCAAGAAGGAAAGGATGTTAATCAATCATAAACCTAGTAGTTATGATTGAAATTACAAGGGCTTAATTTTTTAAATAAGATGTCAAGGTAATGGTGGTTGTTGGTATGTACCCAATGCCATCAAGAGATATTGGGAGACAGGCATGTTTATGAACTATAAATCTTTCTAGGCTATAAAAGGACCTTGGACCCAAGAGGCATCCAAACATTTGAAGGAGGGAGGAGTGAAAGGAATCAAGGGAGTCTATGAAGGTGGAAGAAGAGGTGTGCATTGTAATAAATACTATCGTCATTGCATGAAATAATGAGTTAGAATTTCAAAAGCTACCTAAACATCACCCAGTCTAAAAAGAAGGTCAATAGGTCAAACATCTTTTAACATCACATCTTTGATGAAGGATGATGTGAATGATGATGTGTTCAATGGAACTTTCAAGATTCTAATGTCATGCCCATACATGGCCTCATACATGATGGCCAATTACGAGCATGCCCATCATGCCTTTTAAAGTTAATGTACATTTTTAGGATAAATGTACGTTCATAGGTGACTATACGTTATTAGGTACTTAGGGTTTCAGTTTGTTGGCGGCTGTATAAAATGCCAAGACCTTCCTTTCTTTTTTTAATTTTTCTAAAATTCCTTTGTCAGGAGAGTTTCCTCTGTAATCAGATAGGATTTCTAGATGCTCATGGCGGCCATTGCACGACCACTGTCTACATACATTACATGTTTTTCTTTCTTTGCAATTAATTTTAGAAAAACTCTAGTTTTTGTTGCTTCATGTTGAAAACGACAGATTTTTGTGCCTTTGAGTTCTTGAGTTGTTGTTACTGGTGTTGTTGCCGAAGGTAACATAAGTTGCTACTAATGTTGTTACTAATGTTGCTGGAAGGAGCTTGTGTTGTTACATTTTTACAACCAACATAGCAAGTTTCAAACCTCCTCCCTTTTTTTCTTTCTCTTTCTCTCACGCAAAAACACGGAGTTGAAGACTTTGAAGTTGCCATCTAAAAAAAAAACAAAAATTTCGACGATGACGGTCGCCATCGCTGCCAGGTAGCACTGTTGCGAGTTGTAATGACGCGAGCTTGCAGCACTACCACGAGTTCCAATGTCGTTGCAAGCTATAATGCTGCCGCAAGTTCCAACGCCCGCAAACTTATAACGTTAGGAACTTGCAATGCTTGCAGCGTTACAGTGAGCTTGTAGCACTACGTTGCCATTGGCCATCGCCGTAGAGCTCATGGGCGTTCTGCGGTGCTATGACCTCCAACGTCACATTACCGATTTTCATCCGTCCACGGACTTTCGTTTTTCTAAGGACATCTGTCAAACTTTTGTCCATCGAAGGATGTTCATCAGACTTTTGTCCTTCCACAGCTTTTGTTCGTCGAACTGTTGTTTTGTGTCTTGTTGTCTTGTTACCCTACCATCTGCATCCTACATTCTGCATTTTACCATCCCACCGTTTCATCTAACGTCCATTTGTCACCGTTCATTCCCATCAAAGCATCGTATTTTTTAAACCATACGTTGTGTTAGAACTTTGTAATTAGTTCTCTGTATTATTACAAAATTTTGGGGCATGGGACAACACCATGTCTTTAGATGATGAAAGCACTACCGCTTAACCATAGCCCAGGTATTAGCTACGAAGTAACACACAATCCTTCGAGCCGATTTTTTTAAGCTCACGATCTTCATGACGATACCATTAAGTGTTTGTAACACCACCATCATCCAGTACAAATTCCTACCAGGAATTTAGGTTCAGGTTAAATTACATTAATGATACATCAAAGTCCATTTAGAGGGGCTCATCAGTGGGGTACACTTCTTGCCGCACCTACTTTCACACCATCATCATGTATTTCGCTGCAACTTGTGACCTCAACACCCATATACACCATGGAGGTCAGCAGTTTCTCTGGGAGAATTGAAAAGTTCAGTGGAAGGCCATTTACTATTTCTTTGAGGGAGTTCAAGGGAACTTTCTCAACTGTGGTCTGTGAATTAAAGCTGAAATATGGCACTAATTACACAGAGGCGTTCACATTCAAACAATTGGGCCGTTATGTGCATTATGAGGCATTGAATGTCTATGAATAACATTTTTTAAGAATTTTGGGTGTCACCCAAATCCCTAATGCAGCTTATGCCACAACCATTGCCATCGCCTCTCAAACTGCATTGTTAGCTGCCATTGCACATCATGGGACTATGCTCAATAATCCAGATCCAGTACTTATTTCAATAAACTTTTCTCCTCAACAACTCATTGTTGCTACCACAAACATTCCTCCCACCATTAATGCACAAGCTTTTGCTAATCCAGTGGGGGAATTATTTCGAGTTTTTGAACTGGAATTTTCAGTTAAGAGTTTTGAAAATATTATACAACTTACCATTTTCTTTCGACAAAAGGATGAAACCTTCAAGATGCTATGTAGGAGGCTTTTCAAGCTTAAAGAGGATACTCAGAGCATCACAGACCTGGAAGCTGCCCATCGATATCTTCGTTCATTAGAAGGTATTCCGACACTCCATGTGCAGGTTTTGCAACGAATTTTCGCAAAATTTGAAGACTCCTACACTTTGCTGGATGTGTACAACATTTATAAAAAGCTAAAACTAGTTCATGCACACTATGAAGCTAGTATTATGAGGCCTCCTCACGTTCAAGGCCTCAGGCTCCACCAACTGTGCCAACCAAATCATCACATTATTCTTCAAGTGCTAAAGTAGTGCACTTGGCTACACTCATCCTACCTTCTTGCAACTATTGTGGCAATCCTACCCACAAAGCAAGTGAGTGCAACATTCCTTCCGAGGATCTCTTTTGTGATTACTGTGGGAAAGAGGGACATCAAGAAGCTATTTGTTTTGCCAAATTTCCAAAAAGGAGGTAACTCCGACTACCACGGCAAAATCTCCCAAAATCTTCCATTGCCCCTCAACCAAAAGTTAAGGCACCTTAGGCTTCCACTCAAACTTTCCCCACCAAAGGTAATTCCAGTAAGAGTGCTAAGAAGAAGGAACACAATGTTGACAAAAGGGAGGTGCTTTAAGCCCATGCTGCTCAAGTTCAAATTCTACAACATGAACTTGAATCATTGAGGGCCCAACGTACTAATTTAAAAGGCAAGTATTCCCAACCAGCTAGTCATGCACAACTTGTACAAGGTTTAGGATCATGGAAGGGATCTCTTAGGTCATTCTATGGCCTCCCACATGATGCCATGGTTAGGGAATATGTTCTTTCCAAGACTAATGGCTACCACTTGGGATACATACCCCTTGATTTACGTGGGAACCATAGTCCTATGGCTCACCATTATATGCTCAAAGAAGCACACACTATTTCTTACATCCAACAAACTAGCCAAGAGTGGATAGACAGAAATGAACAGGAAACAGCTTACGCCCAAACTACTGAAAGCTTGAGGGTGGTTGCTACTAACATTCAACACGAACCAAAGGTTTTATAAAGGTTCAAAGCAACCCACGAGCCCTTGGTCAAAACTCTATTTAATTTTGAGAACATGGAGAGCCATGGCGGACTAATTAAGCCAGTACTTCGTCAGTTAATCGCTTGGACACCACCTAAGTAGGGGATTACATTGCTAAAGTTTTTTTGTGGTATTGGTACAGGTCTCAAAACCCTACTATAGTCAGGGATTGTGGTTCGGAAGTATTTCTACATAGACATTACTCCTATTGCAAGGCAAGTGGCGACATCAAGAATGATGGAGCTCATAGCTAGATTTCCACAACAGTTTTCAACCACCGCATGGAAAGCTAGTTTCACATTTTTGCCTTCTAACATACAACTGATTTAGAAGAAGCATATGGAATTACTTGGCCATGTAGACCTCATCATTTCAGGTTGGGAGTATCAAGGATTTTTAACGCCTGGATTTGGAGAAGGCTTGAGTGACACAAGATCTGGACTTTTCACGGACATGGTATGATTGATCACTTGGGCTTAATCCATTTTTCTTACGTTTGGTTATGTAATTAAGAACACCCCTTCTTAACTTGACCAAAGGGAGAAAGTCCAGAAGCACTACACGCTAATCAAGCATTACCTTGGAGAGCCCCTCCTACTCGATGAGGCACGATGTGATTCCTATGTGCACCGGTTGTGCAACTGGTGGACCAACTTGGCACCATTCTCAGTTCTGCAACTGGCTCTAAAATACACCATCAGAAACCCCAACTTGCAGGTTTCTCACATATTGGATGATTAGAGCTCTTGCCAACCAGTTACAAGGCAAAAGAAACCTCCTTGGTTTCCTACGAACACAATAGGAAAACCAAGAGGTGTTTGGCCCACCTTTGTTTCCTTCCGAGGAGCACATGCGTTTGAAGGAGATGGACCAGGCCTGTGTATTGTCATGTTTTAGCCACTTAGGATGAACCAAGCCTAGAAGAAAGAGAAAGGGTTATGGGGTTCCAAGCTAGCACTACTAGTCACACTAAAGTGACTAGATTGAAGCGTAATGTTCTACTGGGGAGAAGCATGGACCTGAATTCCCTTACATGGTTGTTGGTAACCTGTGTACTCTTTCAAATGTACACAACACCAACATTGATTCAATTAGTTTGCGGTTCTAGTGATGCAACCACATGGCACCCCGACCAAGTACACTTGCCTATCTTCAACATTTTACATTTCACTCTTAATGTTGGGGGGGAGGAGGTACCATGTAATTTGACTCAAGTTGTGTCTAATACACCTGGAGGTACATCATCTTTTGAAGAAATAATTACAACCTTCTATGAATCTGCGTAGTTGGATAATGGAGAACCCAATACACCAAGTTCTTCAAACACACTTTCTAACTCCATTCCATGTGTTTCCAACTACCCTTTCGTTATGGGGAACTAGTTCACCAAGAAGGAAAAAGACCAAGTCACAGACTTGCTAATTAAGTATGAGAATGTGTTCGCATTCTCATTAAAAGACTTAGGTAGGTGTAAGACCATGTAATTCTCTATAGACCTTACATATGAGATAGCCATCTATCGAAGGAGGCAAAGGTTGAACAAGCATGAGTGGGAACTGGTAGATGAAAGATGCAAAAAACTCCATGAAGTTGGTCTCATTCAGCCATCAAGTTTTTATTTCGCAATCGTTATAATAATGCAAGTAAAAAAAGATTTAGTTGGATTATGGACTGAAAAAAGGATGTGAGGATTATAGGCCTTTGAACTTAATTACACCTCAGGATAGGTACCCTATGCCCATCCCTAAAGAATTATTTGATAGCATTGGTGATTCAAACATTTTCACAATTGTGGATTTGAGGCAAGGTTTCAACTAGATTGTGCTCGTTGTAAAGATTCGCAAGAAAATGACATTCATGGAAACAACAAGTTGTGGGAATGGCTTGTGATGCCTTTTGAATTGAAGAATGCACCTGTCTTCTTTCAGCGAGTCATGGACCAAGTTCTCGAAGGGGCAGATTTCCTGAAGTGTTACATAGATGACATCCTAGTGCATAGCAAGGGACTCCTGCAACATTTGGCTCATCTTGAGAAGTTATTCAAGATATTCCATGAAGTCAATATGAAGATCCATCTTAAAAAGTGTGAGTTTGCTATCACTTCAATAGTTTACCTTAGACACAGAATTTTGCCAAATGGTATTATGGCTCATTGGGCCAAAGTAATAACCATTTTGGAGATGCCCAATCCTATTGATGTTCACACGTTGAGGAGTTTCATCGGACTATGTAATTACTACATAATTTATGTCCAAGACTTCAGTACTATTGCTCATCCTCTCTATGCATTGTTAAAAAAGGATGTTGTTTGGACATGGAGTGATGAGGCTCAGGAAGCTTTCAACACACTCAAGGAAAAGCTTTCAAAGTTCCCCATTTTGAGAAGACCTGATTTTGACAAGGTCTTCATTCTACACATTGACTGGAGTGCTCTTGGTATTGGAGCTATTTTTGGCCAACTTGATGAGGAAGGCAAGGAATATGTTATCGCCTATGCATTTCGAAGCAACAAGGTTAAGAGTAACTACTCTTCATACAAAGGGGAGTGCCTTGTTATTATATGGATCATCATACATTTCAGGCCCTATCTTTATGGCACCAATTTCATTTTGTATATCGACCACTAGCCTATCAAGTGGTTGATGACCAACGATAAGCTTACTAGTAAGTTAACTCGTTGGGCGCTTATGTTTCAAGAGTATTAGTTCAAGGTTATTCGATGACCTGGTATTATACATCAGAATGTGGATACCATGTCATAGAAACCCCTCATTATTTCTAAAGATTTTTTAAAAGTAAGGCAAAATTTTGACCAGATTCCAACAGTACATGTATATGATGCATTTAGTTATCTTGCACTATTGCAATGTAACTTGGTTGAACATCCCATTATGGAAATATGGGAGGACTTGGACACTCTGAGGTTTCTTCAGCATGGGGAATACCTTCCTTAAGTTACATTAAGTCAACGGGATCGCATGCAACATTCGTCCAAACACTACTCATGGAGGGACAATCACCTCATCTGATGCTTACCACAAGGCAACATAGTGGTTCCACCACCACATGAATGGCTTGGTCTTATTCAAAAGGTATACTCAGAGCTTGGACATTTTGAAGTTAAGTGTACTTATAGCCTTTTCGCTCCTCATTACCATTGGAAAAGTAAGTATGCTCAAGTCCAAAATGTTATTGCTAGGTGTGAACAATGTGATAGAGTGAGAACTTCTTTCTCTTTTCAACAATTCACATTTTTTCCACTCCCTATTTAGGGCATGTTCTACCGTTGGTCATGTGATTTAGCTGGAATGTTACCACAAACTTCCAGGGGTAATGTTTACATCATGATTATGATTGAGCATTTTTCAAAGTGGGTTGAGCTTGTTGCGCTATCGGACAAGTTATCACATAGCACCATCCATGCTTTTTAATAATAGGTTTTAAGTAGGTTTGGGGCTTATGATGAGTGCCTCACTTATCAAGGATCAGAATTCAGGGGAAAATTCCAAGACCTATTTGACCATGTTCTCATTGACCATCGTCAGACTTCAAGAGATTGTGTGCGTGCATCTCTTTTTGGTTGATTAGTTTATACCTTTGATTGGCTTTAGTCTTTTTGTTTAGTATAATTTACTATGGATTTATACCTTTACGACATCGTATGTCACGACACTACACGTCACAACACTAATTCTTTTTAATGGGGTGTTAAATTAGGATAAGGTGTGAAAATCTGAAGATAGGCCAAAGGCTAAAAGACCATGCTACACATTTTTGAAGTTGGATACAAAAAACCTATTGCATAAAATTCAGTTTGAAAGTGTTTATATGCAAATAATACAATTAAAGGAATAAATAAGAAGGACAATGACTAGTTATAGAACATAATGCCTTAAAATGAGTTAAGGCAAATAACTCGCCTTTCAACGGATCACCTTGATGGGTTCCCATGGTAGGTGGGATGACCATGACATCACCTTCACAATTTTGCTGATTATAAAATAAAAAAGATTCAAATACATAGAATGCATGAATAAAGGGTTGAGTTGAATGATGTCCTTACTTTCTGCAAATAGTTTCAAAGATATGGCCCTTCTTAACATTGAATTGAAAGCATTTGCCATGTCCAATTAAAGAACAATTTAGTTAAAGTGAATGTCCAAGGTTGTCGCAACCCCATTTTGAAGGAAGTGTGAGGATGAAACTCACACTCCCGAAATTGGGACTTGGGAGTCCTCCGGGACTCCCGAAATTTTAGAGTTCAATTGCAGGGGTCAAAACACCTTGCATTATGGTGTGTTTTATATCATTGGAAAGTTATTGAAGTGTAGATGTCGAAAATGGCCTCGCATCGGCCATTTGGACATCTGCAGCCCAAGTTATGGCAAAAAGAAGGGCCGGGAGTCAAACTTGCAATTTGACTCCCGACCATTAAAAGTCGAGAATCGACTCGACCTCGGTGCATGCAGGTGGAGTGCAACACACGGTTGGAAATCTCTCAAGGAGAGCTACAAGTTTGCTTTAGACCTCATCCCGATCGGAAGTCTGAGCAAAGAGTTATGATTACTCAAAGTCCCGGGAATCCAAACCGGGACAATTTCGGGAGTCCTCCTTGGGAGTCCCGGGACAAAAAGCCATTCGGATGTGGGTGCCGTGGAGAGGCACAAAGTATACCATATGGGGGAAGGTGGTGGCTTCCCCCAAGTCCGGGCCGTGGTGAGTCAAGTGAGTCCAGAGTTGCATGTGGTTTGTCCTAGCACCAAGGGTGCTCCAGAATGTGATCTAACCAACTTGTTGGTTGGTTTGATGCAAGTTCGAGTAAGTGAATAAGCTTGTCACTTCTTCTTAGTCCCATCCCGAAGCTTTAGCACCCCCTCTGCCCCTTTTAGTGCTGAGAGCTGGGAGCGTGCCCCGAATCCCCCACAATTCCACAACTTGAGTAACTTAGGCCCAACTTGGGGCTAACTAAAGACTTGGGAGCGCGTCAAAGGTGCACTTAATGTCATAGATTATTACTTCACATCCACCTTTGGTTACTACTCCAAATTAGTGCAATGAGAAATATGTTATGAAAGTATCGTGAAATTGATAACATAAAGTATAGTTTATGAATTGATACAACATTTTCCCCATGGCAATGGGACAAATTCCATTTGAAAGCTTGGTCACGATTAAAAAGTAGGCCACCCCAAAAACATTGGTAATTTGATGTGAAATGTGACCTTGTGTGATATGAAAATAAAGTTGAAACAATTGTGGGAATTCACTTGTAGAATTTTTTGGGTGAAACCACATCCCAAAAGGACCACTTGTAAATAATTGTGGCATGAATTATAATGTTAACTTAATGGAATTAGATGAAAGTTCGAAGTCTTGGTCTAGTTCATAGTTTTTGAAAAGAATGGGGAAAACCCATTTGATTCAAGATGTAAAATGGTGAAAGTTGAACTAATGTTGGAGGACGCCGGTGTAAAAAAAAATGGTGCTAAAGCCTGAACTGTAAAAAATTCACCTACACATCAAACAACTAAACTATGGAAAAAATGTTTATGAGCTTGAAGATCATCTTGGGGAAAAGGCATGTTTAAGTTCAAACTTGCCACCAAAGTAGCTTGGGCATTTAGGAAAAATTCCTCTTGCAAGTTTTCCTAATTATTTATTAAAAAATGTTTAAATTAAATTCATATTTTATGTTCGATTATTTTGCTTCAAAGGGCCAAAACAAAACATCATTAAGGTAATAAGAAGAACAAATGCCAAGTTGTCACATCATATGCTAGCTTATCTAGTGGAAAACAAAATGTCATTTGTACATCACTCCGTAGAACAATAGGATGTAGTTGTATAGTTGAAAACAATGAAAGTTTAAAAGGAAGGACCCAAAAACATTTAATGTCAAAGCCCAAGCCTAAATTGATGTAGCCAAGGTGGAAAGAAAGGAAGGTATTAAGTTGGGATGGTCACATGGGTTTGGACTAGATGTATTGAATGTTTCACAAGAACGATGGTGATAACTAACTTTCAAAAGGTAAATTGACACCCACATGTGGGGCAAGAGGCTTTAGGTGGAGGTTGTGCATGTGTTGGGGAAATGGGGGTAGGTTGAAAGGTCTAATCATGAACAATTGCCAAGGTTGATAAAATGGAAGGGGAAAAAGTTTTACATGTGCATTATTTAGCAGGATTGGGAAAGTGTAAGGTTAGGGCCTCACATTATCACAAAGGGTTGAAGGTTGGTAAGGGAAACTTATGGTGGTGCATGAAAAGGCAAACGGGTGATGAAAATTACAAGATTTGATGAAACATGATGAATTAAGGGACATGAGACACTTTGTGCTTATGAGGTTTACTAAGAGCACAATTACAATAGGCCTCACTTTCTAAAAACAACTTACTTCTACACAACAATCTTAAATCTATAGAGCCAACAACACCAAACTAAGTGAATTAAAAGGGGGAAAAAAAAAACCTCCTTGGTTTACTAGCTAGTGTGTTATGCCAATGTTAAACCTTAACTTCATCATAGTCTTGACACCATCATTACTATTTTATTGGATTCAACACAACATATACACTTTAATATCAAAACATCCCATGAATGTCATGGCATGGGGTCAAGTGCTAAATGAGATAAATTTGTAACATGCCTATGTCATTGTTTTGAGAACATGGATCATAGGTTATGGGAGTTTGCCCATTTTGTTGATGTCATGCAATGCTAATAGTATTGGTGACACTTTTGTATCGGACACAATCAATTTTTTTGGCCTATTTAATATTTTCCAATATAAGGCCATTATTCTATGTGAGACGCTTGTGAGGAATTTGGCTGAGCCAATATGTGGCATGCTCCAATTGATATGGTGGTTAGGAAAGACCATATGAAAACCATTATGACAATTGGAGTATACCTAGTACATTATTATAATTGCAACTAGTTGAGGCTTTGGATAAACATGTATAACCTAATGCAATACTACATACCACATTGAATAATTTAAAAAGGCCACCAATTCTTACCACAAATGTTGGTTATGTAAGGCGACAACTTAAGTATAAGTAAGTTAGAGCATATTTAGTAATGCTCAGTATGTGACCGTGCAAAAATATTTCTCACATCCAAATTTAATTGTGTACTTTTTTCCAACCCCACCCATAAAACTGGGACTGCAAATATGTGGGAGACTAGCAAACCACCTGGACCAGTCATTATGATCGACCAATTAGAAATAGGGGGTCATATTTACTAAGCTTTTCTTTGACAAGGGTAGGCTTTGTTGTGGCCTTTACCAACCCTTGCAAACTGTGCAAACATACTATCTAAACCATGTTGTTGAGCCAAACTGGCATGTTTTGACTTTTCTTCATTCAATTTTAATTTGCAGGGTCACATATTGAGCACTGGTGCATTTGGTCTAACATAATTATCTAATAGAATTATTACACTCAACATTGTGTACAATTGTTTCTTCTCAACTCTCACATGTAAACATGGAAAATGGGACAATATAAGGTAATACACTATGGTGTTTTAAGGTTAATCATGTTGGCCAAAGATTATAGCTAACCAATTAAGAACAATCATTTTATTGTGCAATGTTTATTGTAAGCATTGAATCTTGTGTAAATTTAGTGGCCAAAATGGTATTTGTTGTCTCGAATTAACATATGAATATTGCATTTTGCTCAAATTATATTGTGGAGGCCATTGATGGAGCTGCTCTTATATTGAATATGCCCATTTGGTATTTGAGTATATTTCACCATCATTTTTTCATTAGAAAATATGGACAACACACAAACATCACATCACAAACAAGTTAGAATAAAGATTAATTAAATGTCATCACATGGACCAATCATTATGACTGACAAATCAAAGCTAATCAAATTTTTTGATTGGTCAAAACTAGAGAGAATGTTACAAAATAGACCGGCCAATGATCAAACATTTAAGCACTCGGCAGGCTGGATCCAAGGGGAGGGCTCCATTGTTTTTGGTGTCCCAAAAAAACTTGAACCCCTTCTCTTTACACATCTGACACATTAACAATTGTTGAAAACGAATTTAAAATGAGAAAGTTGCAAGCCCCCAAAGTAAAGGGGGTCAAGAACTCCAAAACAAACCACCAAACTACAAAGGCTGATTCTCAAACACTCAAAAAATTCTTTGTATGTTGTTATGTTGTTAGTAGAGTTGAAAGATGATTTGTAAAACTTCAAGTGACACTCCTATAATAATGCTTTAAATCATTTAAAATGAATAAGAAGTAAGAAAGTTATCAAACACATTTTGCAAGTTGGAAAGCCTTTTTTTTTCCTTGTTATTTTTTCATTACTCTTTTTCCTTTGCACTTCAAAGATGATCCCTAAAGCTTGAAGTAACCCTCCCATAATATTTTAAATCACTCAAAATGAAGCACATATGATGAAGATATAAATAAGTGTTCGGTCATAGGCAGGAGATCCGTGATGAGCCGATCTACCCTAGTGGAGACTTCTTGTTGGTTTTGCAACGCATCTGTGTTGTGTCCTTTGCTTGTCGCGATGGCGTTGTCTAAGACGACGTCGACAACGCTCCTCTCGCGTGCACCTCTCGTCTCTAGTGTTCTGCTCGCACCTTCGTTTCCTTCCTCTTTGGCATGGCGTCAGATTCCGGCGTTCTTTTCCAGTGCGTCCTCGGCTGATCATTACGCGCCCAACAACAAGGTGTCCGTGGTTGTGGAGGAGATTCGACAGGAGTCAGCGGTGGTGGCGGAAGAGAGCGAGAAGGAAAACCCTGAAGAACATGGGGAGGAAAAGCGGGATGCGGACAGAGATGACGGTGATGAGGAGGAGTTGGACATTAATCCCGAGACCGGGGAAGTGGGAGGACCGAGTGGACCAGAGCCCACGCGCTATGGTGACTGGGAGAAGGGTGGCCGTTGCTACGATTTTTGATCTAGCTTCTTTGAAATGAATGTTGTATATAGATAGTTAGCGGAAAAAAAAATTTGAAGGTGCTCTCGCTCATATTGTCCTTGAGATAAACGTCTTCGATCGCAATGTTATTTTGCGAGATTGCGGTTGGTTGCGTAGATGTGATTACGTAGCAGAAAGATCTTCTGTGCCTTGCCCCGTGAATCGAGCAGGCATAATTAGGTACGCGAAAGGCAGAAAACAAGGACACCGAATTCAAAACCCTAATATGTCGGTATGTGTACTGCACAGAGACTCTTGCGACAATTCTTGTTGGCGTACTGTGTACGTAAATCTTCCTGTGACCTATGTGGAAATCAGACTAAAGATCTCGTCTTTTTTCTACTCGATTGTCGACTCTGTGTGGGAAAGTAGTTGTTGATGTTATTACTTCCAACAATTTCTTGTTGGCATGGTTATCAATAGCAAGCCGTGAGCAAGATTTGTCTACAGCATTTTCGACCTTTGAGCAGGGTTGCTGTGACTTTCCCCCTTCTTTTAGCAAGTGCTCTGCAGGTCCCAAACTTTAGGGCAAGGATGGATGATGCCCCCTGGAACTTTGAAACTTTGAAAGAAAGTGGTACAAGATCAATTCTGTTCCAAATGTAAGTTTGATGCCCTAATCAGATACTTATCTGTTATTATACAATCTCAGACAAAGGAAATGCATGCTGTCTTTTAGTTGATGATAATGGTTTGGGGTTGTTATTGCTGGTTTTAGAAGCTCCTTTGCAGTTCTTGCTTCTTATGGATCTTGGAAGTGCAAAATCAAAGTGATGGTCAAATTGCAGTGTCCAGTTATTGTCTTCTTTTGAATGTGGGCTCTCTGTTCTAGCTTCTTCAAAAAAATTCCTACATATTGTCTCCATTTTGAGATGGTTCTGTACATATGTGTTCTCTTCACACAACCATTTCTCTTCGAAGGTGACTTATCCTGGCATCCCAAGATGTACTTTCAGCCCAGGATGCTAAACTCAGGAGTTCATATGGTTGTTCTGTGCTCAACCTAGTTAGTCCATAATTCATGAGCACAACACTACTCAAATAGTCTGATTGCCTAATATTTTTTTCAAAGATGTTGCAGTTACCTGTAGGTTCAGGACCTAATTGCCCCACTCCTTTTTGTGAAAAGCTTTGTTCTATTCTGCGAAGCTCCAACGGCTTGTTTTCAAGGAGATTGAGTCTTGAATTGTAAGCATGAGGATTTCATGCCTGACCCTGGCAGCCACTAACTGAATAGTCTGGTTGCTTGATATCTTCTTCAAAGATATGGCAGTTGCCTGCAGATTCAGGATCTAATTGCTCCACTCATTTTTTGTGAAGAGTGGTGTTCTTCTCTGCAAAACTCCAATGGCTTTGTTTTCAAGAAGATTTAAGTCTTGAATGGTAAAGAAGCATGAGGATTTTGTGCCAGACTCCTGCAGCAAACTTTTGGTGCTCTTTTTGCAAATGCATGTAATGGAATCTGCTTCCTTCTCCAACAACAGCACACAACCCTAGGCCATAGATCTTCTAGTGTATAATGCATTCTTTCTTTGCATGCAATTTACAACTTGGATCCAAAACTGTGATTAATTCTTAAGTTTTCTCAGGCAATAAGAGAGCTTGAATGACAATTCTGGGATATTCTGACAATTCTTTGTTCTGTTTTCTTTTTTGTTTCAAAATTCTGCAACTGGCATGTTTGAGGGAGTGAGGAGTGAATTGCAAAGAACACTAAGAAAGCTGCATTTTGGTGATGTTAAAGGCTTTTTTGTTACCATTGTTAGGAAAACAGGACACAAAGATTGGAATGGATTAGCCTGTTTGGAAGAACTACATGTTTGTGTGCACTCAACCATATATTATGTAAGTAGAAACTGATGGGTGAAAGCAATATGTACTTTCTGGTGATCATGTTTGCCTTTGGACATGATGATAGACTAGTTTTCTCTTGACCTAAAAGCTTGCATTCCTTGATCACCAAGTTAATGTTGTTTGCCAAACTTCATCCAAATGCTTTCTTGTTCTATTGACATAGAAAAGCTCATGGGAGAGAAGAAAGTCATACTACTAATTTGTTCTTCACCTCTAAAAGCTTGAATTGCTTGATCATTATGCTCTTGTGGTTTGCCCATGTCATCTGAATCCTTTTTTGCTCTATTCACTTTGAATATTATGGATTGAGCTTCTGTCTCATCATTTTATGACACATGACCTTCATTTGGGGCTGCCTTGAACTTGTGAAGAACCTGAGACAGCATTGGATCATAGTGTCTTCAATTTCAAAGAAATCTGGAAAGGATGTATACCTCTTTGATAAACTACTTAAGGGATCTGTTTTCTATGCCTGATTTGTTAGGAGCTTGCAGTGCTGTTACCACAGTTCAAGAACATCAAGAGTGGCTCAATGGCAGAGCCTACTCTTTTTGAAGAAGACAATTTGTTTGCAAAGAAGCCGAATCCTCAGGTACCATTTATCAAGTATTCTGTGTAAAGTAGAGAATCTACAGAACAACCTTCTTTCAATTCTCATAGTATCTATTATTGAACTGACCTTTGAAGGAACCTGGAATCTTTGGCTCTCAAGGTGTGCAGATCCTGATCAGAAACTGCAAATTCACCTGTTCAGTTATCGTTTTTGCATCATCCAGATCAAATGATCCACCTTTTGCTGTATACTGGAAACTGCAAAAGTATTTTCTGCATGTGGATAAATCACCATATGCAAGTAAAAACTTGTATAGTCTTCCTTACACTACAATCGATCTTTTGTGTATTTCGTGAGGTAGGCATATTGCTCCTTATGCTGGGAGATAAGCCTCTGGCAGAAGACACTGTCAGGATCACCATGTTGTAAGATGTAATCATAGTACTTGAGGCCCTCATGAAATTGCTCTGCTGTTGCAAATGCCCTCAATAGCACCCCGTATGTTACATAATCTGGGATAAATCCAGCATCCTCCATTTGCACCAATAAATGCTCAGCTTCCTTGTATAACCCAGCTCGCCCATAAGCGTCCATGAGAGCAGTGTAGCTCTGCATGTCTGGTTCTATGCCATAATTTTTCATCTCTTGAAATGTTGATAATGCTTCCTGCATACAGAGAGATCATTTTTGATAAGCTGCAATTGAAGAATGCAACACCTTGATATTACATCAAAGCTCTTTCACTTGTGTAATGCCCATCTTAAGTAGCAGCATCTGAAACTACAACCTGACATAAAGCGCTACCTCACTTGTCTCAAGTTGAAATTTGGTGCTGAGAAATCACCTGATGCATACCATGGTGGCTGTAGCTGTTGATAAGTCCACAAAAGACAGTGGCATCAGGAACACAACCTGCAGCTTGCATCTCTTGCCACAATTCCTGAGCTTCAGCAAAGAGACCCCATCGCCCAAAGGTATTGATCATGGCACTGAAGCTCACTAAGTTAGGAGAGTGGCCAGCACTTTTTAGGTCATCATACAACTGGGCAGCTTCATCAATGCAGCCCGCTTTGCCCAGCGAATCAAGAAGAATGTTGTAGGTCCAAAGATTAGGTGCACATCCTGCCTGCTTCATGTTGTCTAGTACTTGCCGTGCCTTCACAAAGTGGCCACCTTTGCTGTATGCATCAAGCATGGTATTGTATGTCACCTGCAACAAGTTGAGAAACTGACAATAAGAGACACATACAGATGGTACCTGCATGGGTGAAAATGTACAAGAGCCATAGCACATCACATGCCTTAAATATCAAATCAGACTGGTTCTGTAAGTCATTCATCATGTCATGTTTGACAACGTGTAATAGACTTTGCTGAAAATATTTCAACTGTATGAAGTTCAGAGGTCAAGCTAAGTATGTTCTGTTTATTGAGTACCCGATCAGGAGAGCAACCTTTGCTCTGCATTTCAATAAACACACCCTCAGCTTCCTCAAATAGCCCGCCTCTTCCACACATGTCAATCACAGTGTTGTATGTGTACAAATCTGGGAGGCATCCCGCACCCTCCATTTCCCCATATAAACCCATGGCTTGCTCATAGCATCCTTCAATTGAGTATGCTTTCAGCAAAGAGTTGTAAGTCCAGGAAGTAGGGGCACGCCCTAATTCCTTCATCTCTTCAAACAATGCTACTGCTTCCTGCAGTTTTCCTGACTTCCCATAGCAGTTGATCATTGCTGTGTACGTCACAACATTTGGCAAGCAGTTCACAGCTTTCATTTCTGTCAGAATTTGTGTGGCAGCATCCAAGAGTCCATGGCGAACACATGCGTTGACCATACAATTGTATGTAATATCATCTGGTTGGATTCCCTGCTTTTTCATCTCCTCAAAGAGAGCCACCACCTTGTGCAATCGGAATCCATTCTTGGCACATGCATGGATTAGTATATTGTAAGTTACAATATTTGGTTCACAACCATCCTTCTTCATCACTTCAAAAATCTCCCAGGCTTCTTTCAGCAATCCTTGCTTTGTATACCTGCAGATGATCATGTTTTGATTAGGTTACCCAACACAGAAAACCCAAGACACAACCTTGCATCTTGCACCAATGCACATATCAATCACTAAAATGAAATCAGAAGCAACATCTGCATTTTTTCCTGTGAATCTTACAGGTGAAGATGAGTAATTGTGAGATGTCAGAACCCACCCGCTGATCAAAACTGAGTAAGAGTGGACAGTTGGGGTTATCATTGCATCTCTCATCTGATCAAATATCTCTTTGATAAGACCTAGCTTGCCTTCTTGCCCAAGAATGGACATTATTGTGACATAGTTTTGCTCACGCATTTCAAACTTTGATTGGGCTTGCAGAAAGCGAAAGACTTGCAGAGCTTGTCTTCGAGCCCCACGACACTCCATCTGCTTCATCATCTAGAAAACAATCCAATGTAATATCCTTTAGTCAAATTTCACCTTCAATTCAAGTTCCACAGGGATTATTAGTTAAGAGAGTTGGGAACCTGGAAGCGGAAAATTTCAGCAACAGAATAATAGGTGGGTGGGAGTTCAATGTGCAACAGTTGGAAGGGAGATCTGATGCTAAAGGCATGTCCAAACTCCATGTAATCCAACAACCAACACTAGAGGTGTTGAATGAAGTGTGTGGACCATGGACCAACAATACACTCAGTGCAAGTCCAGGCACAGAGTTCAAGCTGACAACTTAGAAACCTCAGAGTAGGTGAGCTCTTTGACACTCCAAATGTGCAAAGGTTCCAAGTTTCCAGCTTGTACAGTCAGGCTGTCTTCTATATTGTCAAGAGCATCAGCAGTGATTTTCAGTCCTTTCTATTCAATTGAACACATTCTCATTCCATAAACCAACTCATGCAATCCTTGAGAAGTTGCAATTGTCATCGTACTCTCTCACATTCACAAACAGAATCATTGATCAACATTGAACATTTGAACTTGCCTGATTCCAAAGAGAGAAATCACCACCGAGTGCAGTTGATGCCCTCTGCAAAGCATCACCCATATTATCACTATGTGCCAAAACATCAATCACCGCCTTGCGCACAATTTCCATGGTCTTATTATTATTGCCTTTGGCTTCACTTCTCCTGTTGTTGGACACTCTTTTGCGTTTGCTCAAGAGACCGAAAGCTTGAGGCTTCAACATATTTGCTGGAGGACTCTCTCTTTCAGAAACCTTATTGGGATTCTTATTAGATTCTGTGACAACCACCTCACTTCTGTGGTTCTCCAAAGTTACTTCTCTTGCAACTTCTGTGTCATAGGGTTTTTGTTGCAACCTGTTATTCTTTGTCCTGACATCACCATCCCTAATCCCATTTCTCGACTGTGTAACTTCTGCTAATATACTTGCTGCCTCACTTCCTGCCTCCCTTGTTGAGCTATCAAGCTCCCTCAATTGCTTTGACAGTGGTGCATGTTCAAAAGGCTTGTAGCCATCACTTGCTTGACCCACTCCATATGTTTCATCTCTATGGTCTTGAGCTTCTGGCAAGTCTCCCATCTGCTGGAATCTGTAAAGCAACAATATAAGGTGTATGCAACCAAGAAGAATTTACACTCCTGATGGACTGGACCTGTAACCAATTTCTGTTAAAGGAGGGGTGTGTGCAGCGTGGCTGGTATGAGTGTGCCTGCCATGACTTTCCCATTCACAACTCTATCTCAATTCGCATTCAAACCTGGGCATCAATTCTTCTCTTAGAGCATTTGCAGCAGTGCTCAGCATATGACCCTGCACTGAAAATCTTGGATGAGGTACAGCAGTCAAATCCAGTGGATTCACTGGAAGACTGTGGTGACACTGGAAAAATGCACAGCTTCCTGGAAAAATACAGTCAATTCATATTTATTCACTGCTCCCTGTTTCTGATTGGCAAGATAGTTAGATTGGTCTGGATGGGTTGCTATTAGGTAGTCGTCTCCCACCTATTTGCAGTCCCAGTTTATGGGTGCGGTTGGAAAAAAGTAAATAACTAAAACTTGGATGTGAGAAATATTTTTGCAGGATCACATACTGAGGACCGCTGGAGATGGTCTTACGGCATGGCACCCAAGCACTCAATCTTTCACAGCAACCTTACAATTGCGAACCACAAGACACAATAATTTCCTGTTTGAAAATCTCGCAACAGAGGTCAATGGATGATAACCTGGAAACTTGAGAGGTTATGAAGCTGCTGCTCCTGTTGCTGCTGATGCTATCAGTGGCACAGTTGCTGTTGTACTTCAACCGCTGAATGTGGTGAGTATTATAGACTTCTGCACTATGATAACCCTTGCAACAATACTTGTGTGCCTCAATCAAATTCCTATAGCCTCCCAGCAACAGCAGCAGCGACCTCCTCTTCCCATCTGCCTGTTGTTCACCTACACCTAACGCGCAACTGGAAGGCGGCTTCACAGCTTGTTGTAGCACCACTCCCCCTCCCCAACCTTGTCCGCGCGGCCAAGCCATCTCTGCCTAATTACTTGTTCTCCCCACACCTCACTTCACCTCAATTCTCTTTCTGATTTTTGTTCTTCCCCATTTTCACCAACACTAGTATTGTTATCAGAAACTGCAGCCCATTCAAGCCACTCAATCTTCAACCCATTCACGATTGCTCCCTCCATCTCTCTCTCTCTCGCGCGCGCACTCGCTCTCTTTTTCCCAGCGCTCTGTCACACACACAGAGAAGCAGCTGCCGTGGATAGACCATCGAATCAGGAATTCGGATGAAAAAGTGATGGATGGAGTAATAAATCGTCTATTTTTATAGAAGTTCTTCCAATGTATGGACTACGTAACGTGTGAATAGTCATGGTGCATGACCAGTGCGGTCGAGCTGGTTACCGGACACAACCATCCCTCTCTTCATCCACGTAGAGAGTGATTATAAAAATTTTCATCAAAGGTTTAGGGAATGATTAAGCCAATGAGAGCCAAATGTGGTACTTTGTGCTAAATAGTAGGTCACTAATAAAATGCAGGAGGTTGAAGGTTATGGGTTGTAACTTGCAACCTCATAGCCAATCGTAGCATCAAGATTCTTGTGAGGGATGGTTGCGTGTAGGGCAAAGCCCTAGGATGAGGGGCTGTAACAAAAAAATGGGGGTGCTCAACTTCTTGCAACACATCATTCAACAAAATGTTATGAGAATTCCTCAACATCAAAATTCTATTATTACTCATATGGAGAACATCATATGACAATCTTGAATGTGATTTCAAGCTCCTCTACATAACTACTCACCTTAATTCCATGGGTTTCCAAGAATCAAAGCTCTCTAACCTCACTTTCTTGAGCTTCAATAGATCATGATCAAGTGTCTCCTTTCACAAAGCCCTTTGACAACCACACACACACAACTCCACCATACAATTTGATTGAATTCTATTGACTGCTACTACACCCAGTCACTCAACAATCCAATCCACTTAGATGACAACAACATTGTACAATGAATATGCCTAAACCCCATTACCAACATTAGAAGCTTGGACAAAGAAAATTGACACTTCTCAATCTTCACATCAAGGTATATCTTTGCTATTGAAATACCAAATTTCCTTCAGAATGCCCATAAGACCACGTTCTCATTCTTTTTTTGTGACTTGAAGAATTGACAAAAACAAACCAACAAACAGACACATACAATAAGTAACATACTTCACAACCGTTCCGAGATCTAGGCCTCAGCAAGGTAAGGTAGACAACTGGTTGTTACCCGGTAAAACGGTAAAAGTTAGTGGTAAAGGGAGAAGGGAATGCAACAGGTAAGGTAGCGGGTAGAGTAAAGGTAAAGCCGAACGGATTACTCGATTACCCGGTAATTACATGTAACTAGGTAAATTATTTATTATGGCCCCGGTGCCTTAATGGAGTCCGTCGTCAGTCCGCACGAAGTCCACCATAAGGCTTGAATCCGCCATAGAGTCCACCTTGCGAGTCGCCACGATCTTCCGCTGTGGCGCTGAGGGAGCTACAAAGTACAATGTCGAGCAACGGTGATCCTGCTGTGAGCATGGTCGTTGGTGAGGACGTTACTGTCGTCGTTGCGTCCGATGACAACAACGACAACATGCAAGCGGCCGTGCATTCTGTCGCCAAGTCAAAGCGGAAGCGCCAAAAACACCAGTTTCCATGGGAGTATGTCAAGGATTGGCAAGACGGCGACTTCGCCGAGCATTGCGGAAAGCGCCAGTGCATGGTGTGTCGCAATTGGTATTCCGGATCGACCAATGCGTCAGGCTGGAAAGCCCACATGAAGAGCGCGCACGGCATCACCGGCAACGACATCGCGTTGTCTGCCTCGTCCGGCAAGCTCATATTCCAGTCGACACTCAGTAGCAAGCCCGTGTTTTCGGAGCCCGTTCTACGTAAGTACGAGAATGCCGTCGTGGACTACGTCGTCGAAGGTGGCGTCACCCTGCGCGCGGCTGGCGGCGTTCGTTTCAAAAAGTTCATTGTCTCGTTGACAAACGGATATGAGCCGCCATCGACTCGAACAATCTTACGACGGATCGCCGAGTTGTACCACATCTTGGAGCCATTGTTGGCGGCATTTTTGTGCAACCTCGACGTCGCCATCTCCCTGACGCTCGACGGTTGGTCGAATCGCAACCTGAAGGGCTTCTACATTGTCACCGCGCATTGGGTCGACGTCATTTCTCTAACCAACAAGAACATTCTCTTGACGATCCTTGATGTCAAGTGCAGGACTGGCGTCAGCAACCGCGTCGGGGCTGCCCTGTTCGAGTACCTGAAGCACCTAGGCCGGGATGTCGTGACGTGCTTGCTCAACGTTGTCAGCGACAATGGGACAGACGCGACGGTTGCTGTCGCGCGGCTCTTCCAGCTGGTCAATACCTTCGTCGGCTACGAGCAGATGCGCAAGGTCAACCACGTCTAGTGTGCTGACCACTCCGTCCAGCTCGCTGTGCTCAAGGTGTTGACGTTCATTAAGGAGCCCACCGAGCAGCTGCGAGATGCGCTGATCAAAATCCGCCGTAGCAAAGTCATGCGGCAGCAGTATCGCATCCAAGTCGCGGTAACCGGGCTTGCCAGCAAGGAGCCGACGCACCAGGACTCGCCCACGCGCTGGAACTCGACTCACGAGATGTGCGCCGACACTTCTGGCAAGCGCATCATTTTGGACTGCATCATGGCCAGTACGCGGTCGACATTGGCCATGGTGCTCTCCCAGACCTGGAATGGCATGCCATTGACGGCGTGTCGACATTCCTTCGCACGCCGCGCCAGGTCATGGAGAGCCTCGCGGCCGATCACAAGCCGACGCTCGACCTGGTGTCGATGTCCGTCTTTCTGCTCTTGAAGCATTGTGACGACAACGAGCAGCAGTTGCAAGAGATCAACGACAAGCTGACGGCGATCGGAATGAAAGCGAAGCTTGAGAAGTACAAGAGCAAGCTGGTGCAAGAACCAGCGATCATTGCGGTGTACTTGAACCCGCAGATCCCCAAGCCGACCGACCCGGCGGAGCTGAAGCTGGTCGTCGATCTCGTTTGCAATTCACTGCAGCGTCGCTACTCAACCGAGATGAGCTCTCACCAGAGCATCGAGCAGGAAGCGGCCGACAACTCACTTTTTGCTGCGATGTTTCAGCTGCAGCACGACGTCGATGGCAATGGCGACGAGGTCGACCAGTATCTCTCGATCGGCGTCGTCCAGTCATCAGGGTTCATCGACGTCTTGTCGTGGTGGTCGGCCCAAAAGGAATTGTTGCCGGGCCACTACCAGATGGCCATGGACTACCACGGAACACCGGCGACGTCGACGCCATCAGAGCGGGTTAATAGCGTTGCCGGTCGTGAATTCACATGCACCCGACAGTCGCTATCATCGTCGGTGTTCATCATGACAATGTGCCTGCGTTCATGGATGAATGCCGGTATCCTCAAAGTGCCGGCGAATCAAGCGCAGGTGACGGCTGCCCTCGGACAGGACGACACCAACAATGTGGAGTCAGTCGTCCAGGAACTTGAGGAGGAACAGGAGGAGTGGGACGAGGAGATCCTTGACGATGGTGTCATTCAGATACTCCACAACCAATTCGCCGACTTGGTCTCTGAATGCCAAGAACTTTGAGAGCTAAAGATGAAAGTACTGAAGAGAGAGGGAAAAGCGATCAAATGTTCAGATTGTTGAAAATAGTTGAGCAGCAAGGTTGTGACTCGGCAATGTTTGTTTGATCCATGTGAACTCTGTACGAGATCAGAGCTCCTCCTCAATTTACA
>Ga0116227_10003589_pt1 | contig 34343 bp, 18 predicted proteins | sample S1TSphgellanicum_FD_89693 | JGI IMG/M metagenome (GOLD analysis project Ga0116227, IMG submission 89693) | Host-associated microbial communities from peat moss isolated from Minnesota, USA - S1T2_Fb - Sphagnum magellanicum MG | ecosystem: Host-associated > Plants > Peat moss > Unclassified...
AAGCGAGCTTGAGACCACCCATCAAAGAATCGAACTGGGGGCGTCATTTCATTTGAAACAAACCTCCATGAATGATTGGTTCAAGGGAAGCCTGATTGTAAGGAAGTGAAAATTGACCGACCTCCATACAACTTGCACTCTAATTCACATTAACGAGCTTGGGCTTGGGATGGATAAGTTTTAGATGTGTTATCCCGATCGTTGTTGAGTCATGTTTAGATTTCGTATTGTATTGTAGCTGGTCTCTCTCTACTCCGTAACACACTCATCGGTTTTGGGCATTTGTTATCTGACACACCTCACCTCTAGATGCGCAATAAGGGGTGTCAAAATATTGTATACCTTTGAGGCGTTCACACAAATTATATATATATATATATATATATATAATTTAATTTTTTTTTAAATGTCGAAAATTTCCAAAAAATATTTTTTCAGAAAATCAAGATTTTTTAAAAAAAAATTCAAGAATTTAGTATTTCAGCAAACATGTGCCAAAAGATGCCAAGGTTCTAAGGTAGTATATACTATATACTTGCCTCATTGCGGCCGAGAATCGATTTCGGAAGTTGATACATGACCACCAACCATTATGAGTCTGCTACATATGGATTTTACATGTTTTTCAGGTGGCCACCGATTCCGTCATTTCCTTTTGACCCGATCAAGTTATTATGACTTGCCGGTGCTACTTCACCACCTAAGTGCCAACCACATGTCTTCGAGGGAACATGCCATAGAGGACACATTTTTTATGTCTTATTTCCTCACTCAGGGGAGGCCCGCCAACTTTTTCAATACTTCAAAATGTGTCCGCCTCAACGTAACATGAACTTGATTCAGGGGTTTGCCTAGGTCGGAAAACTAAAGTCCTTGTCTGGTGCCGGCCTTGTGCCCACCGGCCCAGGCTTGAAGTGCCTCCCATTGAAGCAAAGTGGGCTACAAGATTGTAACCGGTTGGCTTGGCTTTTCCAACCGGTTTGCTAGGGGAAGTCCTTCGGGAGTGAGACATATGAACTTTTTTTACTCTTTAGTAGTGTTTGGAACAAGGGTTGGTTGGTATAAGGAAAGAGAAGATGATTCAAGAGTTGCTTTTGTCCCTCAACCAAAGCCAAAATCAAAGTGCATCACTTCAATCAATGTAAGAAAATCCTCGGCTTTCATTTCAATGCAATGTGCTTGGAAGGCTTCAAGGGATGATACTTCTCAAAAAGGTTTCAAGGGATGCTTTCGTATCACAAAAAAGCAAAGCATTTTTGGATCATAATTTGGACTCTACACAGCCTCGGGATGGATATGCTCCCTCATGTTCATTGTTGAGTTATGCAAAGGCGCAATGGATGGATGGATGGATGGATGAATTATGTGACCCCCCCTCCCTCAATGAGCACCGACCTTTGCACCATCCATTGGAAAGTAGTTAGTTGTGGATGAAACCTTGGCAACCTATAAAGAAATCCTCTTATTTCTACCTCACACAACCTACTTACCTACCTATGTAAATACATGTGAATGATTCGTAACTAGATAATTAACCACTGTGGTTTAGGATTTAGGGTTTAGGGTTCCAGGGTTTAGGGTTTATGAATGCAATGAAAAAGTGTTTATTATCCACACACCACCATTCACATTACATTGTGCACTCGTTGGTGGGTTTAGGGTTCACCACTGTGGTTAGTTCATTGTGGCAATGGATATGCCTTCTTCTTCTCGTGTTCAAGGTTGAGGTATGCAAGATGCAATAGTCCCATTTGTCAATTCACATAGTATCATGTGCATTGAAGAAACACGTGCAAGAGTGGACAAAAAAATGATTTTAAAAAAAAAAAGTTCATTATGAGAATCCATATCTAATACATTTGTTCAATAAATTGGTTTTTAAATAAAAGCCTTTAAATGATATGTTAAAATTAACATCTCTTTTCACATCCAAGTTAAATTGATCTCACTCTCAACCTTTTAAAACATTTTCACTAAATTTTGGTTTTTAAAAACATCAATTTAAGTATCCAAATGGACTTTGCAAATCTTTGCCCATTCTAATGGAATAGTTTCACAAATACAAAATTTTGTAACTTTATTTTTTGAACTTTAGTGTTATTACCAATGTCGATTAGTTAGTGAAAAAAGATCAAGTTATAAATAAGGTTATCAATGGTTATTGATAATTTATTAGCTAGTTTTTGATTTTTTGATAATTGATTAATAACCTACCTGGCCATGTATAATTAAAAAAAACCTTAACTAACAATTATTGAAATTTCAAAATATGATAACCTACCTAAATGTTGAAAATTCTCATCTAGATAAGTTATTAATATTTAAACCCTAAAAATAATAACCTACGTAAATGTTTCATCCATGTAGGTTATCAGGTAGATTAAACTTTAAACCTTTTCATTGTAAATTGCAACACCTTTTCTTAGTTTACCCAAAAAAAGAACCCCCCAAAATGAAAAAATCTTGAAACCTACCTTAACTTGCCAATGTCAACCTAGTTATCAAAAAAATAATTTGATAATTGACTCTTATGCATAACATGTGGTTATAAATTTAAAACTATTACTTATGCACCATGATGTGCATGACTTGCTTCAATTGTAAAATTGTTCTTTTATTGAGTATTAATTGTTTTGGTGTAATCATTTCAAAGTTGGAAATACTTGAATTTAAAGTTTCATTTCCTTGAGTCCTATTATTTTAATATTTTTCATATTATATTTGAGTTTTATGAAATAATACTTGTGCAACTTAAAGAAAACTATCACCATAAGATCCATAACAATCTGCTACAATGTGTTTTTACCAATATCACCTTAAGAAGAATGAATGAGATGGAGGAATGTTGAGCTTTAAAAACATCCTCCACCACACCCTATAAAAGGCATGTGAATGGTATTGTGGCAAGCTTAATCATGGATTCCATGAAAACCAAAACCTTACCTCATTACCATCATTTCTTGGTAAATCACACAATTGGTACCACAAAATAATTTCTATCCCTCACATTGTAGCACATGATGTTGGGTTTAACATTCCTATTATGGGCAAGCAATCATGTGTATGGGAAGACCCACCATATTCATGCATGATCCTTGTTGTTCTTCTTGTCACCATGGCAACACAAGATGCAAAAGTTAGAAGAATGAAGAAGGGGAAGATTTTTGTGGTAGAGGAAAATAAATAGCTTTGTAGGAACATGTTTCGTGTATCCAAAGATCCAATTATTGGAAATAAGTGAAAAAATAAAACTTTTTAGGAGCACATAGCTTTGCATTACAACAACGATTTTGGCTTGCTAATTTTGGAAAGTGCCTAATTAAGAGCTAGGGAAACAAAATGTGACTCAATAAAACATGGTCTCCAATTTTTGCATTGAATGAAAATGGTGTTTGTAGTGAGGATGTTATTTGAAAAGCTTTGGAATTATACAAGGCCATTGAGCACCCTAAGAATGCATACTTCATGTTCATTCATTGTTGGTTGTTCTTCAAAGATAGGTGTATTTCAGTGGGCACAAACAAAATCAAAGTTAGAAAATTTCATGCCCATGAAGAGGCTTAGACCTTTATTTACAATAAATGTCCGCATAAAAAAAGTTAGAAAATTATGTGCCCATGATGAGGTAGGCTAAACCTTTACTTGCAATAAATGTAATCAATGCTAGTGAATTTTTTTTTTAAAAATGAAAAATTACTAAAGGTGTAATTGTGGCTCCAAGCTTGAAGTGTTTTTAATATAGTTGTGTATGAAAAGAAGACCAAAAAGCCACAAAAATGAAAAAAACATGCAATTAAACAAACAAAAATCACTCTCGACATGACAAATATCATATTGAAAAATGTATCCATTTTGGATGAAGGAAGTGCATTAACACTTTTTACAATTTATGATGATCAAGGGCCAAACACAAATGTGCATGATATTTGCAATTTTGATACCAAGAAAAACTAATGAAACTGAAACATTGCCTTTAGCCTTAACCTTTATTATGATTATCACACCCATCTATGCATCAACCCTTTTTGTAAACATGCCAATCCCGTTTATAAATGTGTTGACCCTTTTTGCATCGGTGTCGATTTCATCAAATTCATTGCTAAATGAAACAATAGAGGAATAAGGTGCTAGTGATTTTTTTGGTGAGCTTGAATTATGTGCATTTTCTCTCTCTTATACAAGCATTAAAAAATATATAAAATGATTAGCACAAAATGTGTTATCTTCACAAAAAAGAACAATGGGTTGTGAGTTTTTTTTATTTGTTTGTGAGCTTTTGCAATGGCCAAAACCTATGGTGCTTGTGATTTTTTGTGAGAATTAGCCATGGCTAGAAGAAGAACAAAAGAAAAGTCTATAGGTGATGATCCATGAGAGTCAATTATGGCCATAATCAAAGCATGCTTGTGAGCTTTCATTAGCTTTGGTGATGGCTATAAGAAAAGAAAAAAAGATTGCATGTGTTTTTGTTGTGAACTTTGGCTATGGCTAGAATAAAAGGATGCTTGTGAGTTTTATAAGCTTTGATGATGGCTAGAAGAAGAGAAGAGGAGGTTGCAAGTGATTTTTCACAACCTTCAACCATAACAAAGTATGTGTGAAGGCTAGAAGAAGAGAAGAGGAGGTTGCAAGTGATTTTTCACAACCTTCAATCATAGCAAAGAATGTGTGAAGGCTAGAAAAAAAGAAGAGGAGATTGCAAGTGATTTTTCATGACCTTCAACCATGGCAAAGAATGTGTGAAATAAACGACAATTATAATTCATGTAGTTAGAAGGTTTATTGTTTCGTGATTGTTAGTGATGAGTTTACTCAAAGGGCTTTGGATACTAACATTTATATGGATGTTTGCATAGTAATGAGTGGAGATGCCCTTAGTTGAGGTGCCTACCGTATAACAAGAAAAAAATTACAATTTAACATTATACTAAATAATGAAGTTATTGTGCTTGAGAACTTCATTCAATTTTTTGGCATGGCAAGCACACAACTTTTCGAATTTTTGAAATTTTCAAAAAAACAATTAATTAGTGCCTAACCAGCCAAGGTACTCCATACAGATAATTGTTTCTAGAGTCCTCCCCTCTCAAAAGCTACATGGGGTTAACCCTAACTTGGATAAGGTATATTGAATCAGGACCAAAAATTGGGCTCATGGTAATGACTAATTCAGAGCATAGTACCAAAGAAAATCCAGAAATTGTACTTGAAGAAACAAATTAAGAAGTTCTAAAAGCCAAGTTAGCTTTGTGCTCAACTTCCCAAATCCCTTGGAGAATGAAACCCACATGCCAACTTTCTCCTTGTGTTGTGTAAAGCATGCCAAGAGGCATGAATTTGGAGGGCATCTAAAATTCTTGAAAATCCCACCTACACAAGAACCTACTCCTTATTATGCATGCTCCTTAAGAGTTGGACGGATCTTATACCTACTTCTACTTGTAGGTATGAAACCCATCCCCTTCCTATCTATGCCTTGTGATATGTGTATATGTCTAGGTTTACAATAACCCTTTGCCTCGTCTTTTACTATGGGTAAATCCATGGGTGAAGGACATTCTGAAAATGCAAGGCCATACTTGATTATACCCCATCATCTTAGGTCACTTCTTTTGACAATGCCCTTAGCTTGTGGTTTTACCCTACATTAAATACTATACGGCAATATAAAATGAAACCCATCGGCCAACTTTGCAAGCACTAAACATCATATAAGCAAATGAAATCGAGAGACCAACTTTGCATAGTGAAGTTGTTTGTTACTTAAGAGGTGCTTCTTAGATGGCAACTGATAAATGCAATGAAATTGTTATGGATTTTCCCCTATGCAATGCAAACACAAGCAGACATCATCTTATCAGCAATGACCTAACTAAATATCTATGAAGGAAAGGTAGTTTGTTTTGTTTTGTAGTTATGAGATCCACCGAGCCTGGATGCTTTCTGATCATGTTCTTGGTGTCTTTGGAAAGCTCTCGAAGAGGAGGGGTGCATGGGCTTGGTTCCATCATGACGGTTGGACTTGCAGTGCAAAAGGTATTGAATATTGAATGATTTTGTCACTGAAAATTAAATTAAATTAAATTAAATTAAATTGTAGCTTAAACTTTTGGAGGAATTAGAATGTGCCGTCTTTGGTGTTGTTGGAAAGATCTTGATAAGAGGATTTAATGGAATTTAGTTGGTAAGATTTGGATTCAGAATATGGGAGATATTGATCTTTAAGTGATTTTTTTGCAGCTGAAAATTCAAATAAATTCCCAAAAACCAGATTTTGGAAGGAAAAATCAGTTGAGGATGTGGTAACACTTGGGCCAACGGCACAGGCCACACTAGTGGTTATGGAACCGACAATAGTAACAAATTGTCATGAAATTCACCCTATTGCAAAGACAAGCTTAGACCCCATCTTATGTTCTTTTCAGAATTTGGTGTTCCCAAATGTATTCCATAGTGTTCCTTCATGTTCCCACCGAGTGCTTGTTGATTATTAATTATGTTCTCAATTAGTTCCCCAAGTTCCCAATAGGTTCAACCCAATAGTAGCACAATATGTTATTCACAATATGTTTTGCCCAAAGTCTTTCGACTTGTAACCTATATAGGTAGCCCTAAAAGAGAAGACAATAATCTAGTGTTATTTTGGCTAAATTTTGTGATGTAACCACATCAGGGATGATCCACAAGAGAAATTAGCCAAATTTGGCTATAGGTCAGAGAGGAAAATATAAAATTTTAAGAATCCTACTATATTTTGGCAACATGCTAGAGAGCCTATCTTCTGTACAACACTGACATAGAAGGGAACCCATAAATCTCAACAACGTGCAAACCATTTGAGTTGAATAACAATATTGTCTTATTCGCAAAGATGAAGCAAATGGAACAATTGATTGGTTATGAAAAATACTTCACAAACATGAAAGGCAATGCTCGTGTAGGCTCTTCCTTGTCGGATAGAAGTCTAAAATCCCCATTTAAAAATACATATTGTAGTAGTACCTTTACCATTCCAACAATAAATTAAATTATTTTCAATATATATATATATATATAATTTTTTAATATATATTTTTTTCCCCTCAGAAAATCAGCTAGTTTCAATGCCAAAAGGTTTAGAAATTGTTTAGATTTTTATTTTATTTTTTGACTGCCTCCTGCCCTAAAGCTTGGTGGTGCGCCGGTGTATCTTCTTAGTGCAAAATTACTTGGCATTTTTTTTTTCTCACCTGAACTGTGTAGGAATTTTCAGAATTTTTTAAAATTGTAGTGTCAAAGTGAAAAATGGAAAAAATAAAAAATTGTCACAAAATGGTAGAGGTACTACTACGGTATTAAATTTTTTTGGTTAAAAACCCATTTTATTTCACACGAATTTGTTGCTCAAGGGGAAATGAAGGGTGCAAAAATTAACCATGGGTGACTTAACATAACCGTGGTGGAGGAGAAGGATTGCACATATCATGACTTTGAAGTTTGTGCGACGGGTTGTTTCTCTCGGCACTATTGATCACCTTTCAGGGTGTCATGAATGGAGGCTCTCTTGTTTGACTCCCGAAGTCTCGTTGGAGGCTTGAATTAGAACGTGGTGCATTGCATGTGGTATTATTTTTCAATCCGTGTGTGTTTGGTGTGCATCGTCTTTTGAAAAATTGGACCCTTGAATGCACATGTTTGTTTGAGTATTTTGGAAATGACATAATAAGAAGAAGAAGAAGAAGAAACGGCCACTTGTAAGGCCCCTAGTTAACCCCAAATAAGAAAAGCTTGAAGGGCTAAATTTAGGGCCACTTTGGACACTAGGTAGAGCAAGAACACCCATGAAATTTCTCAAATGGGGCCATTTTTGTGCATGGAACATTATTTAAGGCCCTTTTTTTTTGGGTGTAATTTAGACTTGGACTAGGAAAGACCCAAAAGGCCAGAAATTATTATTTTTCATTGTGGGCTCAATTGTGACAACTTGAAATGGTTGGAAGTGGAGCATTTGGTGGCTATTGGTTTTTGGATATTTGGCTATTGGCTATTGACATTTGGGTTCTATTTGGCTTTTCTATTGGCCAAAGACATGCAAGGGTCCACGTTGCTTCAAATTGGACCCCACTTCTGATTGATTTTTGGACCTTGGTCTGGTATTTTTTTAAAAATTAGCCATTAAAAAATTATGCCTAATTTTTGCCACACCCGGGAATATGAATATGGCAAGTTCAAAACCGAAGTACGAGTTTGCTTATAATTATTGAACACTAGAAATTTCCCTTCATATAGGTGGGCGGGGCTCCCGCCCGTCGTATAAGCAAGCCTCATGTGGGGGCGTTTCATGGCATTTCAGGGCCGCCGTCACAGTTCTATTTCTTTTTTGGGGGCAAAATTTCAAAATGCAGCAGCCGAGGAAAAAAAAAAAAAAAAAAAGTCTATGGCAAGAGGGTAAAAAAGAATTTTTTGGAAAAAAATCCTCAATATCAGGTAGCCATATTTCTAGGGTTTAGGGTTTAGGGTTTAGCCTAAACCAGTGTTGTACTGGTATATGGGGAACAACCTAGGTATATGGTACTGGTATGTATACTGATCCAATACCCAGTACCAGGCGGGTATGAAAGTACTCAAGACCAATATCCGGCTGATATGTGAAAAGGGTCATACCAGTGCAACACTGGAAAAAGCTTTTTTCCTCGCCATATTTTAAATACTAGATTCTTGGAGATTGCCATAACATAGACGGTTTTTAGAAAAATTATACTGTCCTGTCTGAATTGTAGCCAAATTTGGCTATTTCCTCTTGTGGATGATTGCCCATTGTGGCCACATGACAAAATTTGGGGGGAAAAAAAACCATTTGTGCTGCCCAAGGTTAGTATGATATAATAATCTCATAATTCGTGGAAAAACATTTAGCACTATGTTTTTATTTTTGAATGGATTTTTAACACTGTGATTTCACTTCATAATTTGATTTAAGTGAATATTTTTAAAATTAGAAAATTCGCAACATCAATCTCCAATTTTTCGCTTGATTAGGTAACCATCAAAGTTGGAATTTTTTTTTAAAATAAAATAAAATCTACCCACTTAAACCACCCCGCACCTAACCCAAATAAATAAATAAATCCCTTTGGCCCCCTCCAAACTACCCCAAAAAACGAAAAAGAAAAGAAAAAAAATGACCCAGAAATAAGCAATTTCCAAAAGCATCTAACGGGCAGCTTTTTAAAAAAAAGGATGGACAAGCCCTAGGTCTCCAACCTAAAGAGGCTCGGAAATCTGGTTCGGAAGAAGGAGGTTCGGCCGCCGCCGGCGACGGGTGTACGAGGTTCGGGGACAGCGCCGCCGGCCCCGTCAGTTCGTCGGCCCGGTCCCGGGGGCGGGCCCTTCTCCGGCGTTCTTCGCGGAGAGCGAGGGAGCTGCTATATGAGGCAGCTGCTGCTCCTCCTTGAGCTTTTGTCGCGTCGATTTTCCCGTGGTTTTGTCCAAGAGAAATCACTCGTGTATTTAAGCTCCGAGTTTCTCTTTCCCCATCTCGGGTTTTCATTGTTTTTGCTCTACTTTCCAGCGAAGAAGAAGAAGAAGAAGTTTTCCAAGATTTCAACTTCTTTTTCTTGTTGTTTTTGTGGTTCTCCAGGCGTAGAGATTAGCGATTCCGTTTCCGAGAGCTTTGTTTCTGAAATCTTATTCGGGTTGTGGTTTTCTGAATTGGTGCTAGCTAGTCCACAGCTGCAGTCCTCACAGCAGCCAGTTCGCTGAAATTATATAGAGACGAGCTTTGTGCGTGTTTTTTTTCCTGAGCCGACGAGATTTGTGAAGTACTGCAGGACCTAGCAAGTACTGAGCTTGTGAATTGCAAGATTCTTCTTGTGGTTGTGATCGGAAAGAAGCAGTTTTCTGAGTCAGAGTTCGCTGCTAAGGTCAGGTCTCTTGAGAACTTCCGCAGTACTTTCGGGGCGAACTTTGAATGAGCTTTTGGTTGTTTCCTTTGCCTCTAGCTGCTGGAGGGAAGCGGATGATCGAAAGATCTTGATCTTTTTCACCCGAGAAGTTTGGCAATTCATCCTCGGAAACACATATCTTATTGTAGCTACAATACAACAAGCTGTGGCCGCAGGCGTGACAATATTCCCGAAACCGCTTCTGGGGGGAGACGGAGTCTATGAGGATTCAAGCGGAAATGAGCTCCATGAATATTGTGGGATTTCATGCAGGACGATGCAGCAGCAGCGTCGACGTTGTGATGCCGGTCCCGACGGTGTGAGCGTTGCGGTGGTCCTACAAGCCGAGTTCTAGATTAACCCGGTGAGTGCAGCGGGTAGCTTTAGATCCATGAACTCGACTGCTCCATGCAGCTTTGTTCTCAGAATGAAGCTTGAATATTTATGCTCGGATTGAGAATCTTCGCCGGATGATTGCTCTGATGCAGCTAGCTAGTTGCGGTGGAGACAATCACTGCTGTTCTTTGTAATCTAGTCACTAGTATATATCTACTGCATTGGTTCACGACACGAAGCTGCTTCTTGCACTGCAACTAGAGATGCTCGTAACAATAATTCAACTAGGATTCATGCAGAAAATTATCCGGCTGCCGGAGCTTAATAATTGTAGTTACTAAGATTCTTGCGAGGGAAAAAAAAAATCCTAGTGTCTTGAAAGTAGCTGCTGTACTGCATGCAGCACGTGATCATCATGCATGAGCTGCAGGTCATGGCCGACGTTATGTGTACTCGATCATGAAACAAAACAATAATCTGCTGCAGGTTGCAGGAGCTGTAGTAGTAGTAGTAGCAGTTCTCGTACTAGACTTGCAGAGGAGGAAAGCTAATCATCATCGCTCATGAATGTTCCAGCAGCAAGAAAATCCTAATTACTACAAACAGAAACAGAGGAGGAGGAGGAGAAGCTCAAGCTGAAAAACAAGAAGAAGAAGCAGAAGGGGCAAGAGGAGGAGAACTTGGGACCAGGAACAACTAGAGCTGCTGCTGCTGCTGCTGTTGCAGGCAATCTAGATCTGCTGCAATTAGTGCAAAGCTGCAAGCATGAAGATGAGTGCTGCTGCACAACAACAACAACAACAAATACAGCAACGGACGCGGATCGGGAATTACGAAATAGGAAAGACATTGGGGGAGGGGACATTTGCTAAGGTGAAGTATGGCAGACATGTGGACACTGGTGCAAGCTTTGCCATCAAGATCATCGACAAAGACAAAATCCTCAAACACAAGATGGTTCAACAGGTACAAAATATCTTAGCTCTTCCTCAGGTTCTTCATGAACTACTTCATCAACATCTTGTTGTTTTCTTCTTGTTCTTCCTTCTTTGTCCTTCGTGAAGGAACAAAAAACAAAGACATTCTTGCAAGAAATGAGATTTTCATGAAGATCTTGCAAACAACTCAGTTGGGTGCAACTAGTTGAGAATCTTGATGAAGAACTTCGTCTTCTTCTTCATCATCAAGAAATTATAATAATTTTCTTGCAAAACATGATTTTTCATGAAGAGAATCAGATTGCACAAAATTTTTACACTTTCAGAGTGCAAACTTGTTCTTTCCAATGTCAAAGTCTTCTTCTTCTTCTTGTTTGTCTTCTAAATTTTCTTGCAACAAATGAAATTTTCATGAAGAATTGATTGGAACTTCATGAATTTTCATGGGATTCAACTTGGGTTGCAAGAGATTGCAATTCCTCCATGAAGTAAATTTAATGTTGCATCCCAAAGTTTGTTAACTTACCCACTTAGTGGCTTGAAAATCATGAAACTCCAAGTTTTAGCAGCAAAAATTTCATTCTTCTAAACAAGTTTTCCACAATAATATTCTTAAATTGAAAAACAATTTTCAGCAAAATGCTTCTGAATTTTTTGCCCCCACACTATTCTGGTTGCAAATTTCACAGTTCCCATAGTGCAAATTGTTTGTATCTGCACAGATTTTGTACTAGGTGGTTTGTATAATAATAATTCTGTTAAGATTACAAGTATTTTTGCTGTCCGGGATTTGATTGTTTTTCTCTTTGTTGATTTTATTACTTGCAGATCAAGCGAGAAATCTCCACCATGAAGCTCGTGAAGCATCCTAACATTGTGCAGATCTTTGAGGTAAGCCAGTGCCCATTTCAATGAAAATTGGTCTCTTGAAAAAGAGGATATGAATCATCATGGGTAGATTAGAAGAAAATTGTACTTCTTTTCAAATTTTTTGCATTTCATAGGGGTTTGTTTTACCAAAACAATTGTGGGGGTTTTTTTTTTTTCTTTCCCTGGCAATGTTTGTCTTTATGTATTTGCATTTGATGGAATTTTTGTCTTTGTGGTTTATGGAATTGAATTTGACAATGGTCACCAATCATCAACACATGTGCAAATTTGCAGGTATTAGCAAGCAAGACAAAGATTTATTTAGTGTTGGAGTATGTCACTGGTGGTGAGCTTTTCAACAAAATTGTAAGACTCACCAAGAACCCCCCTCACAAGAATGTCATGTTCTTTTGTTTTAAGAAAAGACAGACTATTTCACAAACAAAAATGTGTACATAGAATTCACTCTTTTTACATTTGAGAACTCCTACTAGGCTGCTGGTGGTCTGAAGTTTTCTTAATTTTTTTCTTTTGTGGGCTGGGTGGATCCTTTCAGCTAAACCAAGGCCGATTGAGAGAGGATCAGTCTCGGAAGTATTTCCAGCAGCTCATTGATGCAGTCGACTACTGCCATAGTCGGGGAGTGTATCACAGAGATCTCAAGGTGGGTATTAATCATTTATCATAATTTTCTTTTGTTGCATTTGGTATCAAGCAGCCATTTTTTTTGGAAAAATTTTCACCACTTGACAATTAAGAAAAATTCAGCGCTACTCATGCAAAGGAGTTTTGTGAAAAAGAAAAATAATTCATATCATATTTGGAATTGCTTTTTAAAGTCTTGTGGAGGAATTCACAGGTGTGCTAACTGTGAAGCAGAACTCAAAACTGGAAAACTGGTTTTTGGTTGATAGTTCTCCATACTATGCTTGTTAATAGTGTTGCTTGGTTTTTTTTTTGATGGGGTTTGGATAGCCTGAGAATCTGCTCTTGGATGCTGCTGGAAATCTCAAGATATCCGACTTTGGTCTGAGTGCATTACCCCAGCAATTTAGAGTATGGCTCTCTCTTTCTCCCATGGATTCATTAGCATCTCTGCAACGAGTGAAAGTTTATTACCACAAATTTCCTTTTTTGAAGTTTTTTGTGTATAAATCCTGTTTATGAAGACCACCCATGAGTTTAATTCTTCCTGTTTTGAAGGCTTGTGAATTAACAAGTGTAGAGCCTTTTCTATGAGGGCAACCCATGAAATTATAGAGTATGCAAACCCACCTTTCAATACCCTCCTCATGTGGAACTGCCCAAAAATTCTAACTGTAACTGAAGGATGTTGGGAAGAAGCGATCCTAAAAATTCGGTGGATGGTGATTCATTTTATTTTTGTTATTTGATTCTTTATGCAGTCGGATGGCCTACTCCATACAACATGTGGAACTCCGAATTATGTTGCACCAGAGGTTGATATTCTTGACCCTATTATTTTACCTTCATTTGTTCCATGGCTTTTTCTTTTTTTGGTTTCTTACAAAAAAGAATTATGTCGGTTTTTCAGTCTTTATTCTGCTGTGCTTTCTTGATCAAAAGTGACATGGAGTTCTGGCCACAACCTTTTCTAAAGCCCCTTTACTATAACATGAGACACTGAATATAGTCTATTAATTAGTTTTGAGGGTACATCTGAAAGTTCAATTTTTAATTATTATTGCAATGAGCCACTTTGATTGACCCATCACCAACAACAAAAAAATTGTAATGCTGAACACTTCCTTAAATAGAAGTTTGCATCATATCATTGGCTAAGTAGAATTTCTCTACTTAACTTTTGTTCTCTCATTTTCTTTTTCAATTAATATTTGATTTTGGGTGCGTCGAACTTAGAGGAGCTTCAATCATCATGCACTGTATTTAAATTCAGAATATTGAATATCAAGAGAATCACATGTTGTGACCAGCAAAAGAAGTGCGACATTAGAACTTGTGGTTGGCAAAAGAAGTGTCTACACATGTGGCAAGCAAAAGCAATGTCGCACTACAAGCTTTTGGGGAAATTGATTTCAATGTTATATAATACGCAGTTTAATCCTTTTAACTTACTGTAGATTAGTTGCTGATGCAATTCTTATGCCACCACAGGTGATAGATGATAAAGGTTATGATGGCGCAAAAGCCGACTTGTGGTCATGTGGCGTCATCCTGTTTGTGCTGATGGCTGGCTATTTGCCTTTTGACGAACCCAGTCTCATGACCTTATACAAGAAGGTATGTTTCATTTCAAGAAGAGTAAAAGGTATTTTTTTCCATAAATTCTTGTTTTGGACTTGTTGGGGTAAAATCCATGTTGTGTTGATCAGGAGCTAAATGCTAGAGATCAAGGCGACCAGTTGATTGGCTCTTTTGGGTCTATTTGAAAATCTCTAACTCTGAGACCGAGTGAATAAGGAAACTCTTAAGGGGGTGAAGAAGAAGCTCCACACACGATTTGCATGTTGTGTTGCAGAGATTGATAGTTTCCCCTTCCAACTCATACCTGAGAATCTGGTGCAGATACACAAAGCTGAATTCACTTGCCCACCCTGGTTTTCACCAGCTGCCCGGAGATTTATCATGCAGATACTGGATCCTAACCCCAAAACTGTAAGTGTTGGATGTTGTTCAAATCCAATGTTTTTCAGTAATATTTCTGTGTGTTCTCTACAAAATGTGCAAAAAAACTTCAATGTGCCTAAACTAACTTGATTTATCATGGTGTCATGGGCAGCGGATAACCGCAGAACAAATATACAAGACAGATTGGTTCAAGAAAGGCTACACACCAGCCAAATTTGAACAGAAGGATGATATCAGTCTTGATGATGTTGAGTCCGTTTTCAGCAAATCGACAATACAAGCATCTCCAGCAGTAGCGGTATAATGCCTTGTACACACAGTATTTTGGATGAAGTACAACAACCTAACATGAAATTGAGTGAAAATAAGAATAAAAATAAAAACAGATTAAATCAAGTCTTGTTTTTTGGGCACTAAATTCTTGAAACACAGAATTCTTTTCATCCTTTGGAGTTTCAGTAGAAGTGGTCTGTGGTGAAGAGACTTACGGTTTTCATGTTATTGTCTTACAATTAAACAGGAGCACATGGCAATGGAGAAGAATGAGAAGAAGCCTACTATCATGAATGCATTTCAGCTCATCAGTCTCTCTAATGTGCTGAACCTCTCTGGCTTGTTTGACACACCCGAGGTAAAATTGATCAGACTTGTAAGCTTGCGTTCATTGAAAGCAACAAAAAAATTTCTTTTAAGATTTTGTTCTCTTTGTGTAACAGATACTTCTTAACTTGATAATTTACGCACCCAGATGAAACTCTTCATTGAAGGCTAAAACACTAAAGAAGCGAGAGGAAAAAAATCTGAACAAAAATGAAAATCAGAATCGATGAGGGAAGATTGAGCTCTAATTCTTGTGTGCGTGTACATGGTGACATTGCAGGATCCGAGAAAAGGTGATACAAGGTTCACAAGCACAAAACCTGCGAATGAAATCATTGCAAGTATTGAAGAGGTTGCCAAGCCACTTGGGTTTGATGTCCAAACAAGGGATTTCAAGATGAAAATGAGAGGAGATAAACATGGCCGAAAGGGGCATCTTTCAGTGGCTACCCAGGTGGGTAAACTACAGCCTTGCTTCATGACCCTCACCTGGAAAACAATGTCTGGTATGTCGGTTAAATAGTGTGATGGCTACAGTTCAAAGTGTAAGTAAGAATTTTTTCAAGAATCCTAATATATTTTTGCAACATGTTGGAACCTGTTGTTGAAATATGATGATTTCAGAAAAACAATTCCTTGAAAACGGGGCAACTTTGGCACTTTTTTTTTCATGAGAAATCCTTTGTATGAGCCGCAATGGATTTTTTGCATTGTGAAGTGGTGAAAATTTGCCCCAAAAAAACAACACTGCTGCCATTAGTCTATGTTAATCAATCTCTGAGTTGAGAGTTTTGTCCCAAAGTGCACAAATGTTTTGGTTCTAAGACTATGACATGGGATTGCAGGTGTTTGAGGTTGCGCCCTCTCTTTTCATGGTTGAATTAAGCAAAGCACATGGAGACACTCTGGAGTACCATAGTGTGAGTTCTCTTTGTACTTAGGTGAACGTAATAGTCCAAAATTATGATACCTGTTTTGGACTGTTGTTTTTATGCTTGAATGCAGCACTCTTAGATCAAAAGACTTTATTATTACTAAGTGGGTTTCAGGTGCAAGAAAAAAGTTGTGTCATTGAAATGAGTGAACTTTTGTCACAAATTCATGTCTTCTAATGGTTGTTGTATTGTCATCTGCACTGTGACCATATTTTTCATGTCAATTTTTCATGAGCAAAACATTGCTGTATAAAAACTCTACTCTGGTGTGTCAACTCGGTTGAACTGGTGGTGTATGCTTTCAGTTGCTTTTCATTTATGTGAAGTTTCAAAGGGGTTTTTTCTCATAGCATTGATCGTGGGTTTTGGTAATGTTTGCATGTTTGCAGTTCTACAAGGATTTATCCAAGGGCTTGAAAGATGTGGTGTGGAAATCAGAACTGGGGACACAGTAAATGGGACACCGACACACACTCCGCAGCAAAAATTTTGGACAAATTGATACAGAAAAACAGTTGTGCTTCATTTTGAGAAAGCACATAAACAATATTGAAACCTGTTAAGATGGGTGAAAAGAAAGCCCCAGTGCTGCTCTACTGTAATTGAGTCACCAATGAAGGATACAAAATGGGTAGACTTCCAGATCATGAGACCTGATGAAGAGACTCTGGTCCTGTTTGGTAAATAGATTTTGTAGCTGAGATAGATAAGAAAAGGTTTTCAGAAAACTCGTGAGCATTCCTCAAAATGTAATTAACCTATTGAAGATTCCTCAAAATGTGGAACCAAATGAAAAGTACATTGTGTAGTGTTTCTGCCCATCCTTATGTAAGACCCTCAGATGGGGGCATTACCAGAATAAGAAGGCACCCACCCAAGGGAGCAGCAGAGGGCATCACCAAATTCTTGTAACACACCCATCTGAACACCATGTCATTTCATATCCATCACACAAAGAAAAATCAGTTGGCCTTTACAAAAATGTAAGAGCCCACCCAAAAACATAAGATGCCCTCCAGTGTGAGAGGAGGGAAGATTATGGATTTAAAGCGCCCTCCAACTACATTGGGAAATCTCAAACAGGTGCAAACCAGCAACAGTTCAAAAAGAAATATTTCATGAGGTTTCTAAAAAATAATACCTTGTGAACATTCCTCAAAATGCAGAACTGCACAAAAACTAGCAATAGCTAAAATAGGAAATGTTTCACAAGTTTCCCAGAAAATGCACTCAGAACTCACAGTAACATCTGGTGCACATTCCTCAAAATGAGGGACCGAACAAGTACTATATCATTTTATAGTCTCTACTCTCTGCGTACATGCATATTATAACAAAACTGATGTCACTCTTGGGACAATGTGCATAGTCAGAAGAAAGTATTTGAGTGTGCTCACTATCAGGTTCTGTTCATGTCAAAACGGCGCAAGTTCTGGGTTGATTTCTTTGCGAGTTTTCTGGATGATTGTTTCACTGCAAGATTGCACAAAACAAGAACCTTGTTACCTTCTGGTCCCAGCAAATGATAGATGATGAAACAGCCACATCACATAGTAAAGACATAGGAGTAGATCATGACAGAAAAAAGCAGAGCCTGAATTGCATCTTGAATAAATCTATTCAGTCCCTTGGAAAGTTGTGCACTTTGCCCAATTCCAGATGGCCTTATCCTGCATGGAAAATTGAGGTTTTTTAACCAAGCTCCTTCATTTGCAAGGTTTCCAAATCTTAACATCAACTTGATGTAGATTACTTAAAAGAGTAATTCCAGAACCTTTCAGATGAATTCAGAATGCATCTCAACAAATTCTTTGAGAAGTGGAATACATGAGAGAGCTCGTGGTCAACTGCAGCACAAAACACAGTACTGAAATCAGCATCAACCCAAAGCATGTGCACTTTCACATAGAGTTTTCTAACCAGCAGAGCTTGAATATGATTTAGAACTTGGTGAATTCTTGGCAAAGAGAGAAAAATCAGACCAGAATCTTAAAGCTGACAGAGACAACAGCAAGCACAAGATTACATTCCAATAATACATTACAAAGAAGATGCATTATGTAGCAAGATGCTTTGAAACCAAAACCTTCATATTTGAGGTTAGGTATTCTAACAATCACAATCACTACTTGTATGTAGCCATTGTCCAATGGACGGGAGATGAGACAAGAATGATCAGAAGAAAATGAACAGAGTCATACTGGTAAGCAGGCATCCAAACCTTCTTCCTGATTGTTGTGAAAAGAAGAGACATTCGGTGCAGAGTAACACAGTATGGCAATCCTCCCAGGTAGGATTTCTCTCTCCCCATATTGATCTTGAAAATCCTATTCTACTACACAAACTGCCTACACAATTGTGGTAGGTAATCTGCAGTGTGATATCTTGCTCACATCTGTTCACAGCTCATAAGCTACCGACTGTGCTTCATAATGCAAGCTACCAGAGATCCAAAATGTCTTTGCTGCTGCAATTAAGCCTTCATCATACAAGAAATTTGAGAAAGACAAAGTAAAATCCAACCTTACCTCAAAAATGTTGAGCAATATAGCAGCACAGATATGTTGATGGACCATGAGAGATTAAGTTTCATGAACCAGGAAAAGTACCATTTGGCAGCTTGCTCAAAATTCAACTGCTCAAAATCCTCAATCAGTAATCCTGCACTCCATCTCTTGCCTGCAAACATCTCGTCAATCAAAGAATATGGTACACTAGGAATACTCAGGGGTTTGTCTGTTCAACAATGCCAGTTACCTATCTGCAGGTGGCAAGTACATTTGAAGGTAGTTTTGTTGATTGGTACATGGTCAACCATTGCAGCTGTATTCTGGTATTTGCCCCTGAAGTAAGCACATCCACAGTGCGCCCCAGCATGGACTTATCTTCTCTATTGAGTCATGCCTGCCCCCTGGTTGCAGCTCACAATCCTCCATGATGACTCCACCAGAAGATAGCACATCACGCTCATGTTGACTAACTGAAAACTTCTACAGCTCTTGATCTCACAAGCTTCTGTCACTGAATATAAATTGTATAAAGAGAAATTCAGGTATGCTGTTGTTAAGTTGTTTCTGTAACAGATCCTGGATAAAATTGGAGCTCAAGGGAATCTTGAGACCCTCTGGCACAAAGTGAAGCACTAGTCTGCAAGTTCCGAAGCTCAGGAGATTACAAGAATGCTCCTCTCTCCCCATACCCTCCTTTCAGCAGAAACAAGTCCCTCATCCCAACCACAGAACACAGATAAAAACAACAGGATGAGTGGCAAAACCTCAGAATCACAAAATCACAGAGCACCACACTGCTTTACAGAAGAAAGCACACACCAGAGCAACACAATCATTGACAAAATCTCACCACATCTCAAACGCAGATTCCAACTCTCCTCTCACACAACAAAAATCAATTCCACAGGCAGAAAGAACAACCAGAGAACATGGTCCTTGTCATCACTTCTTGGCCATTGCAAGCTGCAAAATTGACACTCCTATGTCAAAGTCCACTAGATTGATGAGCAATCAACAATGCCACATATGATACCTCCATAATACTATTTATCACAAGCAACACAAGATGCCAAACAGATAAAAGAATATGGGGGGTTGAAGCTCAATTCACCAGTTTCAAAAGGTGAATCAAGCCACATGATCCTCTGACCTGTAAAAATGTCAGGATTGAAATGATTTGCCTCATGAAAAAGATACCTGATTGTGTGCAGTTGGTTAACCCAAAACAATGACAGATTCTTAAGCAATTCTGGGGATCAGAAGATCAATCACTTTCAGAGAAGTGTACTCTAATATAGTTGGAGACTTTCTAAACAGTTAAAACACAAAAATAGAGCTTTATTAACTTTGACAACAAGATGTCAAACCAAACCAGTGCCAAGAAGAAGATCAAGCATCTGCAACAATTACAGCATGTGAGGATTTGAGGACTGTACACTGTTAATCTTGACAATAAGACATGGGCAGCATCATGGATCCTGAGATCATGCTCTGTTGTCAGCCCAGTACAAACAGAAACAATCTAGAACTGAAAAGGAGCAATAATATATGGATATACCATAGAGAGCAGGTTGCTTCTCAACATGAAATGCTGCAAATTGCAATGAAGCAAAACACTTAATGACTCTTTACTAATAATGGACCATTGTACAAAAGTTGCCTATGAAACACAAAAGCATTATTTTGACCAGGAGGAAGTCCTGTCAAGCCCATGCTGATCGACTGAAATAGAATACAGTGATATAGTACAAGCTGGTTACCCAGCCTTTGCCCCAGAGAGCCACCACTCTTTCAGGCAGAGAATGGTCAAGCTAACTTGGCAAGATTGGTACAATGAGGACTCATTCATAACTCAATTAATGACATGCTGTACTTGTGTACTTGATTCCAATCCTAACTAATTTGCTACAAAATTGTGGGGTGGCTCTCAAAACTGGAAAGAGTAGTAACTTCTTTCGATCAGTCCCTGAAATCATCAGGGCAAGAGAAAACCCATGTTATACAAGGTGATCCATCATTTGTTCATGAAGGTACCGCGAAATAAAAGGAATTGTAGATGAGAGTAAGGCTGTTGGGCATTCCTCATGCGGTAGATGTCCACACCCAGGAATTGCTGCCAGTCTCTGCATTTTGCCAATATCCCAGTTAGGGTTTTGCCAATGAAGATGCATATTTCTCAAACTTCTAATCAACCTCCAAGTTACTGCTGTTCAAAACCAAAAAACCCAACAGGATGAGAGACTTACAGAGAGAGGAAGTTGAGATGCAAGGGACTGGGAAGCTTTCAAAGGAACCAATTTGTCGTGGACCCCAGAAACAATTAGGGCTGGTAGGTTGGCCACAGACCGTATCAGCTCTGCTGCACTAGCACTGGACAAGACTGCACTAGTCATACAGGCCCTATTAACCTCTGCCAGTGCCTTGTCCCACCCTTCCACGTGTAAAGGCCCCTGCAATCCCATCCTCAACTTCAGTATCACAACTTGATTGCAATTGCAGCCTGTGCAGTGGCACAACAAGATTCCAGAAGCAAAACACAGTGTAGAATGCAAACCTTGTATAGATCAAGAGTCTGTGAGGTAAGCTTGGAAGCATCATGCCATGCACGGCGTGTGGTCACTTGCCCAATCTCTGACCGAAGCAGCGACCGGAGCATGTGTCGAGCAAGTGATGTATGCAATAGCACCCTTGCAAAAGGAGGAACAACCTCTCTTGACAAGCTGACACCTACCAATACCAGTCCCTTTACCTCAACCTGCTTGCCAACGCACACAATTCCAATATCAATGCCTGCTGCAAGAAGATTGGAGACTTCAGCAGCTCATGTCACTAATATAAGTGCAAAAAGATGGAATTCACAAAGGTGATGTGCAACAGACCTGAATAGAGTCTTTGGACTTCAGAGCCCTTGCAGCAGCCATGAGAGCAAGCAAGCCACCATCTGAATGGCCCACAAGAACCACTGATCTCAACCCTAACTCCTGACAGAATGCAAAGAGCAGATCCACTTGTGCATGAAGATCATATGGATTTGGAAGCCCTTTTGTCTCCCACTCAGATCTTCTTGGCCTTGATGTCAAGCCCCAGCCAGGCCGATCAAATGCAACCACACGGCATCCAACTTCCATTGCTATGGAGCCCATAACATGTCGCCATGAGAATACACCACCCCCAAATCCATGGAGCAGCACCACTCCTGTGTCCTTTTCATACAGCTCTACAAGCTTGGAATCCCCTTCAGATACAAATTCCAAGCTTTCCAACACCGCTGATGGCTTTTGCCCTCCTGTCTGCTGCCCAATTGCTGGCCATCCAGTGACAATTGAAGGGATTGCAAACCGAGGTGAAGAATTGCTCAGCACAGGAGCATGAAGTGAGGAGGCTCTACCAGAAGGGTTCCATGCCACTGCTGTCTGGAAGACTGGATTCATGTTTATTGCTGAATGAAATCCTGTGCCACCGGTAGAAGCATCATCATCCTCTTGCTTGCGATACAGACCTCCATCAATGACTTTATAATGCAAAACAAGTCCTTTACAGTCCATAAAAAGGCTCTGTTTATCTGCAAGCATGTGGGCAGGGACATCTTTGTCACCATCATGTTTTCCTACCAAGCTACTGCAATCCAAGTCCATCTTCCTGAAGAGGAGAGGAGAGGAAGTAGCCCGAGGATTTCTTGGGTAAGAGTTTCCACTGATCTTGGAGACAGAAACCTGCAAATAACACAGATGCTGCTGTTTTAGTATACAGATGCATCTCCAAAGAGAGAAAAAAAATTTCAGAGCATATACAGAAAGCAAGCAGAGAGAATTGATGATGACCCATTCTGCATCCATCACGAACAAAGCAAGGAAGCAATGAGCTTGACATGTTGACAGAGAATTTTTCTTGGGAACATATACAGGAAGCAAGCAGAGAGAGAATTGATGATGAACTAACCGATTCTGCATCCATCAAGAAGAAAGCAAGTTTGCGGCGAGCTTGACATCTTGACTTGTAGGCCACCATGATGTGGACCAGAGCAAAGACGGCAGAGGATATCAATAGAAAGGGCAAGCCCAAACGGTGCTGTCCATCCACCACTGCAACAGGCGAAATTCCGTTTCTGGAATCAAAGGTGTTGTAGAGGCAAGCTTTGGCTGACAAGAACACCGTGGTGACAATCCCGGAGATCACAGTAATACCTAAGTAAGGGCCATGGCAGAGGCTCGGTACCTCGCATACGAAGTAAGCACCTGTGCATGAGAAAGAACAAGAACAAGAACAAGAGATATAAGAAGACAAAGAAGAAGTTCTTCTAAAGCACAAGAAGCAAGGCCAGAAGAGGAGAAAACACTGCACGCATGCATGCACGACCGGCAAAACCAGAAACGTCGAGACACGAGTGCGGGAGAGGAGGAGGAAGAATACAAGAAGAAAGACCCTTACAGATTGCCGCGACTGAGCGGATGACGGAGATGAGAGGGATATCCACAAGAGAGGAGCGGAAACTGTACGTCGACCAGTCGATTCTGAACGAAAGGCAAGACTCGCAGCAGGTGAAGGTCGACAACACGGTGCAAGGGATGGCGATGTCTGCGATGGCGACAAGGAGAGGCACTGAGGAGACAAGCAGCGAGGCCAGCATGAGAATCATGAAGAAGAGCGTTCTGCACGCCCTTTTCACGGTTTCTAAGCCTCCTCTACCTGCTCCCTTTCCCGCTCCCATCCTTATCGCGATCCCAGCACAAACAATCTAGCTTCCCGTCGCAACCTGCCTTTCTTTTTTCTTCCAGATGCTGTACAATTCGAGCTCCAGATACGTTTTTCTTTGAAGAAGACTGGAGCACAAACTGGTTGAAAAGAGCGTGTCGCGTGCACGGGAGATCAACGAGCAGCTTGAAATTGCAGCTGTTCTAGACTCGGCGTCAGCTGGCTTGAGCGATTTTGAGCCATACTGACATGAAGCATGAACAAACCATATCCATTTCTCAACAAAAACAACAGCCTGCCTACAATTGGTTCATGGGCTCGAGAGCCCGTGACAACCAACGTGCTTGCGGAAGAACCTCTGAAAGCTTGAACCGAAGATAGTAAGTAGTGAAGTGCCGAACGCATTCAGCTTCGCCAGCTACACCGTTGGACTTCGTTCCGATAAGAGCGGCGTCCGGCCATGAAGAAGCACCTTAAACCTGATCCACAAAGAAATCAGAAGCGCTCTCTCTCTCTCTAGTGCGCAAAAACAGGATGCAGAAGGCTGACCATGATGACAGAGCTCGAAGGCAGGAGTGACAATAATATACAGCCAAAAACAGCTCGCCTCTTCTGAATGGCAACAACAGATAATCACGACTTGCTTCTGGAGGATTGGATTGACATCCGAGAATAAAAGAAATCAAGGAAGAAGTAACAAAGAAGAAGCAGCAGAAACACCAGAGGAAGAGGAGAAGTTGGGGGAGGGAGACAGGAAAAAACCTGCTTGATCAAATACAGCAAGAAACCGCCCTGAAGTGCCGGATTTTCGGAGAAATGGCGACCATGCTCACGGTTCAATGACGACGACGAAGACGCCTCACTTTATTGGTACTGACATGCACACGAAGTTTCGCTCTTTCTTTTCCCCGGAGATTTCTTGCTTCTTCTACGGTCCTGCACTCCCGAACTCGCGACGAATCTTGAGGAGAGAATACTGTAGCAGAAGTAACGAACGCCCTGTCGCAGCTCTCTTTTTCCTGCAAGGCAAAGCAGCAACGCACAAGAGCCGGCAACTACGTCGCGCAAAGCCGGCCAAACGGCAGAGAAAGACGACGCACGGACGGAAGGACGGACGGACAACTTGTGTTTTACCTTAACACAGCCTCCCGCTCTTTCCAATCCAACGACCCAGATTCCCGAAGAGTCTAACCTGCACGGACGGGCGAGACGACGGACGGGTACCCTTTCTCTCTTACCTTACACAACCTCACAATCTTTCCAATTCAACGACCTAGATTCCCGAAGAGTCTAACGTGCACGGCCGAGATCGACGACGCGCGGACGGGAGAGAGGACGGACGGATCCCTTTTTTTCTTTTACCTTACACAGCCTTTCAATCTTTTTAATTCAACGACCCAGATTCCCGAAGAGTCTAACCTGCACGGCCGAGATCTTCTCATGTGCGCCATTCGCCAAAAGGAAAAGCTCCGCTGCTCACTGGCAACCAACACGTGTGATAGATAATAAAAACCTGTAACTCACAAACTACCCATTATCTTTTCACTTCAACTGTCCGGATTCGCCCACATTTCAATCTAACGGTTAAAGTCGTTTTTCTCCCCACCCCTCAATGTTTCTCCTTGGAAGCCCGCTTTCCAAACGAACGGTACAGATTTGATATACTTCACCGCATCCAACGGCTACGAACCGTGGTGCTAAGCGAACCGTGCCAAGTAAGAAATTTCAAAAGAGCCCGGTTGCGAAGCTGGGGCCAATTTCCTTAACGTATCTTTTTGGGAGAATAAAAATCGATCGGTGCGGATTTGTCCAATTTTTAATCCGACGGATAGCAATAAGAGAGCGTAATTTTTTTTTAAGGGAATTAAAGAGCGAGAGTGTCCTACATCAACGGAAACAAGGATGGCAGAAATAGGTACCTATAGGCCTTCTTGATCTTGCCTACAAACATAGGTAGGTACCCCCCTAAAAATAGACCACCCTGTTTGAGGTCTTTGCCACGGGTTCTCTCTACAACCCGGTCGTATCCCTGGAATCCAACCCATTAGTTTTCCGCCGTTAGATGGGTGATCTGACAGTGAGGATATCCACTGGATATGGAATCTCCGGGAATCGCCGTAAAACATGTCTCAGGAACTGTGGCGAGGTTCGGGTGGCAATTAATGAACGTAACTATTTTTCTGCGGAATTTATTGGCTATGTGGTTTTTCACTTTAATATTCCACTTAAACTGCGGAATTCGCTGGCAATGGATTTCTAATTTATTGGCTATGTGGTTTCGGTTTTTTGAACCTCCGATTAAACTGTGGAATTCGCTGGCAAGCAATTTCAGAAATTCAATTGCACTGAATTGAAAAGGGGGAAAACTCCAGAGCTTGTCTGGAATTCCTGGGTATATCAATTCCAGTCACATTCTGGGAAATCAGCATTTGGTCAACTTCAGAGAACCTGTTGCTGTTAGGTGTAGAAGTGTGTGTGTGTGTGTGTGTGTTTCTGATTTTCTGTTGGCCTTGCCTACCAAGGCAAGGATACCTGTTGTGTTTAGATTCATTATAGAGTATAGTAGCTTAATGGATTTTGGCCCCTAGGATATAGGTCAATTTTTATATGAGGATTTTTGAAAGATGATATTTTGGCTTGTGTTGAAATTTGAGATATATAAGGGGACAAAAAATCCAATGAAAGTAGATGACTAAACCATCACCCAAAAGAAAAAAAAAACAAGGGAAAAGCCAAAGAAATTAGACCAAAAGATGCACAGCCCCAAGGAGCCAAAGAAAGGACAAGGTTAATTATCTTAGTCATGGTAGGAAGCTATTTCACCCACAACCCTTTTAATGTTGTTAGCATGCAAATTGTGAGATCTAATAGTAATAGGAGGTTTTAGAACAAACATCTCTCATCAACATAATCTTCTTCTTTATAGTAGAGGCTAAAGCATGTTGAAGAATAATACCAACACGTTACGTGAAAAACTAAATGTAAAAAGACAAGGATAAATGACTTTTCAATCATCTATCGTGGAAAAATACGAGCATATTCCCTAATGAAACAATTCATGTCACGCTCAAATGCATTGTGCACCTCCATGGCCATTGGAATAAAATGGTGACTCTCATGAAGCCTTCTATATTTGCAGATCTTAACAATGGCGTTAAGTTCCACAACTGCACTTAATGGTTAACTAATGACATTCATAACCATTATTTCCCATGTTAGGTCAATAACCACCACATTGGCAACAAAAACCTAGTCCTCATGAATCATGTAGAAATTGATTCATAATGAAATTCCTAACATCAAGGCGTACCACCACTTTTTCCATACAATGTGCCCACTCTTTCAAGCAAGGGCATACATGACATATTTTATGGTGTCATGTGTGGCTATCCATTGACCTTTAAATGGAGAATGTGTTAGATGTGTACCAAATGCGTTTAACCCATGTCCACACTCACATGTGAAAAGACTAGATGCTAAGGGTTAAATTAAATTGAGATGAAAACACAACACTGAAATGAAAATAGAATTTGTAATGTGAAATGAATAGATAAATGGCCTAGTAATCAACCATAGTTCCACCCCTTTGCCCAAACAAGAATGAATGCAAACTCTAAATGTTAAGGAAATGGAATTATCCTCCAAAATAAACTTAAAGGATGTGTTATGAAAGATGTCCATCAAAAATACCTATAGGCAAGGGGTGTTGACAACTGCCAAACTCTCAAAAAAATCATGCATTTATTTAGTTATGAAAGGAAGGTTATCCCAAACTACACAAAGACATGACTAATAAAAATGTGGGCCCCCTTCAACTTGATAAACATATTCTTCCAAAACAAGTCTATTGAAAATACAAAACTTGGAGCATTAATACGGAACCACCAAAACCCAACTCCCTTGAAAAGAAAATGTGGCATAATCTTCCATAAATAAAAAACTTACACCACCAAAAGAGTCAATAATTGAACCTAACACCCCATTAAGGGGCCCTGAATAGACTCCCATGACCCAAGACCCATAATGTCCCCACATACTTGCATAACTTTCTTATCAAAACCCACCAAAAGAGACAGGAAGGAAGAAGGAGGTATTATCCAAGTGAAATAAGAAGGTTGATGAGTAACCCATGAGGACAAAATGCCCAATGCAACCTATGTATCTATCAAAAAAAAAAGATCATCGATATGCACCACGTCTTAAGATAAAACTTCATCCAAAAAATGTGTGACAAAATCTTGAAAACTCACTAACACATCCAAAATGTGTAAGCAATCTATGACCAAAGTTCACCGTTGAAAAATCTTTATGTTTAAAAAAATCCTTAATGGATCTAAAGCTTGCATTTTGACACTTTGACCCTAAGCTTAACTAAGATTAACTTGGTCAAAAGATGATCAAAAGCTAGACAATTTCATTCATAATGCCCACGATGTGTGTATCATCCACTAGGGATTGAAAGACATAACTAAGGGCTCATGCAATGGTCTCCAAGACTGTTCAATAATGGGCTAAAGCAAATAAAAGACCTCATAACGAGTCACCATGCCTTGTGCCTAAAAATGACTCAATAATGGTGACCCGTTACTCGTGCTACTCGTGGTAATAATAAAGAAAAAAATGAGCACCGTAAGACAACTTGGTAAAAAGGACAATGTTCACCATTGGTTCCTTGACATCTTGTAGATTTCTAAAAATTGCAGTTCAAAAAAATTACTAAAAACATTTTTGACATCAATTTGCATCATGACACAATCAAGGTGTAAGTCGAAAAAGGATGTGATGCCAAAAGGGATGGATGGTTTCATAGCCTTTAAAGGTCGATTTCCAAACTGATGGGGGGATAAATGCTCTTAAAATGGCTCCTGACGTTATATGACAATGGAATAATCAATAAGTAAAAAAAAATGCCTCACCTACGACTATGGGACAAAAACCTCCAATGTCATTTGCCTTTGGCAACAATTTGTTAGCCCCCAAAATTGAGGCCACCAACCTAGTGATATCATCACATGCAACAATAATTTAAAATAATTCCAAAAACCCTAAAGATGGGTCTTTTGGTATGAAACATCCCAAGATATGCTCATAAACCATCCTAGATAGCCCACCCAAAAACAAAAGAGGAGCAATGGTTAAGGCATGTGCAAACAAAGTCCTATCCAAGATAAAGGTGTGTTTAGGCTAATAGTCAAAAATAAGTGGGGGGACATGGTTTGATGGAAGGAGGTGCAGCTAACATAGAGCTACAATGGTGTCCTCCGAAAGAATAGCTGACGTCATGAGTTGAAGAGCTCTAGTAGCACAATTGTATTCTTTGGTTCTACCCAACTTCAAACATCAATGAAGATGAGTGGTTGAAAAATTGTGCAATAAGTGATGCGAACGAAAAGCACGTTAGACACAAAAAAACTCCTCCTGAAAAAAAAAAAACTAGTCACTTATTATAAACCTCCTAAGGCAAACATAAACCTCTCACTAACCTAAACAATATTTTTGAATATAAAGCAAATAAAAAACATGTCAACAAGAAAAGAAAGAACCATTTCTACTCATCCATCAAATCTTAAGCAATTTGGTCAAAGAATAGACAAAAAACCTACTTGACCTTGTCTTGGATGGCTCAAGGGATCCAATGAAACAATAAACTTGAGATTAGATATTATAGATTTATAATATCTTGAAGGATTTTGGTTTCTTTTACAGGATTTTTTGAACGTTTCATTTTTGCATGTTGAAATATTTGAGGTTCCATAATTCTTCTTTTGCTGATACTTTTTAATGCAAATGGCAAGGCCACAGTGTGACAGGCCCCTTGTTTTGTTTTTATCTCTTCTCACTGGCTCAAATGAAGTGAATCCATTAGGTGCAAGGGAAAGTACTGCTGTTTGTTCCTTCTGCCCTGGACCTTGGGCTCTGCCCTCATACCTGCGCCCCCTCTGTTCAGGGGGCGAAAGGCATCAGGTATCAGTGCCTTTCCCTTTGTAAACTCCAAGGATATCAAAGGTTCACAATTCCTTATGCAGATCTGTGTGCTTTATTATGTGAAATTTCCCACTCCAGCAAGTGGGAAATTTCACCTGGTAAGGCACCGTCCAAATGCACTGTGGATTTAACAGAGAAAGAGACACTTGTAGAAGAAGCCTGTTACACAATTAAGCGGAATTCAAACCTTGAAGCCTTATTGCACACAGTACAAAAAGTATTTGCTTGCTCCTTTTTTCCCCCTTTGTCTCCACACACTTTGCCCCCCCTATTATGCACATTTTTGTTCTTGGAATGTGTCTGTTACAGTTTTGGTTCCATTACAATCCCAGAATGTCCATAACATGGACCCAATGTGTGTCTGGGCAGTACCAAGATGTGTTGTATGGTGCCATGTATGTTTAGCCTTGATTTGCCACTTTTGGGTCTTGGATCCTCCTCATCTAAAGGCGATGGTGGGTCCAATTTATGGCTCTCAGCCAATATGATTGCTCTACTTCATTGGACCCCGGACCTTAGACTCTCATCTAAAGTCACCCTAAGTCACTTCACCAACTCTTGCCAATACATTTTTTAGAATCAAGTACAAAGTGATTAGCAAGTTCAATCATCAGAGTTGAATTTAAATATTTAAAATTATTTACATGGCTATATTACACATACAAGTGCCAACATGAATGTAAGAGTTGAATTTAAATTTTAAAAATTATTTACATGGCTATATTATTACATACAATGCTCAAAATGCCATTTGCACTGTTAAGTGACAATGCTGTGTTCAGAGTACGGTAACAGTATATGTAATGAATATATTGCCAACTGAATGATTTACACTTAGAGCAGGTCCACTGGCAGCAATTTTGTGTGTTGTCTTTTGTTTGGACTTTGGTCATTTCTTTTTTTCTTCTCTTGTTCCCTTGTTGGGGATTTTTCCTTTATTTATTTATTTATTTCAAAGAGCATCAAAATGGGGTTGGGGTTTGGACCAGTGCTGGCCAGGTCAGGATTTTTCAGAGGAGCCATAAATAAGGTTAGGGTCTAATGTTTTTCGTAACAATTATATATATATATAAAATGGATGACCCATTGGGTTCAGCTCGAAGAGATATTGTTAATAATTAAAATCCATTAGTTTTCAGCAGCGATTTTTCGAAAAAAAAATTTGATGTTAGCTCCAAAGAAAGATTTAAACATCAAATGACAACAAAAGCAAGTAGGATATTAAAAATATTTTGTAATGTTGTTATTTTGCAACCTGTAGGAGCAAGCCTTTTAAATCTGACAAACCAAGTCCTAAACCACTACTTACTTTTTTGGTGAATCTTTTCAAATGTTTAGCTAAAGAGTCTTATGTACATTGTAAGCTTTGTAAAGCTTAAGCCAAGCCTTTGTAAGCGTCAGAACTCCCAAAAAAAAATTCAAAATTTGGCAAAATTTCACACCAAAATATATATATTTTTAAAAAAATTTGAACACTAATTTTGGGACCAAAATTTACTAGTTAAGTGATTTGCTTACAACTAATCACCAACACATCTTTATCCCTTTGAAGAACACATTCAAATGTGCCACACTGAACTACTACTACCCACCAGCACACCATGAAGGATGAATGATAAACAGTTTTCTGTTGGGTTTCAGTTCCCTAGCTAACCATGGTGGTTAGCTCAGTTGCTTTTTTTTTACTACCTACTTACTTGTGAGTTGTTAGTAGGTAGGTAGTAAAAATAGCCGTTGCTAATGCATAAACCACCTACTTACTTTGTAGTTACCTTTTTTCCTACCTATCTACCTATATATGAGATCTACTTCACACAAAATTGGTTACCATGGTGAAACCAAATATCAACTCAGTTGAAGTTCATCCACAACTGAGTAATAACAGGCTTCCAGTGGATGGTGCACTGGTGGCTGCTGGTTCACTGTGGCGCGTGCTGAGTGTCTCTCACAAACTGAATTGGGAAACAAAAATCACTCTTTGTTGGCCTTGCCTACCAAGGCAAAGATGTTGTGTTAAGATTCATTATAGAGTATACTAGTTTAAGGGATTGTGGCCCCTAGGTAATAGGTCTATTTATCTTGGCTTGTGTTGAAACTTGAGAATAGTTATAGAGTCATAAATAATATCTTGAAGGATTTTGGTTTCATTTAGAGGATGTTTTTGAAGATTATATTTTTGTATGGTGAAATATTTGAGTTTCCATAATTCTTTCTGTTGCCTTAAGATCTTATTTAATGTAAATGCATGGCAAGGCCACAGTGTGACACACCCCTTGTTTTCTGTTTGTTTCATTTCTCTCTCTCTCTCTCTTTCTTTCTTTCAAGTGCTTCTTGTGTTTTCTTTTAGGGTTCAAGGAAAGTGTTGGAGTTGGTGAACAATCAAAACATTTTTTTCACCCTAAACCCAAAAAGAAAAAAAAAACACCCATGTACTTTATTAGCTGGCTGTTTATGTATAAGGTAAGGAACTGTTCCTTCCCTTGCCAAAAGACCTTTTTATAAAAATGGGGATTTTTTCTTAGTGAAGGGTCCTGGAATTCAGATATTCTGTCAGTGGAAGCTTCTGTTTCTGCTTTAGAGGGGAAATTTTCTGTAAGAGGAGGTGACTGAAATTGCAATGGAAATTTTTGAAAAGGCTCTTTCTGAATCAAGTTTGAATTCCTTCCTTCATGTCCCAAATGAGAAGACTAGTAGGTACAACAAGTTGGGTTGGCAACATAAGCATTCATGCAAGCTAAACACTTAAAAGGGGCCTACTCCCAGGCCTGTCTAACAACACAACACCCAAAAGTCTGGAGCTTCTCACAGTACCTTGGCAACTTTGACACATGTCTCTCGAATAGTTAATGAACTTTGAAATTTTCATTACAGCGAACAAAATATTCTTGAAGATTTCAATTGTTTTCTTCACCCAAAAATAAACATTTTTGGAAATTTTTTTTTGAATTTTTAAAAAAATGATTTAAATAATATATTTAATGTCCAAGCTGCCAAGGTACTATTATGGTATATGCAACCATGAAACTGGAAATGTATTAACAAATGTGGTCGCAACAAACTCCAATTCCATTTTCACATTGGTGCGGTGTCAGCATTGGGTGTATTACAGCTGCTTCTTCTTCTTCTTCTTTTCGATGATAAGGTTGTTTGAATTGCGGACATTGTGGCCTTCTTTTGAAGAAGAGCAACAAAATTGGATCTTGAGGTTGTCAAAGTTGCATGTAAAAAGCATTTCACAAAGTTCATATTGTTTTCGGAGGGCACTTTATGTGGGGAGGGGAACAAATTGTTCCTTGTACTAGGGCCTTTATTTGGGGAATGCCGCACCTTGTGGCCCAACCCTACACTAAATTTAGTGTTGGAAACTATGTTGGTGTTTCTTGGCCATCAATCCTTCCAAGGGTGGTCAAAAGGGGAGGGGGGGGGGAGGATTGGGGGAAAGTAGGGAGGGAAATTCCTCTTGCACTTGCAATCCTTGTGAAGGTTCTTTAAAGCAAATTGGGAGCTGTAAAGCAAAATTTGGCCCTACCCAACATGTGTATAATAACCTCACACCCAACCCAATTTCCCACTTCAATTGGCTTTGTCCAAAAGCACCTTTGGATTGCTTAGTTGCATGCTAACCTTTTATTTTACAACAATATATCCCACCTTTTCAAACATACTTGGGGTAATAGAATGCACTCCGGAATCTTCTTACTTTTCAACGCTTTATCTCATCCATCTCATCCCAGCTGGAGAGTACTACTACCAACCTATTCTGCTGATCTTGGACTTGGCAAGATTGGTGTAATTAGTTACACTAATTACACAAATTAGTTTAATTAAGCCAAAACATAAAAATTATCCAACATTAGAGAGGTGTGGATGCTTTTGGGTTTTGGAAAATAGGCTAACTTATCCCCCAATATGAAGCTTGGGGAACAGCAAACATCCATTAATTAGTTTGTGAAAAGGGAAAAACATTTGTTTAAGACCGAAGGAAGGACACATGGTGGGGGACACTTGCTTGCTTGCTTGCTTGCTTTTGTGGTTGTGGTGGTGATAAGAATCTTCTCGGGAACACTAGGTCATCCATTATGTAAGCACAAATCCATTCTAGAAACTATTGCCACACATTGAGATTTTGTTGTTTTTTGTTGTTTTTTTTTTAAATATTTTTTTCTTTTGTTTATTTGCTTTCAAGTGCACCTTGGTGACTAAGCTTTTATATTGGACAAAAATAGAGAGATTAAATAAATAAATTTAAGAAACCAATTTTAATACTAGTTACAGCTGGAGTTCTATTTTGGGTGAAATACACACAAGGTCAAAAAAATTCGACGAAATCATCAACCTTGACGATAGCAATATGCACACATGAAATGTGTTTACTATGACATACTAGTCATGTGTTTCGTTGTCAAAGGAGAGCGAATGACCTCAGGTGGCTTAGAAGATGGAAATAAGGAGATGTTCTCGAAGAAATGATCCTCCAATGAACTAGCCATTTGATAAAACTTATGGTGCATTCACACTTGATGTTAAGTCAGTGTTAAATGAAAATCTAGGTGGCATCCTAGATGGCACCCGATGTTAAATGGGCCATTGCTTAAATGTCAAGTGAATGTTAGCTTAACATAAAATTTTCAAGGTAACTAGGTTTAAGTTCTGAACGGGTAGCACGGTGTTAGGGGACTCAACCTTAAGAGTCCCTAACACCAAGTGTGAATGCACCTTTAAGTTGGTAAGTAGGTAGAGTGTACAAGTGATTACTATGGCCTTGGGTGAACCTGCACCCACTTTGGTACCATGGTAAAAACTAGTGTTGGCCGGTTCTCTTGTTCTTGGAGCAACCCCCCCCCCCCCATCTCCCGTTCCAATCCTAAAACCCCATGTTAAACTTAGCCAGTTCCCCGTTCTGGACCCCCTGCCAGTTCCTAGTTCTCGAACCTAGGCTTCCAA